>Ga0335394_10004511_pt1 | contig 15840 bp, 14 predicted proteins | sample MAT03_FD_205741 | JGI IMG/M metagenome (GOLD analysis project Ga0335394, IMG submission 205741) | Freshwater microbial communities from Lake Fryxell liftoff mats and glacier meltwater in Antarctica - MAT-03 (spades assembly) (version 2) ... | reverse complement strand
TTGGCATGCGCTTATCGGCGAAGGCACCATGGCCGATGCCATCCTGGACCGCATCGTGAACTCATCCCATCGGGTACAGATCTCGGGGGACTCCCTAAGAAAGAACCAGAAGTTGTCCTAATGAGAACGAACCCCTAAAATTGTACTTGGAAAGTGGCACTATATGCTCCAGAATGGGTGGCACGGTATGGCCAGAATAGCCAACAAGCACGAGATCTTGTCCGGGGAATTGGTTTTGCAGGATGTAGAATGATCCTATGCTCATTGCCAAAACATAAAGCAATGTCATCAAGCCTAAGAAGCCCATTGCCAATTTCAGGGCGAGGCTTTTACCGAATGAAGCTGGGCGAACGAAGCTCTTCCATTGTAGAGAAAGGTATTTGCCGATCATGTTTATTTGTAGGTTAGGAAGTATGGATGGGTTGAGACTCGAAGTTCAAGCCTCCGCTACAGTTTTCATCCGTCCTCCGAATTTGTGGCCCTTTGTGTCCCGGTACCATTTGCATGGCGAATATAGAATTACGGAAGCCCATATCTGCATCTCTTTCACGGCATATAAGGTCTACAAGGAACTTGAAAGGTAGTTTACGGTGACGTGTTTTGAGATAACCCAAGAACAAGTAACCGAATGCACGTGGACGATCTAAGGGGTAGCCACCACCTAGCCTAGTTCCGGACGATGTGGAACCGGATCGTTCGTCAAGAATGAAGGCCAAAATAACTTCTGGGAAGTATGGGAAATTGAATGTAAATGACTTGAACCCTCAAGGCCGGATGAGATCCATCAGACGCTCGCTTAGCATTCCGATGATCTTGAAGAGGTGGTGGAGTCCCATGGGTTGGTTGGTAATACAAGTCCGAAAAATGCGCTAGTAAATTGATCGTTGGTGGTCGAAAATGCCCGAACATTACGGCCTTGAAATTGGGTGCTCTCCAACTAAAAGGCGGAATGTTTTCACATCTGATCAGATCACCAGTTCCGGTCGGTTCACCAGATCCTTGATGCCATCTTCCAAATGACTGGACAGCGTTTCTGCGGAAAGCCAGGTCTTGAATTCCTTCTCTAGTTGGTTGCCTAAGTTCCGTTGGTAGCTCTCCTTGTCCCCAACGGGAACGGAGATCAGGAGAGCCTTGATGAAGATCGTACATGGCGCGAGCATATTCTTCAACAGCTTCTGCGTCAGGTAGATCGTGATGCGGTCCTTGATGGTTTTGGTCAGCAATTCATCTGCCTTGATCCCAGGGACAAGGTCCTCGATCGTTTCGATCAGCGCTGTCGTTACGTTCTTGGCAAACGCATCCCGTAACGCAATGCTTACAATATCCGGCAGTTTTGCTGCGAGCTCGTTCGTGCCCTTTACCTTGTCGATGCGCAGCTGTTCATAGTACTTGCCCACAATGGCTGTCGTGGTATCCTTCGCCGTGCCCGCAGCGATCTTGAGAGCGGCGCTGGCCGCCTTCTTGGCAGCCGCACTGGCGAGTTTTCTTCCACCCCACGAAAGGAATTGTTTGGCGGCTTTGGGTCCGTAGCGTTTGAAGAGCGTTTTGCCAATTGCCGAAGCCCCGGACTTTGCCACTCCACCAAGCGGAAGTGTGATCACCTCCACGACCCCTTCAGAGATCGGGATCCAGATCTTCAGCGAATCGTAGAGATCCGCAAACAAGAAGCTGTCTCGAAGTTGCGAGGTCGTCTGGATGTCCAGATGCTCTCCGCGTAATGTGGTAAGCTGCACCCAATCGTTGGCTGCAACTTTCATCAGCGGCCGAAGTGTGATCCGTGCCTGTTCGCCTTCCCCTTGAATGGCCTCGATCCTCTTGCCGACGACCACTTTATCAGCATCCATAACGTACAAGAGGAAACGGCCCCATGCGAAATTCCGTTCGTCCTCGAATTCCTTATACATCCCGGACAATCGCCGTCCGTCCAACTCCGCGGTCAGTACCGTGTCGCCTACCTGATAGTATGGCTTCCGCGTGGCGGTTGGGAAGAGCAACTCAGCGGAAGAACTGACCTGGACCGTCACATCAGGTGAGAACAAGTTGCGAGTGGTCTTGCTCTCTAGAATGCGGCTATTGGATATGGTGATGGCGCGGGACATTTATCTAAGTTCGACTCTTGGCGAGGGATCTATTTTTCATGAGACCACATCGGTCAAGGACTAGACGCATATGGCATCTTCAAGCAGCATATGAATTTCATCTTCTAGCGGTAAACAGACCACCGAAGCATAAGCAATCTATATTGGGCGAATCCCACGGTTCTTGAAAACATCTGCACGGTGAAGCACTTCGGCAGAGCTATTTTCCTCGTCCAGACCACTGAATCGAGGAATAACATATTGAATATGCCCCCCTTTCCGTATTTCGACGCGCTTCTGGATCTGGGCCTTCGGGCCATACCCGTATCTAGGATGCCGGAAAGTAGCCAAAGCCGTATTCTGCTTGCCACGTTCTTTTCGTTGTGGTCCAGTCTCGTCAACATCAACAAACACATATTGAGGTCCAATGGTCCCGACATGGGCGATGACATCTTCCTTGAGAACGATCTTCACCCGTTCAGAGATTGTGGTCCAATCAGATTTTAACGCCAACTTGTTCCTGATGACATTCCGCTTCCGTTCATCCGAACCCGTGAACATCACCTGTTCAGTAGCATTCTGCAAATCCCTAATCATGGTTTCGAATGTGGGCTGGTCTATCCAGCAGTCCGAAAAGGAACCTCTCATTCGACCGTCTTTGTTCATGCCAATGAATCGATGCAAGATCATTCCCTTCTTTAGAAGTCGTGTACGATATCCATCAGCAAAGGACTCTTGGAGTTTTTCGTCCAACACGTCGTTTTGGGAGATGGCACCTTCGGGAAAGTCCGTGATGAAATCATTCGGGTTCTGCATGTCGGGGTGGGTAAGCTAGGCGTGTTCAGGTCTGGTACAGCTAGGTGGGGCTCTCACTTAATCCAGAATAATCACGATGCGCCGATGTTAATTCTCGCCAGAATTACGGGCCAAGAGCTTGTCGAGTTCCTCCTTAATGGGATAGTGGGCTATAGTACACATCACAGTACCGCTAAGGAAACCTGCCAGCATACCCGCCACCCAGCCCGGCACGGCCCCGACGCCGGGGATGGCCACGGCTCCCACCTTTGCGCTTGCCAGGCCCACAAACGCCCCCATGCTTATTCCTGCACTGCGAGAGCATTTCTTTGCCACAATGTAGATTGAAAGCCTCTCCTCCTCGGAGAAATCCAATCCAGCATAGGCGAGTGACTTTATCAATCTCTTGTAATCAAGTTCTTCGGTCATGCTGAAAATTTTAAATCCAAACACTCCGCAGGTTCGAGTGTAGCAAACCCTGCGGAGTATTTGGAGCTTAGATGTGTTCTACGCCGGCCACTCGTTCTCGTGTGTCTCGCTGCCCATGGTGATCTTCTTGGCGGAGATGGTGAACGACATGGTCATGGGGTTGCCACCAACGGAGTCAAAATTCTCGCTGAGCTGCACCACATATCCGGTTTCGAATTTCAGTTCCTTCATCTTGGCATCTTCATCCCGTTTCTTGAAGATGATGCTGCCGTTCACGCTCTTGAACTGGGCGATCATCAAGTCCCAGATCTTGGTGTCATCGGTGCTTTCGATCTCGAAGCTGATGGTACCACCCTTCACTTCGCTGGAGGGGCGACCAGTGGGGTCGATGTCGCGGTTGAGTGCGTAGCTGCAGTGTAGTAGGCGGATGGGTTCTTTCATACCGTCCATCGTAAGGTCTGCTCTGAATGCCATGGTCTTTTGTTTGTTGTTGGTTAGTGTGAATGTTTCTTTTTGGTGATACGAACTTCCAACATCCTTCTCGAACATCTTCACCCAATCAATGAACCAAGCACGAGCAACCCATGAACAACATGGTTGGGTCAATGAACGACATTCCGGACCCGAGCGGTTGTTGAGAACCGTTCGGGTCAGGGACCGACAGCACCCAATTGCTTAGGATAGGAGGAGTGCGATACGTTCAGAAATTCCAGCCACTGGGCGGTTTCTCCGTCTTTGGGGAAGGCGCACTGGGCTTGGCCGGAGCGCTCCTCACAGTGTTCGGGGCATCCTGTGCAATGAAGATGTCCTTGTCGCGCTTTTGCCCGATGTAGTCGAGATCCACCCACATGTCGATCAGCTTCTTGTGTGTTCTGCAGAACAAGGTCACCGTGCTGAGCGCCCCGCGTAGATCGGTATGGACGTAGGTCAGGTCCATAAGGCCCGTAACGGTGGCTATGTGTTCGGCCGGTTTAACGCCGGTGTGCTCGCGAACGTAGTCCAGCAAACCATCCTTGCCGCGACCGGAGAGCAGCTCTATGGCATGATGCAACGTACGTGCGAATTGGGCCGCGTGCAACACCACCTCGCGTGGCCGCGCATGGGGGCCGGCGAGCAATATGGGAGCCATGCCGGTTTCGAGGAAGCGAAGGCCGCTTCTACAAAATCCATCCACTGTTGTTTGCAATTCCGTGAGGTCCTTCAGGACGTTCAACTTGATCACGATCCGGATCAGGTCACGCTCGATATCCTTTAGGAACTTCGTGTACTCCCGAATGAATTCCTGCAGTTGTGGCAGTGCGGCCATGCACATGGCGGGAGGGATGTGGCCGTTGTCCTGCTCCAATTCATCCTTGGCCACGTAAAGTCGGGCAATTGCCAAATGGTTGCGCACATGTCCACCTTGCTTCAGCTCTTTTACGGGACTTACCTCCACGCTCCACACCGGGCGAACGAAGGGATGGCGTGCTGGGGACTCGGCCGGGTCGGGCACGCCGTATGTGTCTGAAATGGTCGGAGTGGCACGCAGAATGACATCGAACTGGTTCCCTTCTGCGATCATCTGCTCCGGGATCTCGCCGGTCAGGCGGATCGGTTCATGGGTCTGGAGCAGCTCAATGCGATCGCCAGCGGGTGTCATGGCGCGGCATTGGCGCAATTCAATTTGATAGCGCGAACGGCCTTCGAGCGTGATCGACAGGTCCAACGCGGCTTCTCCTTCGGGACCTTTCGCAAGCAGTCCATGGTCCGCGAATGGATCATGGAGGATTCGCGCATCTCGGATCCGATCTTCCACGGCCTGCTGAAGTTGCAGGAAATGGGCCTTGGACATTTTCATGCCGTCCACCCAGTTCACATAACCGCTACGGATAAGGTCGCTCATGGGGCATCGGGTGCTTGGTGGATCCGATCGAAGAATACATCGCAATCCCTTGTGATCTTGTTCTGTGCGATGGTCAACTTTGGGTCCAAGATATCCTCGGCCCATTGGAATTTGCGCTGTTTGCGAAGTAAATACTTGGGTCTACGGAAGTTCCAGCCCACACTGCCATCATCCTGTCGTAGCTCGGTGATCGGCGCATTGGGATATCGGTTCTCGTTGTAGTCCTTGATGAACAAATAGACGAGTTCACCCAGCTCGGCATCTTCCGGAAGCTTTACGTTCACCGTTGTGAAGATGTCCTCGTTCTCCTTTCTCTTGAAATGGAAGTTCGCGATCACGATGCGATCCCTATTCCAGGTCTGCTGTTGTTCGCGGTAGTTCTTCGGGTAGTTCCAGAGCTCGTAACGTTCAGGTTCGAATTGCATCGCGGCCCGGAAAGCCCATGACAATAAAGTAGGAAGCAGGACCAACACGCAGACTGGTGCTACGACCCATGTAAAGGCGGAGGATCCCAAGTCCGTGAACAGTCCGGGTAGGAAATAATGACCAATGATCAAGCCCAAGCCGAAAGCGATCGCTGCAATAAGAGCCTTGCCCAATTCGGTCCAGAAATGCCGATATTCTTCTGGCAGTTGCGCAGCTTTAGCTGAAATCTGGATCCCAACGATCAAGGAAGCCAAAGCCGAAACAAAGAGGACCGCTTTGGGTATATTGATGTTTCCGGGAGCGAAAGGGTCCAGCAGGGATAAGGCACCGAACACGATCCCGATCACCAGAACGATCAATGCCAATAGGAACGTCTTTCCACCGAGCGCCTTTCCTTTTCCTAAGGCACCTTTTGCTTTTCCAGCGGCGCTCGCACCCTTGGATGCAGAAGCTCGTGCTGTGCCGTATCCCGGATCGTTTCCTTCCATCATTGCCAATTATCCCGCGTTCAATTCAGTATGGTTGACACGCCTAAGCTACAAGAAACACCGTCCAATTCGAGGCCGCTTCCGCTCGAAGTTGGCTCCACTTCAATATCGAGTTCCCAAGTTTGGTCCGCAGCGGTGAAATACTCCATCAGCTTGGACAGCTTCACGGCACCCGACCGACCGGGTCCAAAGATATTCGCGACAACGGGATGGACAGGGCCGATGGAAACGACCAGGATCCGTTCGTGGGAGGTGACGTTTCCCGAAAGCACGGTATCCACGCCGAGATGCGTGCCCTCCAAAGATAGCGATGCCAGTTTGGTCTCTTGCATGTGCGGTTTGATCCGGTGTGCCATTCGCACCGGTACATCGAGCACACCCCCTGCGGCTTTTGCCATGGCGGAAAGATCACCGGTGATCTTATGGCACTTCGGCAGGATCATCAGCAGTTTCCCCAATTCGTCCCCGTTGAACTCGACCGGTGGGTCCCAAAAGCTTTTCACCCCTCTACCGGTGCGGTCCTTGAGCAGCTCTGCGGTGAGCCGCCGCTCATTCAATTCCACGAGGAGGTGTGCCCGTAAGAGTTCCTCGTCAAGAGGAAGAAAGAACATCCGGGCGGCTTCTTCGATGGTATTGTTGTGCTTGACCTCCTCAACCATCTCTTCGGCACCAACGAATGGGCGGGTGCGGCGAACCTCATGGAACAGACCCTCCGGAAGCAGATCATAGAGGCCGGTTCGATTGATCTCAACAACTGCCTTGGCGAGGGACCACTCCAATGCTCCGGGGGGGTGGATCCGCTCAATGTCCTGTTCGGCCGCACGACCGAATCCGCCATTGGGCCATAGAATGAATTGATCAGCTTGGATCGCCGATGCAAAAAGGAGTTCGCCCATGACCACTTCAGCGCGAAAGTCCTCGGTATCCCTGCGTAGCAGCTGGTCCCATTGCTCCCAATTCCCGTGTTCCGTATTCATCGCAGGAGAATAGGCAAACTCAAGGCTGATGCAGCGTTCAGCTCCGATCGTAGCCGCTCACGCAGGTAGTTCATTTCTTCCGCAGGGTAGGCTTTGCCGTCAAAGGAGAGTACGACCTCCAGACAGCGCACAAGTCCTTTTTGTGGGGCTGGCGAGAGCGTGATGCCATCTTCAACGGAAACATCTTTCAAACGGGAACCGCACACCGTTCGGCAATGTTCCATGATGTCCCGGCGTGTTACGATCCGTCCGCGTGCCAAGACGACCGCCCGATATTGCTGAACCATTTCTTTTTGTGAACGCTGCTCACGGGCGCCAACGGTACTCGTGACCAGTCGAATGCCGGATCTTGGGGAAAGCGATTGTTGGGAGCTTCGGAGAATGGTGCCGGCCGGGATGCCATTTGCGGCCTCGCCATCGGTGGTCCAATAATGGAGGTGTGCGGTCTCGGTTTCTTCAAAAGGACGCAGGGCCACATACGTCTGGGCCGTTCCAACGGATGATTCTTGGAGCCGTCGCTCGATGCGTGACAAGGCTTGTGCCACCGAGCGAAGGTCGGACACGGTGGAGGCCAGGTCCATGGAAGCGAAGGCCCTTGATTCTTCACGTATTTGATCGATCGCGTGCTGGATGAGCTGGCTGCCATCTCGTTCATCGAATCGTGCCGTCGCACCATATCGTATGGTAAAGGAGCCGGGGGTGCTGTCCACCTGTTCCGTGGATGGGACTTTCGCATAGACCTGACCCTTGTTGCTTTCGGCCTTTTCCATCCCTAGAAATGCGCCGCGCGCATCCAGTCGCTTGATGTTCAGATCATGCTGTAGTCGGTGGATGGCTTTTTCCAATCGCCGATTGATCACAGGGGCGCAATTATCAAGGATCTGCGCATCCTTCAACAGTTCCTGACCGATATCGGTAGGGAAGTCGAGTCGGAGCCACCGCAAATTGTTGGCATCGGGCACGCCGGCTTGTTCCAAGATGGGGATGATATGCGCCGGTGCCCCTTCAGGAAGTTCCCCCACCCGAATGCGCAGGAAACGCTCGTTATAGAAGGCACGCACCCGTTGTTCAAGGATGGTGGAAATGTCCTTAGCGTCCTCCTGCCGAGCTTCAATGGCTGCTGGGGCCAAGCCCATGCCAACATACAGCGGGTCGCCGTTCACCGTATGGGCCGTGATCCGGGATATGGCCAGAATACAACGTTCCCTTGCGGCATGGCCGGGCCAATCGAAGTAGAGGCGGATCACTTCACCGGCCTGCAGGTCACCATGGAAACTCAGGAACATGGCCTGTGGGCCGATGCTGGAGGGTAAGGTGCCGCAATTGCTCCAACGCATACCATCCACTTGGCTGACTTCATCGGCCACGATGCGACACACGATACGCGAACCGCTCAAGGGCACATCACCGGCAGCGGAGAAGAAGTATTCCTTGGTCTCGGGCCGGTTCATGTTCTCCTTGCGACGCACGGTCTGTTCGAAGGACATTTCCTCGAACCGTGTTGCCGTTACCCGTCGTTCAGGGTTCAGCTTCACGATCGCATGTGCGGGTTCGGTCAACGCGAGAACCTCAGGTAACAAGTAATGTGCGATCCGTTCGAAAACACGGGCATCGGAATCGTGGATCGCATGTCCAATGCGTTCGACCTCCAAGGCCATTGCGCCGAAAAGCAATCCGACCAAGGGGTCCACCTGACCACTTCGGATCCCGGGCATCGCCCAGACCTCGGCGGCAGTGCGAAGGAGTCGTTCCTTCACCTCATCCCGGGACGATGCTGCGGAATTCATTCAGATCAATCCAGTGAGAAGGGTGCCACCAACATGGAGTATTTGAACCGAAAGGGTTCATTGGTCCGTGCAAGCCGTGCACTCAGTGAGACATTCAACCGCCTCTTCAGTCGGCTGGTCACCTTCGTCCCGTTCTTTACCTTGAATTCGGCTTGGTCCAGTTCAGCTTTCACTTCCACATCCGTGAGCCGCTTTTCATAGCGTTCCACAAGCTCTTTCATGTGCTGGGCCATGCGGTCCATCCATACACTGGTGGCCTGTACAGTGCTGAATTCAAGTTCCCAAAGCTGACATCCATATTCCGGGTCCGGCGGAAATTCCTCCGGTGCGGTTGTAAGCAACAATTGGATATGGCAAGCGATAGTGTATTCTTCAGTAGCGGTAGGGAAGCGGCCATTTTTGAAGAAGCCCAACACATCCATAGGCAAGCTCGATGCGATCCCGGACTCCATTTCCATGATCAGTTGATCTTGACAATGGCACCCTTTACTTGGGTAATCGCGCTGGCGCTGAGTTCAGATGTAGCACCTTTCAGGACGAGTTGTCCGGCGGCGCTAACTTCGGTCTTACCATTGGCCTTGAGCGTTGCGTTGCCGGTTGCCACCACCTCCGCATTCGCATTGGCAGCTACCTTGAAGTCCTGACCAGCGCTCACTGAGAATTCTTTGCCCGCCGTCATCTTCACGGCCCCACCTGCTTCCAGCACTAGGTCCTTGCCGGCTTTCAGGACCAGTTCACCATCGGTCTTTACCGTCAAGGTGCCATCACTTTCGCAATTCAACTCGATGGTGTTCTTTTCATTCCTGATGGTGATCACCCCGGTATCGTCGAAGATCACTTCGTTACCGGATCGCGTGCGGATGATCTTGATGTCGTCCTTATCGGAGAACTGATCGGGTTGAGCATTCTTGCCGTTGTACAAGGACCCGATGACGTACGGGGAGCGGTCGCGACCCAATTCAAAACCGACCAGTACTTCATCCCCGATCTCCGGTACAAAATAGAAGCCACGGTCCTTGCCGGCATGGGGCGTAAGGACCCGCAGCCACGGCGACTCAGCATCTCCCCATTCAAACATGACGCGAACGCGTCCCATCTTTTGGGGGTCCTTGTTGTCCGAAACGACTGCGCGGGTACTTTCGATCCGGGGCATGGCCACATGGACCGAGGCGGGAATACCTGCACCGGAAGGGGAGGCCTGAAAGTAGTTCTGGTAATTGTCCTTTCCTCTGCACGAGTGGGTCACTTGGGTTACGATGTATTCTCCTCCATAGGCGAATCCATCCAGCTTCAAGGTGCAACCTATCTGGATCTCGGCAAGATCGCTGGACCCGATCAATCGGTGCGTGTCATTTGCACGTCCTTGGCGCATTCCATCCATCACCGTCTTCAAGTCTTCACGTTTGGGTTGGAAGTCTTCGCTGTCGGCAAATGACGGGAATGGTTGGTTCACCGCTTTATCCGTTCCTGCCGGATATAGTTCATTGGATCGTTTTTGGACCTTGGATGCTGTGCCATCGGCATGTTTGGGCTCTGCACCTTGCACCTCCACCTTCGAATCGGCAGCATAGTCCCATGCCGAAAGTGTTGGCGTGGGCTGCGTAGCGGAGAAGGTGAAATCCAACGAATGCACCCGTTGCGGGCCAAGTGCCAAATTCGGTGCATCGGCCAAGCCCAGCATGATCTTTTGGCCGTCGTAATAGAACCATTCCCCGAACTCGTGCATCATCCGGCAGAGGAAATTGAAATCCGTTTCCGCGAATTGCACAGCAAAGGGGATCTTGCCTTTGAATGAAAGGTGGTCCTCGGCTTTTAGTTCGCTGGTCAGGTTGCTCCCGTTCGCCTTGTCGTACAGTTCCTTGAGCCCCACTTGCGCATACGTATCCGAATTCGGCGCGGCATCCATGAGGATCGTAGGGCTCTTTCCCGTTAGGGTCACGAGCATGTGTTCCTTCCGCTGCCCGCTGACCGAGACATCCATGACAATGCCCTTGAAGGAGGAATTGTCCGTGTCTTCGCTTTTCTCCTTGAACGAACCGGTTTCCCAATCGATCAACAGGGTCTTGCCGATCAGGTCCGGAAGTTTGTTGAACAGCGCCTCAGTGGATGATTCGATGGCTTCGCTCGGCACCACCACTTCGAAGGAATGATGTCCGAAAATGGTCTGGACGAGGTTCATGCTACGCACACTAAGCAACTTCTTGCCATCCACGGAGATCTCGAGAAAGAGCTTTTCTGCCATGGTCAAGTTGTTTCAATGGTGTGGTGCGTAACTGTTCATGGTTCGTTCACTCCTGGGCGTACTCCGATTGCCATTCGGTAGAATCGGGATCATCGCCTTTCTGTCCATCCAGCTTGAACACGTAGTTCTTGGCGGGGAAGTAAGGGGTCATGTGTATGTCGAGAAAGATCCGGTCCTTCTGGTTGGGGTCCTGCTCAAAACGAAGGATCTTGAATTTCTCGATCAGTTTTCCAGGTCCACAAACGTTATCCAGGAATTTGACGATCTGCGTGCGGATCTCCCGTTGCGTCTTGGAGTTGAAATTCTCGAAGGCACGGCGGTTCAAGAAATCCATAAGCACCTTGGAGATGTAATCGAAGACCCGTACCACGGAGTACGTCTGTAGTCCGATGTTGTCGCCATTGAAAAGGGTCTTCGCCGAGAATGCCATCACCTTACCGTACTCGTTCACCATGGGCACCAAGCCCATCTTTTCCATGGCGGCCACCTCGCTCTTGCGCAGGTCGAAGGCGACGGAATCAACTTCGTTCAAAGAGCCGTGCTTCTTACCGGCCGTTACCTGCGACATCAGGGTGTTGTAGATCTTGCCGGCAAGGGCCCCGGAAGGAGGGACATAAAGATGATCTTCTTCACCGACTTCGGCGGCCTTGGATCGACCGACCAACCAATTGGCCGCCATCACCACGTTGCTCTTGTAAGCATCACCTCCGGAGAGATTGGCGGTCGAGAAAAGCGCCATCACATCATCGGGAGAGTCCAAATGTTGGAAGTCCGTCACAAGCGTCACCTTGTTCTTGTGGCAGAATTTCGCCCATTTTTCCACCACCTTGTTCGATCCCAAGTAGCCTGGGATCACGGCAATGCCATAGTTATCGCGGAGATCGAGCCGGTCGTAACAATCCTTGAACTCCTGTTCCACCGCATCAATGAACGTGGTGTTGTCCAGATCGGAAAGTTGTTCCATGGACGCATTCATGACGTTCACGTTCTTGAGCTTGTCGCTCTCCGTATTCTTGTAGAAGAGCGCTACTGATCGGTAGCTACGTTCCAGATCGGCCGTGGCCTCCAGCGCGCTCAACAGGTTCTTGCGATACAGCTGGTCCGTGGTTTCGCTCTTTTCCTCGCAACTGCGGATCACTTCGCCCACATCCTCTGAGGATGTGAGCGTATCGATCCACAGTTGCAGCTTGCCCGCCAACTGTTTCCGTTCATCGGTGTATTGGGCCTCGTTCAGGAAGATGTTCCGTCGCGCCTTGCTTTCGGGGTTCAGATTGGCAACACCATCAATGACCGCTCCAAGCAGGTCGAAACCGCCGAATTTGGCCAGTGCATTCAGGTGTTCATTCAACCCACCTTCCCGAAGTTTCTCGTTCGGTTTGGTCTCCTTCTGGTTCTCCGTGCTCATAGAAAGTAGGTATGGATCTGGTTAATGGTTCGATGGACTATTTATTTTGGCCAAGTTCGGCGGCGAGTTCCTTGAGCGCCTCAATGACCGCGCTCTTGGCAGTTGGGTCCTGCATGGCCGTAACAAAGCGTTTATTGCTGCGCAACTGCTTCACCACCTTCATAAGCTCGGTCTGCTGCAAATTGAGGTCTTGAAGGAAAGCACTTTGTCGAGTAAGGCCCTTGGGTCCAAAATCCCCGAGATTGCTGAAGGAAAGTTCCTCTTTCACCTCGGATCCATCGGCACCAATGAAGGCCGGTTCCACCTTTGGTTTGAAATGTGCGAACACCCCTTCCACGGTTGTCAATCCTTCGATGACCTGCGGCTTGACGGGGTCATCGCCCGTTAGCTTCTGGATCATCAAGGTCTTGTTCTGCGGAAGGTCTGCGAACGCCTCGTTGGCATCAACGGGTCGTTCCGTTCCGCCTAACCCGTATTCGAACTCTGCCATTGGTGTGTGTTGTATTTGTGGTTATGCAATGTTGAATTGAAGTTCGCCGTCTTTCAAAGCACCGTGTATCGTCTGGCCTTTGGAGACTTGCTGTCCGATGATCATGCGTGAGATGGGTCTGCGCAACCGATTCCGGATCACGGTCCTGAGCGGCCGGGCACCATATTGCGGGGTGAATCCTTCCATGGCCAAGGCCTTGCGTGTTTCCGGTTCGAGCGTCAACTGGATCCCTTGAGCGGCCAACGAGGACTGGAGTTCCTTCAGTTGGATATTGAAGATAAGTTCCACCGTTTCCTCATTGATGGGCCGGAAAGGAAGGATCTCGGTAAGTCGTGCCAAGAATTCGGGTCTGAAGTCATGGGACATGATCTCCATCAGATCATTGGAAGGAGGGATCCTGCCTTCGGCGAATTCCTGAATGATATGCTGGCTGCCGATGTTGGAGGTGAACAGGATCACCGCGTTGGAGAAGTCACCCTCCTTACCCAACCTGTCGTGCAATTTGCCTTCGTCAAGGATCTGCAGGAACAGATCGAAGACGGAAGGATGGGCCTTCTCGATCTCGTCAAAAAGCACCACGGCATACGGGTGCTGCCGGATCTTATTCACCAGTAGGCCCCCTTCCTGATAACCCACGTAACCCGGTGGCGCACCGTACAGGAGCGCTGCGCTATGTTCCTCCTTGAACTCGCTCATATCGAACCGGATCAGGCTGTTCTCATCGGCAAAAAGCATTTCCGCGAGCGCCTTTGCAAGTTCGGTCTTCCCCGTACCGGTCGGACCAAGGAAGAAGAAAGAACCGATCGGAAGTCCGGCTTTGTTCAGTCCGGACCGACTTTCCAGGATCGAGTCGGCCAGGATCTTGATGGCGTGGTCCTGTCCGATCACACGCTTCTTCAAGATCTCGTCGATGCCCAGTAATCGCTCCTTTTCTTGGGCTTGCACCTTCCCGATGGGGATGCCTGTTTTGTGGGATACGATGGCGGCAATATCTTCTTTGTCCACACGGGTCTTGGTGGTGCCGGCCAGTTCTGTCAATCGCTCCAACATGCTGGCCAAGTGTTCACGGACGGCATTTGGCAATTCCAGTTTTGCAACGTCCACCTCATCATTCAACAATCCGAGGAAAACCGGACTTAGGATACCGGTCATTTCAGAATGAAGGTGTCGCAATTCCTCCAATTCCAGTTCATCCCCGCCGCTTGCCAACCCTTGGAGCCGGTCCTTTAGTTGTTCAACAAGACCCGCGGATGTTTCATTCATCATGCGGATGGATGCCAGTGTCCGATCGATCAGGTCGATCGCCGCGTCGGGCAGCCGTCTTTCCTTCAGATAGCGGCGTGAAAGTCGAATGGACTCATTCAACCCATCTTCATGTACCTCGATCCCATGGTGAGACTCATAAAGAGGAACAACGGTTCGGAGCATCTGCTTGCAAACCGGGTCGGATGGTTCATCCACCCGCACGATCTCGAACCGTCGCATGAAGGCTTCTTCACCTTCCAAGTACTCGCGGAACTCATCATTCGTGGTAGCCCCGATCACCGTCAGATTGCCACGAGCGAGTTCAGGTTTCAGCAAATTCGCGCATCCGGAAAGCCCGCGGTTCTCATCGAAAAGGGCATGGATCTCATCAATGAAGAGGATAGCTTTCTCGAAGGATTTAATGCCTTGGATCACATTCTTTATGCGATCCTCCACCTCTCCTTTATAAGAAGCACCGGCCACCAAAGAACCCAAGTCCAGTTCAAAGAGCTTGGCCCCTTTTAAATGGGGTGGAACCTTACCGGCATTTAAGTCGATGGCAAATCCTTCCACCAGTGCGGTCTTACCAACACCAGGGTCCCCAAGGATAATGACATTGGGTTTCGAACGACGACCCAGTATTTCGGTCATCATGCGCACCTCCTTATCACGTCCGACAATGGGGTCGATCTTGCCTTGTTTGGCCAAGGCGATCTTATCAATACAGTATGCACTGATGGCTTTAGCACCTCCGGGGGCGGAGGCATTATCCGAGATCACGCCATTCGGTAATTCAGACCCATGGCCAGGAGCTCCCAATTGAGGGGCATCCACATGTTCCATGATCTCCTGTCGGCTCAGCGGGAAGGACTTCAACTGTTCATAGCTGAAACCAACACCGGGAGTGCAAAGTGCGGTGAGCAAGCAGAGCGGGTCCACTTCCCCGCGACCGAATTTGATCTTGGCGTACTCCGATTCTCTCAGTACGGATCCCACTTGTTGGTCCAACTCCGGGTCGCTCACTGGTCCAAACGCTTTTGGGTAGGCCTCGATCCGCATATCCGCCCACTCGCGCATATACCCCACGTCTTTTTGGATACCGTCCAAGAACGGGGTAAGCCCTTGCTCTTTGTGAAGGGTTGCTTTCAACAGATGGCATGCGCCAACAGAGCCATGTCCGTGATCCTTGGCAATGAGCTTTGCCATGGAAAGGGTCTCCTGCAACGGGGCGAGGAGTGTGGTGGTGATCATGGTGGTGTTCGGCTTAGACAAGATTACGATAATTTCCCGATCAGGATCGCGGAAAGTACATCAATAGCTGGAAGGACGATACGAATTTCCGATTGGGCAGGAAGGTCGTTGCGCGAATGTCCATAGAAATGGAGCAGGTCTTCATACAACCGGTGCAGGTCCCGCAGCAATCGTTGCATTTCGGGATCTCGACGTTGTTCACTGTGTAGTCGAAATTTGGTAACTATTCAGTGTGAAAAATAAGTGTCCAGAAATTTGGATCCCAACTATAGGCTTCGGATCTTGTCCCGGCTATGGACAAGGATATCCTCATAACGACATTGCTCGATCGTGTGCAGCGATGTG
>Ga0335394_10004509_pt1 | contig 15843 bp, 9 predicted proteins | sample MAT03_FD_205741 | JGI IMG/M metagenome (GOLD analysis project Ga0335394, IMG submission 205741) | Freshwater microbial communities from Lake Fryxell liftoff mats and glacier meltwater in Antarctica - MAT-03 (spades assembly) (version 2) ... | reverse complement strand
ATCATTAAAAAAATATTTATCCACATCTATATATTTTCTTTTACATAATTTTACTAATTTATCTATAGTATGATCATCATCTATATTATTTAATAACCACACTCTTAATTTATAATATTTTATTATATTATAATTAAGTATAATATAATTTTTTAATATATCTTTAGATAATCCATCTATAAATAAATGGTAACAAAGCTCATTTAGTAATAATGGTGATTTCATTAATATATCATAAACTTGTATATTATTATCACAATAATCTTTAACCATAAAATAGTCAACTTCATTATATACTGAATTAAATAATGCACTTACTACAATACTATCTATATCAAATTGAGCTTTAAAAAGTAATAGCTCATAAATACTTATACATCCTCTTTCTGATATATAAATAAGTTGTTTTTGCGTTAGTATACTTGGTCTATATAAAGATATTAACTTAATACAAGAACATATACTATTAGAACTTATATCAAAGAAATTAAATTTTTTTAGTAAAATTTCATTTGTATTTCTTATGATCCATTCAAACTGAAGTATATTGTTTACTTTATAAAATAGACATAAACTCGAAGATTCATTTCTGCATAATATTCTATAAAAATAGTGATAATCAGAAATATTATTATGTATATTAAATCTACAAGAAAAAATATTTGCTTTTTCTATTATATTAATACCATAATATAAACACGCTTTATAACATAAATTACAAAAAGATATATTATTATTTTGTCTAGCTATAATATAAAAAGATAATAATTTCTTATTATTCATACATCTTACTATATTCAAACTATATAAAGTATTATATATATATAAATTTGTTTTAGAAAGTGAACAATAAGAAATATAATCTACACTATTTATAATATTATAAATAATTTCATAAGGTAAATTATATAAATATGTTGAATTTATAGATTTTTCATAATGTATAATCTCTGATGATAATATATTCATTTCTTATCTATATTTTATTGTTTATTAAACAATAAAAATATTATTATATCAACTTAATCATAATATCGTTTTTCACTATATTTATATACTTTATTAATTTCTTTATGAACTAAAGACATATTATTTATAGTTTTTCCTAGCTTTTTATCTAAATTATAAGGTAAGGTTATTGCTAAATAACCTTGATTCTGAAGTATACTATAATCTTCATCATATATTTCATTGCCCTTAATAGTATAGATAGATTTTTTTTTATTCATGCTACCTATTCTTACATCATCTGTAAAATTATATATATAATTATTATTTTCTTCTATATAAGGATTTTGATTACTAGGATAAAGAAAACAGTCAGTAGAACAATCTAAAGGATTTAATATATACTTTTCTAATATACTTCTTATTGAATTAATACCTTGATAATATTCTAAACCATCCTTTTCATATAAAAAATTTCTATAATAATTAAAATTTCCAACTTCTTCTAATAAATCTTTGTGTTCATCTAAAATTACTTTGTATTGATCCGCTTCATCATTATCTTCACTTACATTCAATGGAATATACCATCCATCAATTTCTTCTATAGTTATATAAATATTAGATGGATTTATATTGTAGTAAGATACTATTGCTTTGTATCCTTTATTGTTTATGTAATTAGATTTTTTTGAATTAAATGTCTTTACTAAACTACCTAAAGGAATATTTTCTTTTTTTCCTATTGATGTTATATCCTTATATGCTCTTATCATTAAATCTTTTCCTATAGTCTCTACAACAAGATACATTTTATAATATACAAATTATTATAAAATTTTCATTATCATATATTGCATAATAACATATAATAGTAAAATATAAATGTAAATATAATTGTTATTATCAATATACGGAAGCATAAAGATACTAAAGGTAACTACAAATATCTTATCATACAATGATAAAAGAGTTTATGGATTGAAAGATATAAAAGTAGATGTAATAGTAAAATACAAATGTAATTACAAGTATAAATATAAAAGTAGATGTAAAATGTAAATATAATTGTAATTACAAGTCTAAATATAAAAAAGTATATGTAATAGTAAAATATAAATATAAAAAGTAGATATAATTGTAATTACAAGTAAATATAAATGTAACATATAAGAGTAAATATAAAAGTTACAGTCGATAAAGGTCTGATCATAAAGATTGAAAACCACATAAAGATGTATACATAAGAGCATTATTCCAATAGTTATCTCATTTTACTTTTTGCATAATTAACAATATCCAAATGACCACGTAAAGATGCACTTTTGAGAGCCATATACCAATCATTAGCTCCTTTACTTTCAGCATACTTAACAATATCCAAATGACCACCTTCAGATGCGTTTTTGAGAGCACCATTCCAATATTTAAATCCTTTACTTTCGGCATACTTAACAATATCCAAATGACCACCTTCAGATGCATTAGAAATAACCAAATCCCACTCATTAGCTCCTTTACTTTCGGCATACTTAACAATATCCAAATGACCACCTAAAGATGCACTAGAAAAAGCCCTATTCCACTTGTTAGCTCCTTTACTTTCAGCATACTTAACAATATCCAAATGACCACCTCTAGATGCACCTTCGAGAGCCCAATTCCAATCATTAACTCCTTTACTTTCAGCATACTTAACAATATCCAAATGACCACTTCTAGATGCTATAATGAAAACCTCATTCCAATTGTTAGCTCCTTTACTTTCTAAATACTTAACAATATCCAAATGCCCACCTTCAGATGCACTTTTGAGAGCCCAATTCCAATTGTTAGCTCCTTTACTTTCTGCATACTTAACAATATCCAAATGACCACCTCTAGATGCACCTCTGAGAGCATCATTCCAATTTAAAGCAATACCTTCACCTTTACTTTCAACATACTTAACAATATCCAAATGACCACCTTCTGCTGCACCTAACAATACATACTTAAGATTTTCTTTATTTATTTTTATTTTTAGAATATGTTCCCAATGACCTATTTTTGATATATCCTTGATATTAAAAATATTAATATGATTTATATCAATAAGGTCATCTTCTAAATATCTTTGATATTTATTTAAATCATAATTTTTTAATTGAAATTTATAATCATTGATTGCATTGAGAATTGTTTTTTCTCTATTAGTTAAATAAAGAGATAAAATTGAAACTATGTTACTATTCATTTTAATATATTTTTTTATAATAGTAAAATGTAAATATAAATGTAATTACAAGTTTAAATATAAAAAGTAGATGTAATAGTAAAATATTGTAACTATAAATGTAATTACAAGTTTAAATATAAAAAGTAGATGTAATAGTAAAATATTGTAACTATAAATGTAATTACAAGTCTAAATATAAAGTAGATGTAACAGTAACATTAATAGTAAAATATAAATATAAAAATATAGATGTAACAGTAAATATAATTACAAGTCTAAATATAAAGTACATATATTTCAATCCATAAACTCTATGATAAGCGCACATATGTAATCGCCTCTTGACTATCCCATAGAGACGATCACTGCGTTTAGGAGATGGAGTAATAGTCGAAGACTCAATGATAAGACATTTATAGACTGAAACATTTTCTATGGATAAGAACATATAACAGTAAAATATAATTACAAGTCTAAATATAAAGTAGATGTAACAATAAAATATAATTACAAGTCTAAATATAAAGTAGATGTAACAGTAAAATATAAATGTAACTACAAATGTAATTAGAAGTATAAATATAATTGTAACCACAAATGTAATTACAAGTCTAAATATAAAAGTAGATGTAATAGTAAAATGTAAATATAAATATAATTGTAATTACAAGTCTAAATATAAAAGTAATAGTAAAAATATAATTGTAACTATAAATGTAATTACAAGTCTAAATATAAAAGTAGATGTAATAGTAAAAATATAATTGTAACTATAAATGTAATTACAAGTCTAAATATAAAAGTAGATGTAATAGTAAAATATAAATGTAAATATAACTACAAATGTAGTCACAAGTCTAAATATAAAGTAGCTATAATTGTAAAATGTAAATATAATTGTAATTACAAGTATAAAAATAGATGTAATAGTAAAATGTAACTATAAATGTAATTACAAGTATAAATATAAAGTACATATATTTTAATCCATAAACTCTCTGATAAGCGCACGGATACAAAAGGTATCCATCCTCAGGGATGCTCAAGACTCAAAATGGAAAAACACCTTAAGATTGTATCCTTGCGCTCTGGATTGAAACAATTACAAGTCTAAATATAAGAACATATTTTATTACATCTACATTTATATACTGAAACATGTTGTATGGATTGAAACATATAAAAGTATATGTAATAGTAAAATACAAATGTAATTACAAGTCTAAATATAAATGTAATTACAAGTCTAAATATAAGAACATGTTTCAGACTCAATGATTATACATTTATAGACTGAAACATTTTCTATGGATTGAAACATATAAATTGAATTCAAATAATTATTTAAGAATATAAAAAATTGCAATTAATGAATAATCAAATTGAAGATTTAGGTAATGATTCTACGTATGAAAGTCATAAAAAAGCTGGTAAAATGATTATGACTCTTTTACAAAAGAATGGTCCAAAATCAGTAAAAGAATATGTAGAAGGCCTTACATTAACTTTATCTAAAGATATAAAAGATTATTTATTAAAAAATCAAGATTATTTAAATAAATTAATTGAAGAATTAAGTAAGAATGATTTAAAACATGATTATTTTAGTGCTAGTACTTTGGTATCTTTATATTTATGTAAGAGGGATGGTAGTAGTGATAATTTTGAAACACCTATTTATATGTATTTACGTATTGCTTGTCAATTATATAATAAATATAGTGTTGAAAGGGTAGGTAAGTGTATGAAAGAAATGAGTAAACAATATTATACTCCAGCATCACCTACACTTTTTAATGCCGGTACTACAAAACCTCAAATGAGCAGTTGTTTTCTTGCTACTGTAGGTGACTCTTTAAATTCTATTTTAGGTACAGTTAAAGATTATGGTATGATTTCAAAAGAAAAAGGGGCTGTAGGTATTGATATAAGCAGAGTTAGACATTCAGCGATTGGTAATAATGGAATGAGTCGAGGTATTATTCCAATGTTGAAAGTATTTGATTCTACTGCACAATATGTAGATCAGACAGGTAAAAGAAAAGGAGCCGCTACTATTTTTCTTAAAGTACATCATTTAGATATTTACTCTTTTTGTGAATTAAATTTAAAGGAAGGTCCTTCAGATTTTAGAGCATATGGTATTCAGTCATGTGTGGCTATTCCTAATATTTTTATGGAAAGAGTTCTAAAAAATGAGAATTGGACATTATTTTGTCCAAAGTATACTCCTATGCTTAACGAAACTTATGGTAGAGAATATGAAAAGTGGTATGAGCATTATGAAAATGACGTATCTATTCCTTCTTATGTAAAGAGAGTAACAAAAGCAAGAGAATTATTGGGTGTTATTTGTAATTGTCAAGATAAATCTGGAAGTCCTTACGTTATTTATATTGATTCAATGAATATTAAATCTGCTCATAAAGTTATTGGATATATTCGTAATATGAATCTTTGTTTGGAAATTGTTGAATTTTGTGATGATAATGAAATACCTTCTTGTAATTTACATTCTATTAGTTTAAGAAAATTTGTTAAAGGACCTTATAAAAATGATATTAAAGATTGTTATGATTTTGATAAATTAGGATATATTTGCAGACAAGTAGTTAGCAATTTAAATAATGTAATTGACAATAATTATTATCCTTTAGATAATGATGTAGAAGAATATGAACGTGGTAAAATTAGTTTACCTAATAAAGTTCATAGACCTATTGGTGTAGGTGTATCAGGATTTTCTGATATGTTACATAAATTGAATCTACCTATTGTTGATGTTAAAGAAGGTAATTGGTCAGAACATACACTTAATGAAACAGTAAGAGATTTCAATAAACGTGTATTTGCGTGTATGTATTATAATGCTTTACTTCAAGGAATTCAAGAATCTATTCTTGAAGGATCTTATCCATCATTCTATGGTCTTAATTTAAATCACAACGAATATATTGATGATATACAGAAAACAAAAGAAAAAGAAAATAGTAAATTATGGTCACGTTGGCTTGATACTGAATTAGATAAATTATTAGATGATGTCAATCCACAAACTAAAACAAAATTAGAAAATAAATTAAAAAATTTAACAAATTCTGGATATAAAAGAAAAGTGTTACCTAGTTTATATTATCAACAAAAGTTACAATTTGATTTATGGAAAGAAGAATATGATATATACTGTAAGGATTCTGATAATGCAACAAGAAAGCCAGAAGAAGATGAACCTTTATCCCCAGAATTATGGAATCAAAAACCTTTTGAATTAATAAATAAATATGGTAAATTAGTATATACAATTAAGCCTACGTGGGATGATTTGAAATATGCAATTAAATTATTTGGATTACGTAATTCTCTTTATATTGCATTGATGCCTACAGCAAGTACAAGTCAAGTACTAAAAAATTGTGAATCAACTGAATTATATACTGGTAATATTTATAGTAGAAATACTAAAAGTATCAATTGTACTGTTATCAATAGATTTATGGAAAAAGATATGCGTCATATTGGTATTTGGAATAGAAAAATGTATGAGTATATTCAATCATTTGATGGTAGTATCAGAACTATTGATGTATTGTTGAAACAGAGAAGTTCTTGGTTTCCTGATTTTAAACAAACTTCAGTAAATTATGATAAGGTGGAATTTTTAAAGAGAAAGTATATTACTATGTTTGAGATTAAACAAAGATATATGTTACAGATGGCAGCAGATCGTGGACGTTATGTAGATCAATCTCAAAGTACTAATGTTTATATTGAATCACCTACACAAGCACAACTTCAGTCAATGCATTTATTTGCATACCAATTAGGTTTAAAAACTGGTATGTATTATTTGAGAACAAAGTCTTCAATTGAAAGAATGAAAAATACAATCTCAACTGATATGAGACTTTTCCTTCAACAATTAATTGAAGAAAAGAAAAATATATATAAAGAAAATATAAATCAAGAAAATAAAGTATGTTATAAAGAAAAAGGTTGTTTAGATTGTGATTAGAATTATTTACTTATAATCATAATACCTATGTAAAATAAAAAAATATATATTGGAAAGAAGGTAATATGCTACTTAAATGTATGATCATACAGTTTATGTATTGAAACAATTAAAAACATTTACATGGTAAGATAATAGAATTTAATTTTTTAATTAAAAAATTAATAATATATGTTTTCAATATACGGTCTTATAAAAATGATAAACAGTATATGCATAAGAACATATATAAATGGATGACATAAAGATAAATATTGTTAGTAATATTTTTATTAATTTGTTTGATAAAAAGATAAAAAAAGAGTATAACTATTTATCTTTAAAGAATACATCTTATAATACATATAGTATAAAAATTATTGATATGGATTTATATAAAATTATTATATATTATGATTATGATGAAAAATTTATAATAACGGATATCTATCGTAATGATCCTTCTATTAAAGAAGATTTGTTTATGGATAGTATAAGTAAATTGCATATGTATGATAATCGTTTAATATATAACAGTAAAAGCTATAAAAAGTCTGAAATAGAAAACTATGTTAGAATATTTGTGATTATTCCTTTACTAGAAGATATAAAGCGTAATATTTATGTTATTAAATTGAGTGGTATTTCAAATTATATTAAAAATAATAATATATTAGTAAAAAAAATAGAAGAGTTGGCAACTATAGCCTCTCAATTAAATATAATACCATTAGATACTGATATAAAAGTAGATACTTATATAGAAGTGGATAGAGCTATAGACTATGTGATTGTATATTTAAAAACAGAATTAGAGAGAATAGAATTAGAAAATAAATATAAAAATATTATGAAAAAGAATGTAAAGTAATATGTTCTTTACTAAATTGAGAAAGTTATATATTTAAAATAATTATTTACATCATTTTTATTAGGTATGGTAGAGTATGTTATCTCATAAATATTAACTTCATAACAAATATAAAAAAATAAGGCATTAAAATGATTAGTATTTTTCATAACCAATCACATATTAAAGAATCTATGGAAAACTTTTTATCATTTCCATCAAACTCTATAGAAGATTTATCATTATATGTTATTAACAAAAAAAACAATCCTTTACCTTTTTCTTATAAATTATTTTCTAGAGACATTAATATTAATGACAGTATTAAAATAATTAATATAGATAATGAAGTATTAGATGGTATACTAATTAAAAAAGATAATGATTTTACTACTATATCTATAAAAACAGGTATCATAAGTATTAATAATAAAAATATAAAGTATATAGAAAAATTAAATCATTCGAATATTATAATGTCAGAAAAGACTGATAATTTGTTTGTTTCTTATTTTACGACAGATATAGTATGGACACCTATATATCACATACATATTCAATCAAATAGTATAAATGTATCTTTATTAGGACTTATAACTAATTTATCTGGTAAAGATATTACGTCATCCGTTAATCTTATATCCAAATATGTTAATACTAGAGATACTGTGTATCCAAAAACAAGAAATTATATAGCTTTAAATTCTCCTATAGAGTATAAAGGAGATATACCTTCTTATGAAGATAATATTAATTATAGTTTAGGTCTTATAGAGTTACCACAATATAAAAAAACTGTAATACTTACATATTACCAAGTAAATGTCAAACATGTAATATTTATAGATTTATCTTATACTACGAATATAAGAAATAATTATATATTTGAGTCACATTATGATTTACCTTCAGGAAATGCATATGTATATAAAGATGAAATATTTTTGTCTGAATCTTATATAAAGGAGTTGAGAAAAAATAATGATGTTTATTTAGATTTAGGTATATCTACTATGGTGAATATTAAAAATTATATTTATGAAAGAATTAATGTAGAAAAAGAAAATATGGATACTGTGTTGTTAAACAACAAAGATGTTACAAAGTATAATGTCGACATTATAAATATAGAAGGTAATATAGATTCAAGTGTTGAAGAATTGTTATATATAATAGTTGAGCATTCAACTGAGTCAGGAACTATAAAAGATATTAATCTTGAAAATGTAAAGTTGTTAGGATATAGGAATAATAAAATACAGTTTGAATTATTAAGTTATGGTTTATTTAAAATTTCATTTAGTATTTTGCATTAATAAATAGTTTAATTATCGTAATAGTGTATATGTTCTTTCCAATATACTGTCTTATCATTGAGGCTTATAAGACAGTATATTGGAAAGAACATGTTTCAGTAAATAAATATATGATCATAAGCGCAGTGATCGTCTCCCATAGGGAAGGATTGAAACATATACATGTAACATCATACTTATTGAATAAATAGTTAACATATATATAGATATATATAAGGAAAAATAAAACATATAAATTAAAAATAATGTTATTAACTTTAGTGTTTTGAACAAAATTACTTATTTTGTTTTTGAATATAAAAATAGTAATTATATGCTTATAATTAAATAATATAAAATATTTCTTATTGTTAATTGTTCTTATCTATATATTTTTATCTATATGGATTGAAACATATAATTTATATGTGACATCATACTTTATTGAATAAATGTTAAAATAGGATAGATACCTATAAGGAAAATTAAAACATTAATATAACATTAAAAATAATGTTATTAACTTTAGTGTTTTGAACAAAATTACTTCTTTTTAATTCAAAAACATGAGCTGTTAGCGATCGTCGAAGACTCAGTAATAAAATAGTAATTATAAGCATATAATTACTATTTTTATTGTTAATTGTTCTTATATATATTTTTTTTATCTATATGGATTGAAACATATAATTTATATGTGACATCATACTTTATTGAATAAATGTTAACATAGGATAGATACCTATAAGGAAAAATTAAAACATTAATATAACATTAAAATAATGTTATTAACTTTAGTGTTTTGAATAAAATTACTTATTTTATATTCAAAAACAAAAGAAGTAATAAAAATAGTAATTATATGCTTATAATTAAATAATATAAAATATTTCTTATTGTTAATTGTTCTTATCTATATATTTTTATCTATATGTTCTTATCTATATATTTTTATTTATATGTTCTTATCCATATACAATCTTATCATAGAGTTTATGTATTGAAACATGTAAAGTAATTAATAGTAACAAACTAAATTAATAGTAACAAACTAAATTAATAGTAACAAACTAAATTAATAGTAACAATTAAATTAATAGTAACAATTAAATTATATTAGTAGTGACAAAATAATATATAAAGTGATTTAGATTTCTATTAGTAATCTATATGTTTCAATGATTATAGAGAGGATGATAAGTTGTATTTTTGCGCTCAATGGGATTTTTGTTCTCTTGATTGAAAGATATATTAATATATAATACTTAAATTTATAATCGTAATATTCTATTTACATCTTCAAGTTTATTTTTAAGATTATCACATAATTCTATAATAGAATAATTTGTATACCAACTATACAAATTATATAAATCGTCTTCGTCCATATTGCTTAAAATATCTTTTGTGAGAGTATTATTGGAATGTCCCTTTGTATATTTTGTTTTTGTAGCTTCTTGTAATATTTCTTTTTCTATATCGTATCTTTTTAATTTTTTATTTATTTTTGATTTAGGTAGTGAAGCTAAACTTGTAAGCATTTGTGCGACACGTACAGGTCCCATAGTTATACAATCTTTTCCTCTATTCATGGTTCTATTGTCTATACCTCCACCTTTCTTTATTCTAACAATTTCATTTTGCTTATCTCTTATTCTAAACTTAGTTGGTTCATCAGACAAATATAATCCATAAAAGTCATATTCTTCAAAAGGTAATGTTAAAAGAGCAACATCTCTTCTAAATAACAAATTCCATACAATATTTTCAATTTCATCAGAATTTCTCCATACTCCTTCATTTTTTATATATATTCTTATAATATTATTTAATTTTTTTGATTTTGAAGTAGCAGCATAAGAAGTATTGTCATTAACATTACTACTTAATTTATGAGCTATAACTATTTCTGTATCTTTATTTAATGGTAAATTAATTAAATATTGATCATTATAATCTATTTTTTGTATTTTAGGTCTTCCAGGACCTTTTTTCTGTTTACCAGTATTATCTCTTATATTATTTCTTTCTTCTTCATATAATATAATAGGATCATTCATAAACAAATAATTTCCTTTAAAATACTTTAATATATCTTCTTTATTGATATAGTCAGATATCAATAAATCCTCTAACAATTTGATACGAGTTGTAATATAGAGTTTATCAATATATATTTTCCAATCTAAATTATTTTCATATATTTCTATAATTTCTTCAATAATATTAGTATTATCTATATTATTTTCAATAATATTTTCTAAAGATTGTTTATCGACTGTAAATAATTTAATTATATATTCTGTATCTGCTATATTAGAAAGATTATCTAAACCATAAGGATATTCACTATCCAAAAATAAAATTCCTTTATAAAAATGAATATAACTTTTAAATCCAAAAACATTATTTATTGTACTTTTTTCTTTATTTAATTCATAAATAGCTAAATCAACAAATTTTCTTGATCTTTGATAAAAAATATCATATAATTCATTTACAGTAATTTTAACTTTTAAAGGAAGTAAATCAATAATATCTTTTTTTATAGATTCAATTAAAGGTCTACTATAAATTATATCATAAGTAGTATTATCAATATAATTAGGATTAGGATTAGCACATGTATAAATACATTTATCATAAAAACATTCTGCAGAATAATCAACTCCTATTCTAATATTTTTTTGTAAATTAATTTGACAATCAACAGCGGACTGATACATTATTCTTAACATTTTCTTTATAGAAATATCTTTTTGTTCTATTATTCTGTAAGAATAAATATCAATAGTTTCAAAATCCTTAGCATATCCAGTTACTTTATATACATTAATTTTTATTTTTGAATTGTTATCACCTGTATATTTTTTCATATCGTCTAAAAGCCATCTATGACTTATAGTACCACGAATAGCTCTACTTTCTGCTTGAAATACGGTTGCTTGATTCCATCCTCCAGATACTAAAAATATATTCAATACACTATTTAAGTTAATACCTTCTTTACCTTTTGGTCCTGTAATAAATATATTAATATAGTCACCGTGTCTATTTTCATAGGAATTAAAGGCTTCTCTAACAACATCATATTCTTTAGGAGTAGTTTTATTTGAAAGAATAAAGTATCTAGGCTCTTTATTAATTTCTATACTTCTATCTTCTATTATTTCAGAAGTACCACATATTTTTTGTTTATCTCCTCCTTTATTTGAGGATTTGAAAATGCTTCCTGAACTATTAAAAAGACTAAAACCAAAAGCCTCTAAACAAATACCAAACATAATTGCTCCAGAGCCTTCTATTTGCTCAAAAAATAAAAAATTATTTCCACGTAATTCTAATGGTTTATTTCTTTCTTCCAATATTTTATTTATTATTTCAGCATATTTAGAACTATATTTTGATAAAATATCTAAAGCCTCTTGTATATCATCTTTATTTTCAAGTAATTTATCAGCAGCTACTTTTCTTTTAGACCATCCATATTTTGCTATATGTGGAAACACATTAATGATAAAATCTTGACCACTATTATTACCTTTTTTTATAGCTTTAGGTTGTAACCTTTCTTTATCTATATATTTTTCAAAACCTTTGTTACCCCAAGATCCATCCGGAAAAAGAAAATTTATAATTTCCTTTTCATTTTTAAAGATTGCAGATTTTTCTTTATTATATATTAATTTATACTTTTCCTGTTGAAATTCACTTAATTCAATTGCCCATATTTTAGTTTGTAAAGTTGTGTCATCTTCTAGTGTAATATAACTACCTACATAATTTACTATAGATTCAATTTCCTGTCTTTTTATATAACTTACGATACCCCTAAAATAAGGTTCAAAAACTTCCAAGCTTGCATTATTATAATTTAAATTTCTTGGCATTTCTTTTAATCCTTTATGTATTAACATATTAACATATAATCTTACTTCATCAGCAACATTAACAGCTATTGTTGCTGATGAAAGAATAATTTTTGAATAGTCTGAATTTTTGCATAATCTTTTTAATTGATAATATTGACCTGTTGGATCATCTTCACGTCTAGCTTTCTCTTCATTTTCATCATCTTCACTATTTTCATTTATAATATTGATTTTTTTACTAACAAAAATTGGATTATTTCTTAAATTATGAACTTCATCAATAACAATAAGTAAATTAGAATAAATTCTTTTAATATCTTCGTCAATCATTGTACTTAATCTTCTACTTAAAATATTAAAAGTTATAATTTCATACCATTCACTTAATAATGATGTAATAACTTTTTTCCTCCCCTGTTCCGTATTAGCTGATTGTAATCGTTCAGTATTAGCATAAGCATCAGGACTTGAACAAACACAAACTATTTGATTTCTTATTTCTTGTATTAGTGTTTTATTTTTTACTATTATCAAACAACCTTTTATAAGTCTTGGATTTGTAATATTTCTTGAACCTTCTCCTAAAATACCTTCCAAATTTGTTTGTGTTTCTCCCTGATGAAGATTTTCTTTATATTGTCGTCTCAATTCCTCAGAAAGTCCTATAAATGCACATGTTTTTCCAGTTCCTGGATCATTCAAAAGAAGTAATCTGTCTCTATCAATCATATATCTTTTTACAAATTCTTGATGATTAAATAATACACCTTGTTTAACAGGACCTGTATTCAAAGAAGATAATTCAGAAAATTCTCGCTTTGCTGATATCATTGTTTGGTACCCAGGTTCTCCTTCTTCATAATTATCTTTAGGTATAGAAGGATAGACCGCTAACAAATCTTCAAATTGTACAATCTCCATTTTTAAAGATATATTTATTATATCTTTCAATCATCAGCTATCGTCGAATACTCTCTATCGTAACATCTCCAAAGTATACATACGCTTACGATAATAACATGTTTCACTCAATAAAAGTCTTATCAAGACTCAGAGAAGTAGACAGATACATCACATCTCCTTTAATCTATCACTAAGCACACATATGGAATCGTCCATATCCCTACATTTTTGTAAATAATATTATTAGTTAAATAAAGAAAGTAGGTTTGTATAATTAACAATATACAAATTACCACCATAAGATGCACTAGAAAGAGCATTATTCAAATCATTAGCTCCTTTTCTAGGATTATAAAAATAATCAGTACTTTAGTTCTTTTTTCTAGACATCTCCATATCCTTTGGAGATTGGAGCTATAGAAAAATAGACTTAACAATATCCACCGCATATGGAATACATCACTAAGCACAGCGATCGTCGTAGACTCATTATGGAAAAACACCTTCTGAGGCACCTAACAATATAGCATTAAGATTTTCTTTATTTAATTTTACTTTTAGAATATTATAACACTGACCTATTCTTGATACCTTGAATTCTAATATTATTGATATCAATAAGGTCATCTTCTAAATATCGTTGAAGTTCATTATTATAATTTTTTAATTGAAATTTATAATCATTGTTTTCTCTATATTAGTTAAATAAAGAGATAAAATTGAAAGTATATTAGTGTTAATTTAACATTAATCTACTTTTTGTATAATTAACAATATCCAAATGACCACCATAAGATGAATTAAAAAGATCCCTATTACAATCATTAGCTCCTTTACTTTCTGCATACTTTAATGATTGATTGCGTTGAGAGTTGTTTTTTCTCTATTAGTTAGTTAAATAAAGAGATAAAATTGAAACTATGTTACTATTCATTTTAATACAAATCATTTTTAATATGTAAAATGCTATCAATTATATTATTTTTATGATAAGACATTTATAGAGTCTCCTATAGGAAGTGTATCTATGCGCTTACAATTTAGTAATTGTTTCAATCCGTTAGATTATAAGAACATATATGTTTAAATATAAAAGTAGATGTAACAGTAAAATATAAATTAAAAGTAAAATATAAATGGAATTATAAGTTTAAATATAAATGGAATTATAAGTTTAAATATAAAAAAGTAGATGTAACAGTAAAATATATAAATATAATTATAAACATGATTGTAACTATAACTTTAAATATAAATGTAATTATAAGTTTAAATATAAAAGTAGATGTAACAGTAAAATATAAATTAGAAGCAAAATTATAAACATGATTGTAACTATAACTTTAAATATAAATGTAATTATAAGTTTAAATATAAAAGTAGATGTAACAGTAAAATATAAATTAGAAGCAAAATTATAAACATGATTGTAACTTTAAATATAAACTATAATTGTAACTATAACTTTAAATATAAACTATAAATGTAATTATAAGTTTAAATATAAAAGTAGATGTAACAGTAAATATAATTATAAACTATAACAATAAAGTATAAGTATAAACACGATTGTAACTTTAAATATAGTTGTAACCTTAAATATAATTGTAAGTCTTATTATCTATCTCCTTTGGAGAGCTCTAGAAAAAAGAACTAACTGTAAACATGATTATAACTACAAATGTAATTATAAGTTTAAATATAAAAGTAGATGTAACAGTAAAATATAAATTAGAAGTAAAATGTAAATATAATTATAAACATGA
>Ga0335394_10004504_pt1 | contig 15849 bp, 14 predicted proteins | sample MAT03_FD_205741 | JGI IMG/M metagenome (GOLD analysis project Ga0335394, IMG submission 205741) | Freshwater microbial communities from Lake Fryxell liftoff mats and glacier meltwater in Antarctica - MAT-03 (spades assembly) (version 2) ... | reverse complement strand
TGAGTCAGTTCACGGCCGGTGAAAGCTGATGCGAGGATGTCGATCAGTGTGGGGTTTACGGCGGGGGAGATCCGCGAGTTCGTGGTTAAGTTTCAGGCTCAGCCGCGTGGGCAGAAGTCCGTGTGGCTGGCGGGGCGTGGTGTTGGGTATGAGCGGTTGCGGCGGTGGCGTGCGGCGGTCCTCGAGGGTGATCTCGACCGTGGGTTGATCCCGCGAGAGGGTAGTCCTATGACTATCCCTCCGAGTAACCGAACCTCGATCGTAAGAGCGCGTGCCGCGGAGCGTGCCGCGCACGGGGCTGAAGTCACGAAACTGACCGCGCGGGTGCGTGAACTTGAGCACACTAACGAAACTTTGGGAAGAGCTATCGGGCTCTTGCACTCGATGAACGAACAAGAGCCCGACGCCACCCCGAGAAGGACCGATCCATCCGATTCCTGAACGCTGATAACACGCTTGTCATCGAGCTGACGGCGGCGACCGGATCTCAGCGGAAGGCACTGACGCTGACAGGGCTATCGTGATCGACCTGGCACTACCGCCACCACCCCAGAGATCGGGTGGGGGATCCGATCTCGCAGAGGGACCGGGCGTATCCGTCGCGGATCAGCGATGCCGAACGCGCGCGGGTCGCGGGACGAATCAACACCGGCTGGACGGACGGCGTGTCGGTCGATCACTCGTTCGCGACCGCGTGGGATCGTGGCACATGGTTGCCTCGCGTCGCCCCTGATGGCGGATCGCCGCCCAGATCGAGGACCAGAGTTGTCCGGCCTATCACCCCGACCCGCCGCGGCAGCAGCCATGCCCCGCGAGAAGTGCCGGTGCTCGTCAGCTGGCGTGTGGAGGACCGTGAGGTCGACCAGTTCGCCGTGGAGATGTTCCAAGACGCGTTCGCCCGCGAGGGGCTGCTCGAGGTCGTGCACGCCGATTCCGGACCCGCGATGCGCTCAACCGTGCTCAACCGTGCTCAAGGACCTTCTCGCCGATCTGAACATCACCCAGACCCACAACCGGCCGCGGGTCTCCAACGACAATCAGTTCTCGGAATCGGAGTTCCGCACAATGAAATATCGACCGAACTGCCCCGGCACGAACTCCGACATCGAGCAGGCTCGCGAGTTCATGGGCTGGTGTGTGCCCTGAAACAACGCCAACCACAAGCACTCCGGCATTGCCCTGTTCACGCCCAACGAGGCCCGCGACGGGACTTGGGCCGAACTCTGGGCGCAGCGAGACCGCATTCAACAGGGGCCTACTACCAGCGGCATCCCGAACGATTCCGCAGCGGCCCATCCACCCCCGCACCAGCAGGCATCGTCGGCACCAACCTACCCAAGCCCGACACCGATCGACTCCAGGCAGGTTGACAATGCCCGGTACGCCAGTTTTTTCTACTTCAGAACATCGTGGGTGTGATCTCCGGAACTATAGTTAAAGCTCGCGCACAACCATTCTGGTTGTATGCCTGTTCACTGCGCTGGCGACACCCACTGTCGAAGTAATTTCGATGTTCCTCCTCGCCGTTTCCATCGTGTTTCGGCATCTCGCCGCGTACTTCGTCGCCTTCCTTAGCGATCGAAGGGCCGAGCGCAGGGTTGCCGCACTTGAGTCTTCGCTCGCAGGTAGCTGATATCCCGAACGCCCGTTTCCGCCTCCAGTCATCCAAAACGCTAGGCGATTAGTGATCGGCGCAGCCGAGAGCCGCCGTGTTGGCTTCACGTCGGGTGGTCAATCAGGGAGTCGACAGAACGGCGTGCGGTGCGCAACGCGCTCGAGCCGATCAGATCCCGCTCGCGGTTCACTTAGATGAGCGTAGAGTCGCCAGTTCCAACAAGGACAACACCGCCCTCCCCGATCCTGACGACCGGAGACGGCGGCGTGATCCGCGCGGGTCAGTTCGCGAGGTAGTCCTCGACGATCTTCTTCACACCCTCGACGGCCGACTTGTGGGCGGCCGAGGCGCTGATCTCGCCGCTGTACAGACCGGCCAGCGCAGCAGCGATCGGGGGCTCCCAGTCGAAAGGTGAGGCGTAACGGTTGAGGTTCGTCTTGCCCTGAGCCGCCAGCACGGGACCAATCGCGTAGATGGCTTCGACCTCAGGCGACTCGAGTACGGCGGTGTTTGACGATGGAAGTATCTTCGACAGATTCATCTCCAGCTGGAACTGGGGACCGGTGAGGTACTTCAGGAAGTGCAGCGATGCGGCCTTGTTCTTGCTGAACTTGTTAATGCCGAAGCCCTCGAACCCGTTGAGACTTCCCGAGTTACCCGCGGCGACTCCGGGCATCGTCATGACACCTACCTCGGCCGGGTTGAGGGTAGTGGGGAAGTCGGTCGGGTTCGACCCCGCCGCATAACCCCATAGTTCCGCGAAGTTTGTCATTGATGCGGTCTTACCGTCGTTAAACATCTTACCGATGGCGTAGTCCTCGACATCTGTGCTGAGACCAGGCGTGAAGAAGCCCGCCTTTATCCCTTCCTCGATCTTCTCGAATGCTGCGAGCCCGGCCTCATCCCCGAAGAGCACCTGGGTACGGTCATCGGAGAGTAACTTCGCGTCGGGGATCGAGTTGAGAAATATCAGGTAGTACCCAGCGGCGAAGATCGACGACCATGGTACCGTGCAACCGAAGCGGTCCCCTGACGTCAGCTTGGCCGCCGCCGTGTACAGGTCTGACCAGTTGTCCGGCGGAGACTCCGGGTCGAGTCCTGCCGCCTCGAACATGGTCTTGTTATATATGAAGGTCACCATTTCAGAGTGCACGGGGAGGCCAGCGAGCATTCCGCCGGAGCTTAGTACGGGCAGGGTGGCCGGAACGTAAATACTCGTGTCTATCGCGAGGTCGGCGGCGCCGAGGTCCTCATAGAGGCGACTGCCGAACTTTCCGACGAACCCGCCGGCCGCGTAGAGCAGGTCGATCGACGAGTCCTGAGCCGACACGAGACCGGCGAACTTGAGGGAACGCTCGGCGAATGGAACAGGGGTGACGACAATCTTCCCTCCGGTCGCCTTCTCCCACTCGACCGCCGCATTTTGTGCTGGGGCCGCCACGGTGGCGCCCGACCAGACCTGAAGTGTGGTGCCGGTGAAGTCGCCGGTTTCCGCGCCATTGGTATCGATCGGAGCGCTCTGAGGTGTGCACGATGCGAGTGCCATCGCCGTTAAGGGCGCGACGACGCCGACGCCGAGTAGGGTCCTGCGACTGAGCTGGGCATTTCTAAGCTGAGCGGTGTGCTGTTCTGTAATCAACTTTTCGTCTCCTTGTGTGTGGGTTGTAGGGTTGAAGTCGGTCAAGCCTTGATGTTTCCATTTGAGAGGCCGGCGATGAGCCGGCGGTAGAAGAACACGACGAGCAGGATGCACGGAAGCATCGCGCAAATGCCAGCGGCGGCGACGACCGTCACCGGAGGCGGTCCGTCTGGCCCCGCCGAGCTCTGCGCGATGAAGCCGATGATTCGCGTCACTGTCACCGCGTTTCGGTCGCCAAGAATCACCGCAAAGAGAAATTCGTTCCATGTGCCGATGACGATGAGGATTGCGGTCGCGGCAATGCCGGGTAGGGCTGCGGGAACAACGATCTTGAAAAGTGCGCCGAGCCGGGATGCTCCATCCATCCGCGCCGCAGACTCGAGCGATCGTGGCACTTCCATGAAAACATTCCGGAGGAGCCAGACGATAAGCGGGATCCAGAACGCCACATTGACAATCACTAGTGACGCAACGGTGTCTTTTATCCCGATGAATCCGAACATGAGCAGCACTGGGATCACTAGGACAATGCCCGGGATCATCTGGGTGGTGATGAGTCCGCCGATGATGTACTTGCTCCCGGGCACCCGGTGCCGTGCGAGGGGGTACGCGGCGAGCACGGCAACGAGTAGCGTGAAGATCGTCACGAAGACCACAAGCTGAAGGCTCACTCCGAGCGCCTGTTGCCAACTCGCCTTCGTCAGCAGGTCGGCGTAGTTCGAGAACTGAAGGTTCGTGCTCAGGTGCAATGGGAGACTGGTCACATTCGCCTCTGGCTGGAGACTCGCGATGACTATCCAGATCACCGGTCCGATCAACCAGACGAGCAAGAGTGCGGCCCCGATAGTTCCCACAATGCGCAGGATCCAGGGCGGTGCTCGGAACTGACGGCGGGGTGCGCTGTCGTACCGCGTGGGGTCCGGGGTGCGTGCGGTCACTGCGACTCCGGCGAACTGCAGGGTCTTGAGCTCAGAACTGAAAACGTCTATCTTGCGTCGGCGAACCCGTAAAACCAGCAAGAGGGCGCTAGAAAGCGAAATAACACCGAGGAGCACGATCGCGAGTGTTGCCGAATAGCCGAAGCTGAGCTGCCCGATCGCGCTTTGATAGAGATACCAAGTGATGACAGTCGTGGATCGGGCTGGCCCACCCCCAGTGAGGGTGAAGAGGATGTCGATCGACTGTAGCGAGAAGACTACGGACGTGACACCGACGACGAGGAGGGTCGGGCGCAGGGCTGGGAGGGTAATGACGCGAAACTCCGCCCAAGGGCCGGCGCCGTCCATCTTCGCGGCCCGATAGAGGGAGTCAGGGATTGTCTTGAGCGCCCCAAGCAGCAGTAGTGCCATCAAAGGAACCATGCGCCAAGTGGTCGCGACTACAGCGATCGCCATTGCGCTACTGGGCGACCCCAGCCAGTCGACGGGGCCGTCAGCGACTCCGATCGCATTTACGAACGCCGTCGCTATGCCGTACTGCGAGTTGAAGATGAACTTCCAATAGAGACCGGTCACTACCGGCGCGACAGCCCACGGCGTGAGCACGGCGATACCGATGAGCCAGTTGAATCGCGAGCGGCGGTTCATGAGCATCGCACAGGCGAGGGCGAGTGGGATAGTGAGTATAACGACGCCAAAGCCCAGCGCGATGGTGCGCGGGACCGCAGCCCAGAACTCCGTGTCCCCAGCGAGCCTGACGAGGTAGTTGTTCAGCCCGTTGAAACCCATCGGGCCGTCTTTGAGTAGTTCGATGCGCATGAAACTCATTACGAACACCGCGACGATCGGCGGTACGACGACAAGTGCGAGCAGCACACCACCGGGCAAGAAGGAGAACGCCGCAAAGCGGTTGTCGCTCATGCGGTCGATGCGCCGGTTGATCCCGCCAAGAAGGCTGGAACCACCGACTGCCGACATTCGCGCCTACCTTAGATTGTCTACAATATATGTTCGACGCAGTGTATCGACGGCGGATCCAGCCTGTCAAGGCCCGATGTGCCGAGCTCACGGTTCGATTCGGACATAGTGAACGCGGCTCCTTCCATCCAGACCGGACGCGTAGAACACCACTGCCACGGACGCGTCGTCGTGTAGCGCGGGCGTTGGTAAGCCGAACGTCCAGCCCCACATCGTGTCCCAGAGCGGTTGCTGGCCACCGACCGGCGACTCCACCGCCCTCACGCCCGCGATTGCCCGTAGCCGCTCATCCCAAATCACGAACTCGTCGTCGAGTTCCCATGTCGCGCCGTCATCGAGGGAGACGCACGCCCGTATTCCCACCGGCTCCTCACGCCGCGGGTACACCGCGAACAACCGTCCGTCCGGCAGGCGCACCGGCGCGATGGGGCCACCCTGGATTCCCGTGTCCCACGGTGTCGACCACGTGGCGCCCCCGTCAAGGCTCATTCCCGCCCTGGCCGTCACAGTGCGATCCTGAAGTGCATTATGTGTCCACGCGAGGCTGAGCAGTCGGCCGCCCGGCAGAGCGACAAGATGCTGGTCGTAGTACACGCACACCTGATCGGGATCATTTAGCATCTCCCCTTGGTCCGCCCAGCTATCGCCGTCGTCGACGGAGACGAAGGAGAAGGCGTTGTAGCGCCGCAGCCATTGCGGGTCATCCGGCTTAGCGTGCCGTTCGGCAGGCACAATCCACCGACCCCCGCCCAGGTCGGTTGGAGTGCCGCAGGGAATCGACCACTCGGCGTTGGTGCGGCGACCGTCGACCACCAGCGGCTGAGACCAGCCCGTTGTCTCGCGGCGAGAGAACGCGCATGTGGCATCGATGATGCCCGCGGTTTGAACCTGATACTTAGGACTCCCCGGTTCTACCAGCGTCATCAGAGCACCTGCAAGAATAGACGTTCCCGTCGTAGACGAGCCGAGGTGGGGGCCAGCCAGTTGACGCGCGCCGCCGAGGGGCGCAATCCCCTTCGCTCCCTCCGCATCCATCGGGCACGCAACCGTCGCCCAGGTCTTGCCTCCATCGCGGGACTCGCGAAGGAGGATGCGCCCGTCGGCGCTGACCTTCGCGGAACCAAGCCGGAACGCACAGACAAGTACTTCGCCACCGTCTTCGTGGATGGCAATTGAGGTACCCGAGTACACCTCACTCGTATTGGCCACTGCGGCGTTCTCGTGGACGACACGTTGATCAACAATCCTCATCGGGCTTCCTCGGGATTCACCTGCATCGCGACCACCGCGTCGAGTTCGATATCGAAACCTTGTAGCGCAACCTGCAGGGTCGTGCGGGCCGGGTAAGGCTCCGTGAGGTACTCGCGGGCGATGAGGTTGAACTCCTCGAAGTGGTCGAGGCTTGACAGATACACCCCGAGGCGCACTGTACCGCTGAGGTCTGTTCCGGCCGCCTGAGCGACCAGTTTGAGATTCTCAAAGGTCAGCCTCGCCTGCTCAGCGAAGGTCTGACCTGCTCGCTCTCCCGATGCCGAGAACGGGCCCTGACCGGCGAGGAACACAAATCCGCCATGCTCAATCGCCTGCGAATAGGTACCTGCGGGCGCCGGCACCCGGTCGGATCGGATCTCCCTCATATCGACACCATCAGATGCAGCACCGCTCGCTCCTCGACAAGTTTCGTGTTTATGTCGAAGCCCAAACCTGGCCCGGGAGGTATCGAGATCCGCCCCCTGACTACCTCTAGAGGCTCCTCGAAGACGTCTGTGCGCCACGGGTTGAGTCCCTGCCCGAACTCGAGTACCAGATCCTCTGTGCCAGGGGAGCGATTCGGATCGTCGATGGAGGCAAGCAGTTGAAGGGTCGCAGCAATTCCGATAGCGCCGCCGGACGTGTGTGGAATCATCGAAACCCCGTGACCACTGGCGAGCCGGGCTATCTCGATTGCGGAGCCTATGCCGCCGGCAATCACGACATCCGGTTGCAGGATGTCGACCGAATCTGCCGCGAGTACCACTAGGGCCGCGTTCGGGGACTCAACTATTTCACCGCCCGCAAGCGGCACCGTCAGCTTGCTTCGCAGTTGCGGATAGCCGTGGTAACCATCCTGTGGGAGTGGCTCCTCAAACCATCGAACACCCACTTCTTCGAGGACGGATCCCATCCGCACCGCCTGTCCCGCGGTGTATCCCCCGTTGCCATCGACCATGAGTGCGACGTCGGGGCCGATCACTTTTCGCACGTTGTGCAGCGCTCGCGCCTCTCTGTCGACGGCGAATCGACCAGTGCGCAACTTCATGGCTGTGTAACCATCGCCGAGGAACTTCTCGGCTTCCGTCGCCCAGGTATTTTCGAGTTCGACGCCGTGAACGTATCCTTGGCTCGCCGCGTACGCTCGCACGTCGGTTCGCGTCGGGCCGCCGTACATCCGATGGATTGGCACGCCCAATTGCCGTGCCCGCACATCATCCAAGGCAATCATGAGCGCCGATATCGCGTACCCACTGCACCTCGTCGCGGTAAGCGCAGCGCGACTGTCGACGACTGACGCTGCCGGCTTTCCTATGAGCAGCCGGGCAAGAGCCTCGATAACCCGCTCGACGCCCGGCAGCAGATATGTCTCACCCCATCCTGTCATCCCCGAATCGTCCGTTAGCCGCACAAGGACGTATTCATGTGCTGTTGCCAAGCCAATGGAGACCCCAGACGGCGGATCGATCGGGGCGCTCAGAACCCAGACGTCGGCGCGAATGATCACGGCAGACACAGAAGCCTCCGACACTGCTGATGTCACGCGGGCTGCCTCGGGGGGATCTCGATCGATGCACCCAGAGACGCTGACCGACGAGCGTAGTCAATCATCTCCACGGCATCACGGGCCGACGAGCCGCTGACGGCTGGCTCCGTTCCATGGAGAATGGAACGACTGAATTCTTGAAGTTGGCCGGCACTCGTGCCGATACGCCGGGGGTTCTTGGGGTCGACGAGCCAGTTCCAGCCTTCGATCTCGGTCACCATCGTCCAGTCGTCACCCTTGCCGAGCTTGAGTGAATAGCGATCCATTTCCAGGATTCCGTGTTCACCGACGATGGTGAACTGCATGTTCGAGCCAAGTCCGGGTGCTGGCATCTCGTAGCTCATCCAGATTTGCACCATTGCACCCGAACCCATTTCGTACTGGGCCATAGCGCTGATATCGGGCATCGGAGTGCCCTCGAAGTTCGCGAAAGTGGCGAAAACCCGGGTCGCGCGCGAGCGAGTGAACCAGGCTAGCGTGTCCATTCCGTGAACGCCCCAATCGAGGAATGCCCCGCCCTCCTCTGGACTCTCGGCCCAACTGCCCTCCTGGAGATCCCAGCCGACTGTCGAGCTGAGAACTCGTACCATTCGTACGTCACCGACGGTCCCGTCGTCGATCAGCTTCTTGGCGGCAATGATGACGGGGTTCTGTCGTGCCTGAGCCGCAACGGTGAGCAGAACTCCGGCATCCCGACAGGCCGCGATCATGTAGTCACATTCGCCGACCGTTACCGCCATCGGCTTCTCGCAGTAAACGTGCTTGCCCGCGCCGGCCACCAACCGAGTGTAAGGGAGGTGAGTGGTGTGCGGGGTCGCGATAATTACGGCATCGACTTGATCGCCCGCGAGCATCTTCTCGAGAGATCCGAGGTAGTCAACTCCGTAGTCGGATGCGAGCCCCTGAGCCCGGGAGCCTCCAGTGACCGCGACCAGTTCGCCGTCGGTAACTTGGGTTGCGAGCGCTTCTGCGTACACCAAGCCCATTGTTCCCGAGCCGATCAATCCGTATCTGACTGTCATGGTTCATGCCTCTCATTCACATGGGCGAGAAGGTCGCAGCGCGCTTCTCGAAGATTTGGGATGCCACTGAGCGCTGCGGCCTCGACAAGTTCGGCCCTGAGGGTGGCCAGTGCGCGCTCCACACCTGCGGCCCCGCCGACGGCCAGAGCGAACGCCATGGGCCTGCCGAGCATCACAGCTCGCGCGCCTAGGGCGAGTGCAACGAGCACATCGGAACCTGTGCGCACACCTCCGTCGACGAACACTTCGGCATCCGACCCGACCGCGTCGACGACATGCGGCAAGGCATCCAGAGCGCCCATTGCCCGAGGAAGCTGCCTGCAACCATGGTTGGACACGATGATGCCGCTCGCGCCTGCCTGTACCGCGCGAGCTGCATCATCAGGATGCATGACACCCTTGGCCACGATCGGCAGGGTCGTGATGCTCGCGAGCCACCCGATGTAGTCGAAACCTAGGGATGCACTCATACCAGGAGTCGCTGGGGAGTGCGCCGGGGCGACTCCTGCGGGTAGTCGAAAGCCCGCTTGAGGATCTACGTGGGCCGCCGCGACTGGTCCATTGACCAAGGGGACGAACGCACTAACGCCGGCCGCCTCGGCTCGGCGTATAAGTGCGGCGGTCGAATCGCGGTCAGACCAGTTGGCCAGCTGCAACCATAGCTGGGCCCCGGGGGCAGCGCATGCGATCTCCTCGATCGGTATCGATGAATTGGCCGACACAACCATCGCGCTGCCGGCAGCGGCAGTGGCCCGCGCCATCCCGATCTCGCCGTCGGGATGGAGTGCTCGCTGAAGCCCTATTGGCGAGGTCATTATCGGGAGTTCGATTCGTTGCTGAGCAACCGTGGTCGAGAGATCGACTTCAGACACGTCGACCAAGACGCGAGGCAGGAGCCGCCAGCGATGATATGCGTGCAGGTCGGCAGACGGCGATGACCCGTCGCGACTGCCCGAGTCGATCCACTCGAAGGTCGGGCGATCGAGTGTCATCTTGGCAACTCGACGAAACCACTTCGGGTGGATTCGCTGCAGCAGCTCGTCCACTAGTTGATCCGTGCGGTGGTGGCTGCGTCGAACAGGTGTGTCGAACCACGGATCTCCACGCCGACCTTCTGACCGATGGCGAGCACGTGGTCAGGCGTGGTTCGAGCGGTGAAGTGATCGGAGCCGAATGCGAGCCTCACGAACGTGTCAGAACCAATCGGCTCAAGAAGTTCGACCTGAGATTCAAACGAGGCACTCGAGGCTGTGGCCCGCGTCTGGATGCGGAGGTTCTCCGCCCGAATGCCTAAGATCACTCCGGCGCTTGGCACCGACTTGAGACCAAGGGACCCAACGGGCCCGAGCGGAATCGACCCGGAGGAGTTTCGGAAGGTCGCGAAATCGCCAGTGACCGCCAGCTTGCCTTCGGCCAGGCTCATCCGCGGTTTTCCCACGAAGGTAGCCACGTAAGTGTTGGCCGGTCGCTGGTATATCTCCTCTTGGGTTCCGTACTGAATCAGTCGACCATCGCGCATCACGGCGATCACATCGGACATCGTCATCGCCTCCTCTTGATCATGAGTGACCAGGATGCTCGTCGTGCCCAGCTGCAAGTGGAGCTGCTTGACCTCGGTGCGCATCTTGGCGCGCAGCGTCGCATCGAGATTGCTGAAGGGCTCATCGAGGAGGAAGACCGACGGCTCCTTCACTAGAGCGCGGCCGAGAGCGACCCGCTGTTGCTGGCCACCGCTGAGCTCACTGGGCTTGCGTTCGAGAAGGTGAGTTATGTCAAGGATGCGCGCGGCATCTCTCACCCGTTCAACAATTTCTGCTTTGGGCCGACGGCGCAGCCGCAACCCGAAGGCAATGTTCTGAAACACGGACTGGTGCGGATACAGAGCATAGTTCTGGAACACCATCGCCATCTCACGCTCATTGGGGGGTTGATGAGTGATCTCACGGGATCCCAGCCAGACGCTTCCACTTGTTGGTCGCTCGAGGCCTGCGATGAGCGCCAAGGTAGTTGACTTGCCGCAACCCGACGGGCCCAAGAGCGTCAGAAACGAACCACTCGGCACGTCGAGGGAGAAGTCGGAAACCGCCTGCACCTTGCCGTAGTGATGATATATATCGACGAGCCGAAGGCCCTCAGCGTGCGTCAACGGGCTGCTCCTTCCACGGAAATGATGCGTCCCGCGCGAACGAGCAAGTCTCGCGAACGCGACGCAGCCTGTAGCAGGAGGTCATTGAACGCTTCGATCGAGGTCCCAGCGAGGTGGGGTGTGACAATAACGTTGGGGCGATCAGACAAGAGATCAGCAGGCGACCCTGGCGGTTCAGGCTCGCGAACGTCGAGGGCAGCGACGGCGACGATGCCCTCATCGAGGGCGTGAGCGAGTGCTTCCTCGTCAACAAGTCCACCCCGGGCTACGTTCACAAACACGACCCCTCGTCGTGCGAGTGAAAGAAAACCGGCGTCGACGATGTGTCGGGATCCCGGCGTCAGCGCCGCGCACACAACGATTGCGTCGGACCTTGCCGCGAGAGTGTCGAGGTCGACAATCTCGAGGCCATCCTCCGCGGACCTATCAATTCCTGGGTCGTATGCGATCGTCGTGAACCCAAACGCGCGAGCCCTACTCGCGACGAGTCGCCCAATTCGTCCAGCACCAACTATGCCGAGGGTCTGGCTCCCCAACCTGCGGAGGGAACTCACCTCGTCGGTGTGGTACTGATTCCACACACCCGACTTGGTCGCCTGCACGATCGGGAAGAGCCGCCGCTGCGCGGCCAGCAGCAAAGCGAGCGCGTGATCCGCGACATCCTGGGAGCAGTAGTCGGGGACATTTGTCACTTCGATGCCGGCGATGTTGGCCGCCTCAGTGTCGACCTGATCCTTGCCCACGCTGAGGCACAGTATGCCGATCGCACGCTCGAGGCCCCCGATGACAGCAGCATCCACTTGACGGCGGCCCGTGGCGATTACAACGTCTGCGGTACGGACGTCGCGGTCTGCCTGTTCGGGGGATGTGGGCACGACGAACTCGATGTCAGGCGCGTTCATCGCAGCAGCAAAATTTTGGGTCCACGAGTCATCGACGTAGGGATCGAAGACAACGACGCGAGCCCGCTGCTGCTCTGAAGAGCTCAACGCTTCGCGCCTGAGTCGGAGGCAGGCAGTGAACGAGTTCGAGCCATCTCTCGAACCACTTCGTCTGCCGCCTGGAGAGCGAGTTCGATATCGTCGACGGTGTGCGCCGCCATCAAGTGGTTACGTTTCAGGTTCATCGGCATCATGAGAAAGCCCTTATCAATCATCTTCCGGTGGAACTTAACGTAGAGGTCCGCGTCGTTGTGCAAGGCATCGTCGAAAGACATTACGGGGCGATCTATGAAGTAGCACACGAAAACCGAGCCAAAGTTGACCACCTGTGTTTCGAACCCTGCATCGCGAGTAATTGTCTGCAGGCCGTCACGCATCATCGCGCCTAGCTGAAAGAGCCTCTTGTGGATGGCTGAGTCGTCGTGCTCAAGGGTCTCGATTGTTGCCAGGGCCGCGCCGAGCGTATACGGGTGGCCGTTGAAGGTCCCTCCGAACATGACACGACCTTTTGGGTGGGTGGTGAACTGGCTCATCAGATCGGCTCGCCCTCCAATAACGGCGAGGCTGGAGCCATTCGCTATCGACTTAGCGAGGGTCGTCAAGTCCGGTGTTATTCCGCATATCGCTTGATAGCCGCCGAGATCATGGCGAAATCCCGTGACCACCTCGTCGAATACAAGCAGGGAACCGGCAGCCTCCGTTTCGCGGCGAAGCGCAGCGAGAAACTCTGGCGTCGGAAGCACGCAGCCGATCGTGTGAATCACAGGCTCGAGGATGATGGCGGCAATTTCATGACCCGAGGTCGCCATCAGGTCACGCAGCGCTGCGACATCATTGAAGGGGAGCACCCGAAGGTAATCGAGGGCCTGAGAGAGTGTGCCATCCGAGGTGGAGTCGATCGTCCCCACGCGATCCGGTGGGGAGATCACGTTGGCGCCGAGGTAGTCGTGCCAGCCGTGATAACAGCCTTGAAACTTCACGATGAGATTGCGGCCCGTGGCCGCGCGAGCTATACGCATTGCGTGATACGTGGCGTCGGAGCCGGTGCTGCAGAAAAGCATCTGCTGCATCGAAGGAATGTGTTCGCGAATCTTCTCGGCGAGCGCCACCTCGAGTTCGGTAGCTCCCAGACCGACAAGATCGATGTCCGCCGACAGCTCGCGAGCTCGAGCATCGATTGCATCGTCATTATGGCCGATGAGGATCGGCCCAAATGCTGCATGGAAGTCCACGTATGCCTTGCCCTCAACGTCCCAGACGCGCGATCCTTTCGCCTTCGCGAATACAACGGGGGGGGTGATCGCGGCCCGCATGGGGGACGAAACGCCACCGGGGAGCAGAGCCTCGGCGGCGGCCGTAATCTGGGCAGAACTTGTCTGGCCAGTTTGTTGGGGAACACGGTAGCTGCACATTGTCTACAATCTACGATAGGCTCACGAGCGTGTCAACGTCATTGCGCCGCGTCACTGTTACCGATTCACTTGACCTCCTCGCACCGGGTATCGACCTCCTGCGAAGCGAAGGCGTGGAGGTATTGGAGCTCGCCCTTGGAATCGACCCAATGGATGCCGCAGCCAGTGCTTCGTCAAGTCAGGCCATCATCGTCGGGGTTCTCGAAGTGGCAGAGCAATCTCTTGCTCTTCTTGCTGCGGGGTCGCCAAAGTTGATCGTTCGTGCCGGAATTGGATACGACAACGTCGACGTCTTGGCCGCCCATCGCCACGGCATTGAAGTCGCAAACGTTCCCGACTACTGCACCGACGAAGTCGCCGACCACACCCTCATGTTGTTGCTTGCGGCCGAACGCCGACTAACAACCCTGCGGGACCTCGGTCGTGAGAGCTGGAACGTGGCCGCACGACTGCCCCCGGTGCACCGCCTGCGGGGTCGCACACTTGGGCTCGTTGGGTTCGGACGAATCGGCCAACAGGTTGCGCTGCGCGCCGCTCCCTTCGGGTACCGCGTGGTCGCAGCCGATCCCGACGCGCCCGAGTCCGTGTTCACCGCCCACGGCGTCGACCGGGTGGACATCGATGAACTGTTTCGCACGGCAGACGCCATCAGTTTGCACTGCCCCCTTTCCGCCGAAACCAACCTGATCGTCAACGCTCGCCGCTTGGAGATGATGAAGTCCGGGGCAACTCTGGTGAACACCAGCCGCGGTGGTCTCGTCAACCTCGATGACGTGAACGACGCAGTCGCCTCGGGACGTCTCGGTTCTGTTGCTCTTGATGTGCTCGACGGCGAGCCCGCAGCACCGCTCGGGCATCCGCTGCTTCAGCGACCCGAAGTGCTAATAACCCCGCACGTCGCGTGGTACTCCCTCGACGCTCGTCGAGAGCTAGCGATCAAGTCGGCCGAGGAGGTCCTGCGGTCGCTACGCGGCGAGCCTCTCCGAAACGCGATCCCGTGAGCGACCACCTCGCCGCTGTCAGCATCGCTGGCCTTGAACGAATGGCGGCGGAGACTCTTTCTGATGACGCCTTCGCGTACTACTCTTCTGGAGCTCGAGATGAGTTTACCCAGCGTGCCAATCGGGCGGCGTGGGACTCGTGGTGCTTCGTCCCGCGGGTACTCATCGACTCGCGGTCAGCAAAAGTCGCGACCACCATCCTTGGCACCGCAGTCAGCTCGCCCATCATGGTCGCGCCCATGGCAGCACAACGAATGGCCCATCCCGACGGCGAGCTGGCCACGGCACGTGCAGCCGCGAGATCCGGCAGCATCATGGTTCTCTCAATGAGCTCAAGCGAGCCAATCGAAACGGTTGCCGCGATCGGTGGGAGCCTGTGGCTCCAGCTCTACGTGTCGCACGATCGGACGAAGCTCGACTCGCTCATCGACAGGGCTGCAGCGGCAGGGGCAGGCGCTATCGTCATCACCGTCGACAGCATGTTGGAAGCGTCCACCCATCGACGACCACACGGATCCCGCGACCCCGCCTACCCACCCCTGCCCATGCACCCGCGCGGGAGGATGGACCACGCTATCGATTGGGATTTCGTCGCCAAGCTCACGTCCGAAGTGAATATGCCGATCGTATTGAAGGGCATACTTAGCCCGTCCGATGGGATTCTTGCCGCAGACACCGGATGCGCCGCGGTCATCGTGAGCAACCACGGGGGTCGTCAGCTTGACGGAGCAGTAACGACAGCCCAGGCGCTTCCCGACGTTGTTGCGGCCGTTAACGGACGAATCGAAACCTACGTCGACGGCGGTATCAGGCGCGGGGGTCAGGTTCTCAAGGCGCTCGCCTTGGGTGCACGGGCCGTGCTCGTTGGCCGGCCCGTGCTGTGGGGGCTAGCAGCCGCGGGTGAGGCCGGCGCATTCCGTGCGCTGGACGTTTTAAAGACCGAGCTGGGGCAGGACATGCGGCAGGCCGGAGTACGTTCCCTTGACGAGGTGCCCCGCGCTCTGGTCACTATGAATATGGTCACACCGCCACAGGGAGAGCCGCTTCGGGGGCAGTAGCTACTGCTCGGCGTCGAGGAATGCTCCGGCCCTAACCGAGAGGTCTTGAACGCCGTCGACGACCACCCGCCTGCCATCAACGACCACGTGCGAAACCCCGATGGCGAATCGAGCGGGATCGCTATAGGTCGCCTCGTCGAGGTAAGTGTCTGCATCAATAACCGCGAGGTCCGCGATTGACCCGACCTGAATGCTCCCCCTTCCTGTCAGTCCGACTCTCTCCGCTGGAATAGAGGTGCTCATCGCGACCGCCTTCTCTAGGCTGATGGCGCCCTCGCGAACCATCCGCCCGATCAGACGCG
>Ga0335394_10004501_pt1 | contig 15856 bp, 16 predicted proteins | sample MAT03_FD_205741 | JGI IMG/M metagenome (GOLD analysis project Ga0335394, IMG submission 205741) | Freshwater microbial communities from Lake Fryxell liftoff mats and glacier meltwater in Antarctica - MAT-03 (spades assembly) (version 2) ... | reverse complement strand
GAATTGAACGCCTTGCGTACGCTGAAACCGAAAGAAAAAGCGGTGTTGCAACAGTCGCAGGCCACTGCCTTGCAAGGGCTGGCAATTCAGCCGGACAGCACTGCCAGCATACGCCTGAGTTCCTACCACCCGGACCAGATGGTGTACGAATATTCGGCTAATTCCGATCAACTGGCCGTGTTTTCCGAAATTTATTACCCACCTGCGAAGGGCTGGAAATGCTTCCTGAACGGACAGCCCGCCCCCGATTTTTTCAAGGTAAACTACCTCTTGCGGGGCATGCGTTTACCTGCGGGACAAAATGTGAAGCTCGAGATGCGTTTTGAACCGCGTTCTTATTACTTAGGTGAAACGGTGGCATACGCTGCATCCGCCTTAACCTTGCTGGTTTTTCTGGGCGCGTTGTTCCTGTGGTACCGGGGGCGCCCGGCCCTTGACCCGAATCGTTTGACGGATATCCAGGCTGCTGAAAAAGAACGGCCTGCTCGGGTCGCCCCGGCGGCAGCGAAAGGTAAGATGAAGAAGAAGTAGTACTAAACAGTGGCAGTAGGCATCGCGCCCTGCCTGCTGCTAACTGCTACTGCCCACTGCTTCAAGCAAATCAACCAGGGCCTGGTTTAAATGCCCGATGGCGCCTGGCAGATCCCAGGCTTCGCGGTTGCGCGGTTCCACGTAATTGGAAATAGCACGTATTTCCAGGAACGGAATCTTTGCGGAGAGGCAGGCCTGAAAAAATGCGGCGCCTTCCATACTCTCTACCTGTACCTGGGGATATTTGCGTTGAACCGCATCGATGGAAGCCTGCGTTCCGTGTACTTTGTTCACCGTAATTCCATGAACGGATGGCAGAAAAGCGGCCTGCTCAGCGGCCGGGTTGTATAATTTTCCATTGATAAACAATGTGTTGGAAGTATCGGCCAAACCCAGTTCCATTAAATCGGTAAAACGGCCGTCGGCTTCTTCCACGCCGAGGTCGCCAAAGCGTTCGGTAATCACGTGAACCGTGTCTCCCAACTGTAAACGCCGGTCGAATGCGCCCGCAATGCCGGCATTTACCGCCAATGCGGGCTTCATGCGGCTAAATAAGAGACCCAAATGCCAACTCGTCGCCGACATGCCGACGCCCGTTACAAGCAACCTGACCCGCAGTTCGCCCCGTTGAAAAAGGCCTTGTTCCCGGGCTTCAAACCTGCCGTTGAGGTATTCCAGCAGGGGCGCTATTTCAAAAGGGGTGGCCGCAACGACGACAATTTCCATACAAAAAACTTTGTGTCACTTTGTGACCTTTGTGGTGATTTTTCTTAGTGTCCTTTGTAACTTTTGTGGTGAATTTTAAAAAAGGAGCCTGCAACACCAACAATTTCCATCAGTACTAACTCATAACAAAGGTACGGCCCGGATTCGCATCTGATCCCTGAAAAACGTAAAATCGCAGTACCTTGTCCCCGATTTCCCAGGCCAATTTACCGAACGAATATGAACAAAGAATGGTTTAACGAGTGGTTCGACTCTCCGTATTACCACATCCTCTACAAAAACCACGACGACGACGACGCCCGGCGCGTGGTGGATGCGCTTTTGGAAACACTCCATTTGCCGCCACACGCGCGCATCATGGACCTGGCTTGCGGGAAAGGCCGTCATGCCCGCTACCTGGCTGAAAAGGGATTTGAGGTGACGGGCCTTGATATTTCGCCCGCCAGCATCCTGTTCGCCCGGCAGTTCGAACAGGATGGGCTGACTTTTTTTCAACACGATATGCGCCTGCCTTTCCGCATCAACTACTACGATGCGGTGATGAATATGTTTACCAGCTTCGGCTACTTTGAGCATGATTCCGATCATCTCAAAACCTTGAAAAACATAGCCAAGGGCCTCAAAATGAACGGTTTATTTCTACTTGACTATTTCAACTCAATCTGGGTAAAAGCGCATATGGAAGAGGCTTCCGTCAAAACTGTGGAAGGCATCGAATTTCACATGAGCCGGCGTATTGAAAATGGACATGTGTATAAAACCGTGGCGTTTGAAGCAGAGGGCAAATCATATAAGTTTCAGGAGCGGGTGCGTTTATTCGAATTGGAAGATTTTCGTTTGCTCCTTGATAAAGTCGGCATGACGATAACGCAAACGTTCGGAGATTACGGACTCACCCCATTTGACGCGAGCGGTTCCAAACGACTGATCCTGGTTGCTCAAAAAACCAGGATCGCATGAATACTTTGCTGCATTGGCTGATGGAATGCGACCGTTCGGTTTTTTTCTGGATCAATGGCAGTTTGAGCAATCCGGTATTCGATGCCATCCTGCCCTGGTGCCGCGAACGTTTTTTTTGGGCGCCGTTGTATCTTTTTCTGGGCGCATTTTCCTGGATGAATTTCGGTAAAAAAGGCTGGATCGTGGTGCTTGGATTGATCTGTGCCGTCGGATTGGCCGATTTTACCAGCAGCACGCTCGTGAAAAAAAATGTGGAACGGCTGCGGCCCTGCAATGATCCGGAGATGCAGGAAGTTATTCACCTTCGCGTTCATTGCGGCGGCGGGTATAGTTTCACGTCTTCGCATGCGGCGAACCATTTTGCGGCGGCGGTATTTTTAATTGGGGTATTTGGCCGGCTACGCCGCTGGATACGTCCGGTTGCGATTGCCTGGGCTTCTTTGATTGCATTGTCGCAGGTGTATGTAGGGGTGCATTATCCGGGGGATGTTGTTGGTGGGGCGATTATTGGGGTGGGAGCGGGGTGCTTGGCATTGCGGGTACTTAGGAGAAACACCAGCCAACTGCCAACTACTCCTCCTGCTCAATAAACCGCACCCCATGCGCCTCCAATTCCTGCATCACCGGTTCGTACACCTCCGGCATGGTCGGAATACTAACCCCGGTGGTGGAGATTTTCCCAAGCATGAGCAATTTTACAAAAATCCCCAGCGGCAAACCAACTAATCGCGACATGGCGGTGTCGGTGCCGTTCCAGCCTTTCATCACCAGGGTGGAGGTCAGTTTGTGTTTGCGGCGATTTAGTTCGTATTCGAATACGTGCTGCATGATCACCATGTCCTTATCATCGGGTTTCAGAACCCATTTTTCCAGGAGCAGGCTTTCCAGGATCAGGGAAGGCGTGGCGTTTTTGACTTTGATGCGGCGTTTACTAAACAAGCCCAGCCACTCCAGTTTTTGCATGATATCGCTGTCCGGCGTGATTTCGAGCATTTTGGCCACGCGGTCCTTTACCGAGCCGGTGTGTTGGCTGATCCCCAGAAACGCTTCCATCAGGTCGTGGTAGGTAAGCTTATCGGAATCGACGATGGGGAAGGTCCCGTCAGTCAGCCCGATGCGCACCAGGGCATTCCAGGCATCGCAAAAACCCTGGTGGCGAATGGTGCCACGAAAGAGGGTTTTGATGTTTTGCAGGCCGTAGGCTTCCCGGTACAGGAGGGAATCGCGGTTGGCATATACCTCCCATTGGCCCATGTTCGGGATCTCGACCAAGCGGTATTGCCGGAACAGGCGGCGATAAGGAATGTATTTTAATTTACTGTCTTCCAAAAATTGCGCAGTGCCTTGCCCCGCCAGCACCACGTTGCGCGGGTTCCAGCTGAACTTGTAATGCCAGGGGTTGTCGTCGCTTTCGGGCGCGACCAAGCCGCCGGTATAAGAATAGAACGCGGTGATTTTACCGCCCGCTGCCTGGATTTTATGGATGCGTTGCATGGCACTCATGTGGTCGATACCCGGATCGAGACCCAGTTCATTCATAAATATCAGAGCCCTTTGCCGGACCTCATCGCTCAGGCGGAAGACCTGCTTGGAGACGTAACTGGCCGTTACCATGTGTTTGCCAAGTGCAATACAGTCTTGGGCGACTTCCAGGTGCATTTGCGGCGGCAAAAGGGATACCACCACGTCGTGTCGGTTGATCACGTCGCGGCGGTCGTTGGGTTTGGATGCATCCAGCCATATTGCCCGGCCATTGGGGTGACCATGGATTTTTCGCTGCGCCTGTTCGACGTCCGCATCACCGAGGGTGACAAAAAAATTGTGAAGCCGGGCTTCTTCCAGGATATAATTGATCAAGGCCGTAGAGGAGCGGCCTGCCCCTATAATCAGGAGATTCTTCATTGTGTTTGAAATAATTGAATTGGCGAAGATAAAGAAGTTCTGGATATGCATAAAACCGGAGGTCATCGTCCGGTAAAAACAGTAAAATTTAATCTTCGAAAGATGAACCTTGTTTCACAAATAGAAAATTGATATAAAACTAAAAAATTGATATTCACGATATTACAGGGAAATTTATTTGTAAATAGCCGTGTTTATTCTTCACAACCCTTAAAAAATGTAATTGGAAGATCGAAAAGCATAACGCACTTTTGCAGGGTCAAAAACACAAATAGGCCCTGCAAACGAGCGCGGCTATGTGTTTTAGATATGTTCATGGGATTTCAATGTCTTAGCGCAATGACAAAGCGGGATGCCATTCGAGTGAATGACTTCCCGCTGCGCTGGATACGGAGGGTCCACGCCGATAATCTAATCGACATAAAATAAAAAAGGTCAGTCTAGTGGCTGCCCCCCATTCCGTACCGGATATGTACATGGGATTATAACGGGAAGCTTGCCACGAGAGGCGGGTAAAAATGTGGCGGATTTAAAAAGTGGTACTTGAAATTAAGCCTAAAATGTAGAATATTATTTATATATCCCAAGACCGATCCGCTCAAATATATTTTTTCAATTACTTTTGAACCGATTCATTTCATCACCAAACTTACTGAGGCTTATGCGCACACCTGTTACAATTAAGATCAAAAACGGAACCGTTCGCGTTTCTAATCCGCGTTAGAACCATTTCTTTTTAACAGGTTGCTCCTCAAAACCATCAGACTTTAAAAATGATCAAAGGATCATAAAGACCAGGGGTCCTGCCGAATGCGGCGGGACTTTTTTTTGCCCGCTCGATTCGATTTACAACGAAAGCCATGCCGGATTAGCCATGCCCGCCGGGCGAGTATGTTAAAATGCCAATTTTTAAGTACTTGAAAGGCAATTTGAAGCAACCTTAATTCAGATTAAAAAAATCCCCGTTTTTTTTTGACTTTTGCCGGAGATCAACGCGTCTTTTAGTTAAATCCTTTCATACATACCCGGTAAATGAACCTGACTATTCTTTCTTACCGGCTGACCGGTATCCTGCTTTCATTTCTGGTCACCGGCTTATTGTCGGCGCAAATCAACGACGATTGCACCACTGCAACGCCTATTACAGACCCTAGTAATTTTTGCTCGCCCCTCATGGCCGCCACCAACCTGGGGGCCAGCTTAACCCCCATTATCAGTCCGTCCTGCTTTTTTACCATCCAGAACGATGTTTGGTATTCCTTCACGGCGGTGGCTACCGACGTGGTGATCGTGATCAACGGCGGCAGTTTTTTTACCCCGGGCGGAACGCTGCAACAACCGGGTGTGGCGCTGTACAGCGGTATTTGCCCCGATGGCCTGGCTGAAATCGACTGTGCCCAGGACTTGGCCAACAACGTGATAGAACTGCGCACAGAAGACCTGATCCCCGGCGAAACCTACTATTTCCGCGTGGTCGGGTTTACCCCCGGTACTTTTCAATACTGCATCCGCAATTTCTTTTTCGGCGGTGAGATATCTGGCGATTGCCCTACATCCGTTGTACTGTGCGATAAGTCAGCCTTCAACGTGCAGGCGGTGGCCGGCCCCGGAACTGACGCATCGGAGTTGGATGACGCTTTTTGCTTTCAGGCGATCAACGGCGAACTGAATTCCAGTTGGTTTGTCTTTACCGCCGTCAATAACGGCGCCCTTGAATTTACCCTGACGCCCAATAACGCTGCCGACGACCTTGACTTTGTGGTGTACCGCCTTCCGAACGGACCCGGCGATTGTTCCGGTAAAATTATTGAGCGCTGTATGGCTGCCGGCGACTTTATTGCAAACAGTCCTTGTATGGGCCCTACCGGATTGAATGCTACGGCAACTGATATAGCTCAACCGCCCGGCTGCCTTATGGGAGATGATAATTTCCTGAAATTTATGCAATTAACTGCCGGCGCGACCTACGCGCTGGTGGTGAATAATTTTACCTCCAGTGGCAACGGCTTTCAGATAGATTGGGGAGGTACCAGCGAATTCGACGGGCCGAACGCCTGGTTTGAGTACGATAAAACCGACAGTATCATTTGCAATACCGAGCAAATTATATTCAGCGATTCGTCCACTTTTTCCAATGGAAACATAGACGACTGGTTCTGGAGTTTTGGCCAAAATGCCAACATAGACACCGTACATACACAAGGACCACATACGCTGCAATATGAAAGAGGCGGCTTGAAAACCGTAACCCTGACTATCCATACCGAAACAGGGTGCGAGGTAAGCGTAACCCGCCAGATTCAGGTGGATACCTGCTGCACCTTGAGCGCCTCAGTGAATGTGATAAAAGGAGAACAGGGCGGCCCCTCCTCGGCCGGCGTTTCGGTAGAAAATTACCTGCTTCCCCTGCAAATCAACTGGAGCAATGGCCAGACCGATACCGTAGCCACTGATCTGAAGGGCGGAGAATACACCGTCATCGTTCAGGATGATCTTGGCTGCATCGATACCGTAAGCTTTACCGTGACGCAGGAAATATTTAAAATACCCAATGCTTTTACCCCGAATAGCGACAATATAAACGATACGTTTTTTCCGGTTGTAGAAGAAGCGGAGGTGCTTAAAATCGAAGTTTGGTCACGTTGGGGAGGTCTGGTCTACGAGGGAACAAATACCGGATGGGACGGCCAGATTGGCGGCAAACCGGCGCCTGCAGACGTATATGCGTATCAGATCGTGATGCGTCATGCCAATGGTACGGAAGAAACATTCAGTGGCGGGGTGACGCTGTTGCGGTAGCAATAGGCCAATGCCGTTAACGTAAGGCCTCGGAGAAGCCCAACGTTTGTAGAAATCATTGGTAGCCAATATTTTCAGACCTCGGAAAGGTCTAATATTTGTTTGGCAACCTGCATAAGGCAGTGGCTCTTGGCGGGGTCGCTGCCTAGTACCGGGTCCTCCCCAGCCGCTTCAACGCATGCCAGGCCGCCCGCACCAATATACATAGGTGGGCCAGCAGGGTAGGGAAGAGTCCGAAATGCCGGCGCATGACGATGAAGCGGTCGCGCAGCGATTGACGGTGCCTTTGTTTCGACATACCGCCCATGAGGTAATCGGTGAGGATCAAACCACTATATACGTTTTCAGGGCTATTTTTTAGAATTTCGATGGACCAATTGTAATCGGCGCACAGATTGGCGGTGATGTAAGGCGGCGCCAGGTTTCGGCGTGGTACGAAAGATTGGTGGACCACCAGCATGCCGCCTAAGTAACTGCGCCAGCTCAGTTTTTTAGGCAATGGACGCGTACTCAACTCGCTCATGAGGCCGGCGGGTTCTCTGGCGTCATTAACCAGCAAGGTATCGCCGTATAGCACTCCCGTTTCCGGGGCAACCATGCCAGCCAGTTTTTCTACAGTGTCGGGCGCATGCAGTTGATCGCCGCAGTTGAGAAACCAGACGAAATCGCCGGTGGCCATACGCAGACCCTTATTCATAGCGTCGTATAAACCGTCGTCTTTTTCCGATATCCAGCGTAAACCAGGCATTTCGGAAGCATACTTCAGGATCAAATCCACAGTTCCGTCTTTAGATGCGCCGTCTACGATGATGTATTCAATATGGGGGTAGTTTTGTTTTCGTACACTGTCTATTGTACCCGGAAGAAACGAAGCGCCATTGTACACCACCGTAATGATGGAAAACACAGGAGCAGGATGGAGGTTGGATGGCATAGCGTGGCAAAAGTCAGCAAAAGTGAAGAAATGCGCTTATTTTTCGCCCAAAATTGATGATGGTCTTATTTGTTTTCGGAATGGGGCTAAGTCTGCTTGGTTCCTTGCCGCCTGGATTGATTAGCCTTTCCGTTGCCCAGACAGCCATCATCCGAGGTTTTCGGCTGGCCTTTTGGCTGGGCGCCGGAGCGGCGGCGGCCGAATTTTTTCAAGCATGGTTTGCTGTGGAAATGTCGGGTTGGTTTTTACAACATCCAGCCGTTGAGCGGTATTTTCAGTGGGCAGCCATTCCAATCTTTTGGATACTGGCCATTTATTTGTTCTTCTTTGCCCGCGCGCCCAAATCGGCCGATGCCAGTCGGGCCGGTTCCGTGGCCGGGCAAATCGGCAGAGGTATTCTCCTCAGTGTGTTCAACCTCCTGGCCATTCCGTATTGGTTTACATATTGCGGCTGGCTTCGGGTTACGGATTGGTGGCAGGAAGAGGGCCTCGGTTCTACCTTGGTTTTTTCAGCTGGCGTAAGCGTCGGAACCCTCGGAGCCCTGGCTTTATATGCCTGGCTGGGACAAGAAATTGTACAACGCTCGGATAAAGTGGCCCAATATGCCAATCGTTTCGTTGCGCTTATTTTCTTTGCGCTTGGATTGAAAATTATACTCGATATTTTGGTTTAGAAAGCTCCGCGCGAGGTCAGTACAATAGCCTGACACGAAGCCTCCTAAACCCTCTAAACCGCCAAACCGCCCTAAACCTGCCAAACCATACAAAATCACATTTTAACAGACAACATGAAACATATTACTGTAATCGGCAGCGGAACCATGGGCAACGGCATTGCCCACGTTTTTGCACAACATGGTTTCCAGGTCACCTTAGTCGACATCGCCCAAGCTGCCCTCGATAAAGCGATGGCCACCATTTCTGGCAACCTCGACCGGCAGATCAAAAAGGGAACCTTGAGCGAGCAACAAAAAACTGCTACTATTGCCCTGATCCGGCCCGAAACAGATTTAAAAACAGGTGTTTCCCATGCGGATCTGGTGGTGGAAGCCGCCACGGAAAACGCCGGTTTAAAGCTAAAAATATTTGCGGACATGGACCAGTTCGCACCGGCCGGCGCAATTTTAGCCACCAACACCTCCAGCATCAGCATTACGCAGATTGCCGCAGCGACCAAACGCCCTACCCAGGTGATCGGCATGCATTTTATGAACCCTGTACCGGTCATGAAATTGGTGGAGGTGATCCGCGGTTACGCAACATCCGTCGCTGTAATGGAAACAATTATGTCTTTATCCCGCCAGTTGGAAAAAACGCCGGTTGAAGTAAACGACTATCCCGGGTTTGTGGCCAACCGCATCCTGATGCCGATGATCAACGAGGCGATTTTCACCTTGTTCGAAGGCGTCAGCGGAGTGGAAGAGATCGATACGGTGATGAAACTGGGGATGGCGCACCCAATGGGGCCACTTCAACTTGCAGATTTTATTGGGCTCGACGTTTGTTTGTCAATTCTGCGTGTGCTGCACGATGGCTTCGGCAATCCCAAATATGCGCCTTGCCCCTTATTGGTCAATATGGTGATGGCCGGCAAACTTGGCGTGAAATCAGGTGAAGGCTTTTACGCCTACACGTCGGGCTCGCAGCCGACAGTAGCGGTCGGCAGTCGGCAATAGGCTGGACGCCCTGCAAACGGTTACTGCCAAATCGTCTCCGCCAATACATTTTCATGCTAAATCCTTCCCCGATTCCAATATTGGCCCGAAGGCTTTTTACCTTTGCACTTATGATGGAAAAAGTTAAATGTTTGATAATCGGCTCTGGTCCGGCAGGCTATACGGCAGCGATTTATGCCGCGCGGGCCGGCCTCAAACCGCTCATGTATACTGGCCCGCAACCCGGCGGTCAATTGATGATCACGAATGATGTGGACAATTATCCCGGCTACCCGGACGGAAGAATGGGTCCGGAAATGATGGAAGATTTTCGCCGCCAGGCAGAGCGCTTCGAGACCGACATTCGCAATGAAATGATTACAAAAGTGGATTTTTCAGGTCCGCTGCACAAAGTATGGACGGAAGGTGGACAGGAAATTCACGCTTCTTCTGTGATCATTGCCACCGGGGCAAGCGCTAAATGGCTGGGAATTCCGGGAGAAGACCGTCTGCAAAACAAAGGAGTGTCGGCCTGCGCGGTATGCGATGGCTTTTTCTTTCGCAAGAAAGAAGTGGCAATCGTCGGCGGCGGCGATACGGCCGCAGAAGAGAGCACCTATTTGGCAAAAATTTGCAGTACCGTACACCTGATGGTGCGGCGGAATGAAATGCGGGCGTCCAAAATCATGCAGGAGCGTGTGATGAACACTCCGAACCTCATTGTACACTGGAATACAGAAACAGAAGAGGTTCTGGGCGACGAAGAAGTGACGGGCGTGCGGATCCGCAATAACAAAACCGGCGAGCAAACGACTTTGCCAGTCTCGGCCTTTTTTGTAGCCATCGGTCACCACCCGAATACCGGTATCTTCAGCGAGTGGCTCAGGTTTGATGAAACGGGCTACATCCTCACCACACCCGGTACCACGTATACGAATATTGAAGGCGTTTTCGCTTGCGGCGACGCCCAGGATAAAGTGTATCGCCAAGCTGTAACGGCCGCCGGCACCGGTTGTATGGCTGCGCTCGACGCGGAGCGCTTTCTGGTGGCCAAAGGCCTGTAATATGGGGGCCGGTGCGACAACAAAAGTCGGGATCATAGCGGCCTCGGGGCTGTTCTGCGGCGTGCTGTTGTCCTGGCCCTTGTGGTATCCGGATGCGCGCAGCGGTATACCCTTGTTGCCGGCGCCAGGGTTCGAGGGGTTTGAATCTATCCCCGGAGCGCTTCAGGCAAGTTTGTTTGTTGCACTTTTGATCGCGCGTATCCTGTTGCCAGGCCGTAGGTGGATAAGCGCATTGCTGTTATTGGTATTGACAATCCTTTGTTTGCTTGATGTGAACCGCCTGCAGCCCTGGGTATGGTTTTATGGTCTCGTGCTCGCACTGCTTCTCGGTGGGAAAAAAGGCCCTGCGCCGGATGCGGTATCGGCTTTGCGGCTGGTATTAACGGCTGTATACGTTTGGGGCGGTTTCAACAAATTGACGCCTTATTTTGCCGAAGACAATTTTCCCTGGTTTTGCGAAGCCTTTGCTCCGCTTCGATTACTTGGGCAATTTCCCTTGCTGGGTTATGGCGTGGCCTTATTTGAAATGGCCCTCGGCATTGGGCTTTTGCTGCCCAAAACAAGGCTGTACACCCGCTATGTGGCCATTGGGTTTCATGGTTTTATCGCGCTGGCCCTGAGTCCGCTCGGCTTGCACTGGAATACCGTGGCCATCCCCTGGAATTTTGCAATGGCAGCCCTCTTGTGGCTGTTATTTTCGGAAAAAGAACGGGTTGTTTTACCCAAACACCCAGTTGCCCTGCTATTAATTGCGCTGGCCTGGCTCGCGCCTGCCCTCAATTTCTTCCGGGCCTGGCCCGACGCCTTGTCCTGGAAAATGTACAGCAATACACAGCCTGAAGCAACTTTTTATACCCATGGCGGGCCACCATGCGCAGCAGTTCAGGCGGTCTGGAAAGCATCGGCCTTCGACGAAGGACGGAATCTTTTACTGGACGACTGGTCTCAGGCGGACCTTCATACGCCGCTTTATACCTCACGACGTACGTTTATGCAATTAGGCCGGTACCTTTGCCATTGTGCGGACAATCAAGACTCCGCAGGTATTTACATTTTGACCGTGAATCGTTGGAATAAGCGGCAGGAGGGGATTGAAAGAATTCCGTGTAAGCAGATAATGATGAATGGTGAATGATAATTGGCCGAGTTCGAGGAAAAAAAGGAACATAGAATTACCTGAACGATGAAAAAAGCACTTTTATGGCGTATTGCCCCGGCTGATGGCGGCAGGGAATCTTACCTGTTCGGCACGATGCACGTTCGGGACTTACGCGCGTTCGGGTGGCTGGACCTTGCACAGACGTACATTGACCGTTGTGATCTTTTTGCTACGGAGTTCGATTTTCTGGAGGCCGATGGCGCAGCGCTGGCGCAAGTGATGCAATTGCCGGAAGGTCAAACCCTGGATAAGATGCTTAAACCAGGTCCTTGGAAAATGTTGGACCACTACACGCAAAAAAAATTAGGCATACCGGCAGAGGCCTTACGTGGTCAGCACCCCATGAGTATTAGTACCTTGCTTACTACCGCAGTGCTGATGGAAGAGGCCACACAGTCGCTGGATGAAACGCTCTGGCAATATGCCCGTACCGCCGGAAAAACAACCTGTGGGGTAGAAAGCTTCGAAGACCAATTGCAGACCATCGGGAAAATCCCCTTTGCGACGCACCTTAAAAGCCTGAACTGGCTGCTTCGCCATTATGGCCGGCAAAAAAAACAGATGCGAAAGATGATGCGCTGGTACCAGGCCGGCAATATCCTTCAATTGTATAGGTCCTCTAAAAAAGACGCAAAGGGTATGCGGAAAGTGCTCCTGTATGATCGAAATGCCACCATGGTGCAACGTTTTATAGAATTGACCAGGGAAGGATCGCTGTTTTGTGCCGTCGGCGCCGGACACCTGGCCGGGCAAAAAGGGATGTTGCGCCTGCTGAAAAAGGCGGGCTTTAAAGTGAGCGCTTGTACTGAACCCACAAAACCTTTCTAAATCATCCTAAACCGTTTTTCAGCATGGCCAAACTCGACGATCAACTCAAAGCGGCGATCCTGCGGATGCCGGTCAAAGAAAAAGACAAACTGTTGCTTCGGCTGGTGGCAAAGGATGCTAAGCTGGTGCGGCGTTTGATATTCGAATTACTGGAGGGCGGCGAAACCCGCGATGAGCGGGCCGAAGATTTGCGCAGGCTCATGCTCAAAGAAATGCCGGCTACCGGCGTCAAACACCTCACTCCGGGTTATTTACTGCTCGACCTGCGGCACTGGAACGCCCGCATCAATGAACACGTACAGGCAACTAAAGACAAAGTCGGCGAAGTAACCCTGGTCGTTCTACTGATGGTGGAAGCTTTTCGCCGCCATTACGATATGCTCCGGTCCTTCCCCGAGCGCCGGAGCGATACCTTTGCCCCGTACCTGGTGCGCCGACTCGGCGGCATCCTGAAAAAAGCGGAAAAACTGCATGAAGATTACCACATCGAATTCCGCCGTGACCTGAACGAACTGCTGGAATACGTGTGGAAATTTAAAGCCACGGCCTATCTGGCGGAGGCGGAAGGGCTGCCAAAAAAATGGGGCTGAAATTCCGGGCGCTCCGCTCCGTAAACACATATTTTCGTTTTTAAACACATAGGACAGATAGAAAACATAGGCGTATCGTACACATTTGGATCATTTGCGGACATAAAAACGCAGTTTTTTATTTTCTATGTCTTCTCTATGTCCAATGTGTTTAGAAAGAATTCGCTGCGTTTTATCTTCTTGACGCATCTAACCATACAGTATTCTTCGACGGTCAATTTCTTCCAAAATCCGGTGCGCCAGTTGCAATGCCGCGAATCCGTCTTGCAGAGTAACGACCGGCGTTGTGTCGTTTAGGATACACTCGTAAAACGTTTCCAATTCTCGTTGAATGGCATTTACCGGCTCCGATTCCGGCATTTGCAGGTGCAGCCATTTTTTGCCGGCGGCTGTCTCAAACTCCATCAACTGCTCCTGAGGCGGCAGATTGGAAGCATCCTGATCGAACAAACGGACGATCTGCGCATTTTTTTCCAGGAAATCGAGGCTGATGTAGTGGTCCTGCTGGAACAAACGCAGTTTGCGCATCTGTTTCAGGGAAATACGACTAGCGGTTAGGTTTGCCACACAACCGTTTTCAAATTCCACCCGCACGTTGGCGATGTCCACCGTATGGCTCAGCACCGCCACACCGCTGGCGCTGACCGCCGATACGGGCGATTGTACCAGGTGCAGGATCAGGTCGAGGTCGTGGATCATCAGGTCAAGGATCACCGATACGTCCGTACCCCTGGGTTGAAAAGCAGCCAGACGATGGCTTTCGATGAACATGGGGCGAAGCGGGATGCCCTGCAAAGCGGTAAAAGCCGGGTTGAAACGCTCCACATGCCCAACCTGCACTTTTACGCCGTGTTGGGCGGCCAGTTCCAGCAACGCAGCGCCTTCTGCGGTGGTTTGCGTGACCGGTTTTTCGATAAAAACGTGTTTGCCGGCGCGTAAAGCGGCAGCGGCGATCTCGAAATGGGTTGGCGTGGGCGTTACGATGTCCACTGCGTCCACTTCGGCGAGCAGCCCCGCCACGGTATCGAAGCGCCGAACCTGATATTGGGTGATGGCCGATTGGGCGTTTTTCTCATCCGGGTCGTAAAACCCGGCCAGGTCCCATTCGGTCGCGAGGATGCATTTCAGGTGGATTTTCCCCAGATGCCCCGCACCCAGCAATCCGATTTTTAGTGTAGCCATTATGTGTCTCGGAAATACATCAGGATAGCGCCAAAAGCCGTGATCAACGCAATCAATACAGTGGCCATTTTAATGGAATAGCGCATGTGTTTGATAAAAGACTCGATTTCCGGGCGAAACTTCGGATACCGCGGCAAAATTTCTTTTTCCAAACGCTCCCGGCTGAAAATATGCGCCACGCCGAATTCCACCTTGTTGCGCACCAATACCCCGTATACCTTGAACACCTTGGCCCGGAAGTACAGGTTGACGAACAACATGGCGATGAACAGGCCTATGACGATGGAAAGGAGAAGGATGTACACGTTTTAAAAGATTGATATTGACCCTGAATTGTTGAGGCGGCGCAAAGATATAAATATAGAACTGTTTATGATTAACCTCATCCTTATAACAATGGGAAGTCTGATTATGCGGATGGCGCAGATTTTCACGATTTTTTTGTTTTAGGAACGGTGTCAAAATATCTTCCCAATTTGTTGCCGTTTTTTTGCCGCTCTTTACCACAGCAAACCGGCCAAATGAATGAACGATACCACGTCTACCCGACTTTAACCCAACGTTACCTATGATTTATGTGCTGCTCTTGCTCGGCTTCCTCCTCCTAATCAAAGGCGCAGACTGGTTAGTCAACGGCGCCACGGCCGTTGCATCGCGCCTTGGCGTATCCGAACTGGTGATCGGGTTGACAATCGTGTCCATGGGTACGTCTATGCCTGAACTGATCGTGAGCGTGTTGGCCAGTATCGACGGCCGTTCCGAACTGGCGATCGGGAACGTACTGGGTAGCAATATAGCGAATATGTTGCTCATTCTCGGCGTTACAGCGGTGGTGTGCGATTTGCCGGTAAAGCGTAACACGGTCCTTTCGGAAGTACCTTTTTCGTTATTGGCGGCGCTGCTGGTGGGTTTTTTGGCTAACTCTGCGCTGTGGTACGAACCTGAAAATATATTATCCATTAGTCGGGGGGATGGATTTATTTTCCTGTTTTTTTTCTTCCTGTTTATGGCTTATGTGTTGATTCTTGCCAAAGAAGATAAAAAAGCCATGGTGGAAGTAAAAGTTGTCGCCATGCAGTTGCCTAAAAGTCTACTGCTCATCGCGGTGGGTGTAGGCGCCTTATTTCTGGGTGGAAAATGGGTGGTAGATGGGGCCGTTTATCTAGCCAAATTGTTCGGTTTAAGCGAAAATCTGATCGGGCTCACCGTGGTTGCGCTGGGCACTTCGCTCCCTGAATTGGTCACCTCGATAACGGCCGCTTTGAAAAAGAACACAGACATCGCAGTGGGCAACGCCATCGGCTCTAATATCTTCAACCTGTTGTGGATACTCGGCGTGAGTGCGGTCATTCACCCTATGCCGTACAACGCCGCCTCCAATGTGGATATCATGGTCGTGGTTGCATCCAGCTGCCTTATTTTGCTGGCACTTTTGATCGGTAGGCGCCTGACAATTAAACGAATTGAAGGCATCGTTTTCCTGATATCTTATGCCTTGTATCTGTTTTTTGTGATAAAAAGAGGTT
>Ga0335394_10004500_pt1 | contig 15856 bp, 10 predicted proteins | sample MAT03_FD_205741 | JGI IMG/M metagenome (GOLD analysis project Ga0335394, IMG submission 205741) | Freshwater microbial communities from Lake Fryxell liftoff mats and glacier meltwater in Antarctica - MAT-03 (spades assembly) (version 2) ... | reverse complement strand
TCGTCTTGGATCGACGTGCATCGTAGTTAGAGTGAGAAGGCTTGTTTCAGCCGCATAGGAGAACGAATAGTCCACAACTTACGAGGTGCCTGTGGAGAACGAGAAGAACCACGAAATCCGACGGAAATGCCGCCCCACCGGTATGCCGGCATCGGATGACTTCGAGTTTATCGAGACTGACGTGCCGTTACCTCACGAGGGCCAGGGACCCTTCGGAACAGCTAACGTAAGGGAAACAGCCTCCTACTAACCCTTGGGTCAGGTAGACCCGGGGTTAAGATGAGCATGCGGACTCAACGGAAGTGGTCGCAAGTTCTGAATAATGGCCTCGGGCGTCTCGAGCTTGGGCAGCAAGACAAGGTTGTGGCCCCATGGAAACTGGCCAACTGCCGTTGGCCAATCATTGCCGGGTCAGCCCAGCCGCCGCTCGGGCGCCCCAGCCGGCTCGCGCTCGAGGATCACGCTGCAAACCTGCAAATCTGCAACCTGCCAATGGAGACCGTCACTGACCGTAGATCGCGCGCACACACGCCCGGTGGTCCGGCATGCTCGCGCTGAGTTCGGCGCGCTCGACTTCGATCTGCTCAAAAAGCGCGGCCGCTTCGCGATCGCCCAGATGATCGACGATCGGCGGCGCCTTGCGGAACGGGAAATCCATGCCAGACATGATGCTCGCAAAACTGCGTCCCTCGAACAGGCGCACCGCGACGCCGTCCGGCACCAGTACGCCGTCGCGCACGCGCTCAAGACGCGCCTTGAGACTGTCGGGTACCGGTGCTTTCTGAACGTTTAGCCAAAACTCCGAGTCATTGCGGTTGGTCAGGCAGTAGTGGAGGACGACGAAGTCGCGGATGTCCTCGTACATTTCGTCGAGGCCGTTGTTGTAGTGATCGAGTTGCGCCTGATCGAAGTCCATGTCGGGCAAGTGCAACGCGAGGCTCGCGACTTCGTATTCGATGAGGAAGATGGTGGTCGATTCGAGTGGCTCAACGAAACAACTGGACAGCCCGACTGCAGCGCAGTTCTTGACCCAAGATCGCCGGTTGCGACCGACGCGCATCTTGATGTGATTGGGACTAGAGTCCTTGACGCGCTCTTCACCGAGATGCTTGCGCAGCCGCGCTTCGGCACGTTCCCTGTCGAGCGTACCGCTGCAGTACACGTAGCCGCAGCCTTCGCGATGACTGAGTGGAATTTCCCACACCCAACCGTTCTCGAGCGCTGTCGCAGAAGTGTACGGCCGGATCGGAGCGTCCCCGGACATGTAAGGCGCGGGCATCGCCACGGCCGAGTCGCACAGCAGATATTCGGCGTCGCTGATGAAGGGCTCTCCCATCGCCTGATTGATCAGCAAGCCGCGAAAGCCGGAGCAGTCGATGAAGAAGTCGCCCTTGACGTCGATCCCTTGCTCTGTTTGGAGGTGCGTGATGTAGCCCCGCTCGTTGCGGACGACGTGGCTGACGTCGGCGGGGATATGCTGCACTCCACGCTTTTTCGCTTCAGCTGCCAAGCGCTCGGCAATCAGGCTTGCGTCGAAGTGGTAGGCGTAGCGGAACTTTGGATCAGGTAGCGCTGACCCGGGCTCGCGACGCGGAGCCTTGTTCAATTCGCAGAGCGTTTGCAGCGGGTTGCAAGCCTCGCCGTACGTCCGGTTGCCTCCGCGCAGGCGGTTCTTCAGCCAGTAGTGAACCGTCGAGAAGCCCAGACCGATGCGAGGAAACATGGGTCGCTCGAAGGGCGTCACCAAGCGCTCGGGCTGCGAGAAAAATGGATGGTAGTAGACGTGCTGGCTGCCGTCCTCCGTGGTGCGCCAATTGTTGAAGCGCACCGCACTCTTGAAGGTGGCTTTGCAATCCGCCATCCAGGTGCTCTCGTCGTCAAGACCGCAGAAGGCGAGTGTGTCCCGGATGGTGGGAACCGTGGCCTCACCTACGCCGATGCGACCGATCTTCTCCGATTCAACCACGCTAATCCGCAGCGAGTCTCCGAAGGCTCGCGAAAAATAAGCTGCTGTAAGCCAACCCGCGGTCCCACCACCGACGATTACGATTGATTTGATAGGTTGCGCCATGTCGTGTCCGTCCCTGAGCCCACGGTATAGGGCGCGTGACGTAGCTTCAAGGTCGGATTCATCGTCCCCGGTTGGGGAGGTAGTCCGCAGGAATCCCGGAACTCCCATTCACGCCGGCGGCGGACTCGAACTCGGCCGCCGAATCTCGTTGTAAATCTGCTTCACGATCGCCTTGAATGCTGCTGCCTGGAAGGTAGGATCGTTCAGGTACCGATTCACGATCTCTTGATTTTGATCCATGCGGTCGATCATCAGCCCTTCGACCTTGGGTTTCATTGCGAGCTCAAAGTTGTCGAGGGGATTGGCGAGGGCGCGCTCGACGACTTCGGCGTCTTGCTTTGCTTCTTGGATGAATTGGTCGAAGAGGAGCTGGTCCGCTTGGGTGAACTCGGTGCCGAAGCGGTCGTTGAGCACCTCGATGATTTGCGAGAGGGCGACATCTTCGTCTTTGGCTTGGCGTGTGCCGACGTCGGTGAGGGATTTGAGGCCCACGTTGTCGCCGATCTTGAGGACGAGCTGGCCCTCGTTGAGCTTGTCGATGCGGTAGTATTTCAGGGCGACGTCGCCGTCGAGGTCGAGGGGTGCACTCTTCTCGTCGCGCGGTAGCTTCAGCTCCAGGTAGCGCCCGAAGGTGTACAGCTTTTCGAGATCCGGATCGCTGAACGGCATGATCTGCGACAGGAACGAATACAGCTTCACGTAGCCGGCGAGCGCATTGCGGAACTCGGCTTGCTCTTCTTCGTCCTTGGCCTTGAAGCGGTCGACGGCGGGGCCAAGGTGCCAGTACATCGCGGCTTGGTCCGACACACTCTGCTTTTCTTTGGGGGCGTAGAAAAACTTGCAGAAGCCTTCGACCTCAGCTGTCCAGAAGATCTGCGTGGCCTCAAGGCGATGTTGTAGCTCGTACAGCTGGTGCGGGTCGGCGGTTTCGGCGACCGTCGTTTGCTCGAAATACGGCTGAAATGAGCGCTCGATCTCTTCGGTGCCGTTGACGAAGTCGAGGACGAAGGTGTCCTCCTTGCCGGGCGCCATGCGGTTCAGGCGCGACAGCGTCTGCACGGCCTGCACGCCGGATAGCCGCTTATCCACGTACATGGTGTGGAGCAGCGGCTGGTCGAAGCCGGTCTGGTACTTGTTGGCGACCAGCAGCACTTGGTAGGCGTCGCTCTCGAACTTTTCGGGCAGCTCCCGCTCTTTGACGCCCTTGTTCATGCCTTGCTCGGTGTAATCAACACCTTCGAAATCGGGATCTTGGACAACACCCGAGAAGGCGACCAATACGCCGACATCGGTGTAGCCCTGCTCGGCGATGTACTTGTCGAACGCTTGCCGGTAGCGCACGGCGTGCAGGCGCGAGGTAGTAACGACCATCGCTTTGGCTTTGCCGCCGATCTTGTGGCGCACTTTGCTGCGGAAGTGCTCGATCATGATCTGCGTTTTCTGCGCAATGTTGTGCGGATGCAGCGACATGAAGCGCGCCAGCTGGCTCGTTGCCTTGCGCTTGTTGACGTTCGGATCGTCTTCGGTCGCTTTGACCAGCCGGTAAAACGCTTTGTAAGTGGTGTAGCTCTTCAGCACGTCGAGGATGAAGTTCTCCTCGATGGCTTGGCGCATGCTGTAGAGGTGAAACGGGATCGGCTTGCCCTCAGCGTTGCGGTGGCCGAAGACCTCTAACGTTTTGGGTTTGGGCGTGGCCGTGAATGCGAAGAACGACAGATTTTGCTGCTTGCCACGCGACGCCATCACCTTCACCAGGCGGTCCTCGGAGTCTTCGCCCTGGTCTTGCTCGGCGTCCTCGGCGTCCTCCAAGCTTTTGACGGCGAGCACTTCCTTCATTTGCCGCGCGCCTTCGCCCGTTTGTGACGAGTGCGCTTCGTCCACGATCAACGCGTAGCGCCGATTCGGCATGGCGCCGATCTTCTGCGTCACGAAGGGGAATTTCTGCAGAGTCGTGATGATGATCTGCGTGCCGGCCTTGATGGCGTCGGCGAGCTGGTCAGAGTGCTCGTCGATTTTTTGGACGACGCCCTGCTTGTGCTCGAACTGGTAGATGGTGTCTTGCAGCTGCTTGTCGAGCACCCGCCGGTCGGTGATCACCACCACGGAGTCGAAGATCTTCTGGTCCTTATCATCGTGCAAGCTCGATAGGCGATGCGCGAGCCACGCGATGCTGTTCGACTTGCCCGAGCCGGCTGAGTGCTGCACCAGGTAGCTGTGGCCGGGGCCGTCGCTGCGCGCGGCAGCGTCCAGCTTTCGAACGACATCGAGCTGGTGATAGCGCGGGAAGATCACCGTTTCCTTCGTGACTGTCTTGCCTGCGATCTGCTTCTCTTCCGTGGCGACGTGGGCGAAGCGACCGAGGATGTCGAGGAAGCTGTCGCGCGCCCACACCTCCTCCCAGAGGTAGCTGGTGCGGTAGCCGCTCGGATGCTCGGGGTTGCCGGCGCCGGTGCCGTTGCCACGGTTGAAGGGCAAAAAGACGGTCGCCTTGCCGTTCAGCTTGCTCGTCATGTAGACGACGTCGGGATCCACGGCGAAGTGAACGAGTGCCCGCTTTTTGAACTGAAATAGTGCGTGTCGCGGATCGCGCATTCGGTACTGCTCGATCGCGTCGCGAACGGTCTGCTGCGTGAGGTGGTTCTTCAGCTCGACGGTCGCGACCGGGAAGCCGTTGACGAAGAGTGCCATGTCCAAGGACTTTTCTTCGTCGAAGGCAAACTTCACCTGCCGCGTGACCACCAGCAGGTTCTTGGCGTATTTCGCCAAAATATCGGGGTTCATCCCATGCGCGGGCTTGAAGTACGCGCACTCGAGTTTCTTGCCGAAGAACTTGAAGCCATGTCGCAGCACATCGAGCGCGCCTCGGGTGTCGAGCGTCTTCACCAACGTGTCGAGCACCGCAGCTTCCAGTCCCGCCTGGTGGTGCTTGCGAAGCTCAGCCCACAGCTCCGGCTGCGTGGACTCGATGAACGCAAAGAGATCTTTCGACACCAACGCTGTTTGCCGATCAAAGTCAGCCGGGTTGCCCTTGGTCCAGCCGCCGGACGTGACGAGGTGGTGCTCGATGGCGTCTTCGAAGTGGCGCTCTTGGGTTTTTGGCATCAGTCGTGCTCGCCTTCACTCATCCGATGGGGAGGTCCGGTCGATCGGGCGGGAGGTCCGGTCGATCGGGCGGGAGGTTGGGTCGATCGGGCGGGAGGTTGGGTCGATCGGGCGGGAGGTTGGGTCGATCCGACGGGAGGTTGGGTCGATCGGAGAGGAACCCCCCTGTTTGTCTGGCGAGCTCCCCTGTTTGTCTGACGAGCCCCCCTGTTTGTGGCCCCGCATGCCCAACCAACCCCCCTGTTTGTCCGATGAGCTTACCTGTTTGTCCGATGAGCTTACCTGTTTGTCTGACGAGCCCCCCTGTTTGTCCGGCGAGAGCGTCATTCGTCTTGCTCGCCTTCGGTGCGCTTCGTTGTCGGCAGCAGTGAACCCTGGGCGGCTCGGTACGCCTGCAAGGGGTGGTTGGGGTTCTCGGGATGAGTACGAGTCAGGCGCTGGTCCGCCACCATCGGCGCCAGGTGCCGTTTCGAAAGGTTGTGCGCGTTGAAGGCGAGATAGGCCCCGAGCGCCTCAGCTGAGAGCGCCCGCCAACCGCACAGGGCTTCGAGGACGGCTCGCAGGGGTTCCAACCTCGGTCGCTGGCCGAGCGCCGCGACGGACCGAGCCAGCTCCTCAGGTAGCGGCTCAAGGTGTTCAGGGAGGTCCGGTCGATCCGAGGAGCCCGCTACGTCTGCGGGCGAACGCGCCCGGGCAGCCAAAACATAGTGCGTCGCTACACTTTTCCCCCTTCGTTCCAGCAGGCCCGCTTCACACAGCTGCCGCAGCTGATTGCTGGCGGCGAGCGTGTCGAGCCCGCTGACGTCGCGCAGGATGGCGTTCGTGACTGAGCCTGTGCGCCGGGCGACCACGAGTGCCCTAGCCTGGGCGTCCGAGACCTTTCCGGCCCCAAACTGGGTCAGCCACAGGCTTTCTTCCGCACTGATCAGATTGTGCAACCAGAGCGTGGCGATGAATTGATTCCCGCTCCGGTTCGAGTCGAACACGGGTGGAGTCAGCCCCGCGCGGTCCATGGCTCGGCGAACAGCCGTGATGCCGGTGCCCTTGTTTTCGGCCAGGCGCATTTCTCGAAATACGTCGGCGATACGCATGTTTCTTGGAAAGGAACCTGGTGTTCCCAATTGGTCGGCGTCTGCGAGGGAGTAGCCGGCGTTGCGAACCTCGACACGATCTTGGTAGCGGATGACCTGCGTTGGGTTCGCGATGCGGTAGTCGCGATGAGTCAGGGCGTTGACCAAGACTTCTCGAACCGCAGCCTCGGGCAACGCTGCGCGCTCGCGGCGCTCGGGACTGCCAGGCTCGAGCGCAAAAGATTTTGGGAGGTCGTCAAGCACTGCGCTGTAAATCCGCCGAAACGCGAGTAGCAGCGGTTCGCGCACGTCAATCGATTCGAAGCGATGCTCGGGATCAGGAACCCACTCGGTGCCCGGAACACGGATGTAGTCCACGCGGGCTCCGGGAAACAGGCGGCGCAGCGACAGCTTTTTCGCAAACAGCAAGATACCCGCCACGGTGGGGCGGAGCTCACCGTCCACCCGGCGCGCGCCGCCCAGCGATTGGAGCAAATCCTCGAGGCTAGCATCTCGAAGCTCGGTAACGGGGTTTGCCTCAATCAGCTGCCGTCGGTACGCCGCGATGACATCTTGATCGAAGTCCTCCATCGTCGCGCCTTCGACGATCGTGTCCTCGTGCGGCGTGGTGGACGACGCCTGGAATAGCACTCGCAGATCGTCTTCAGTGCAATGTTGGTCGGTGCTGCCAATGCGTCGGTAGGTCCCGTGCTGCATGCCCTTCGACTTGATGAAGACGGGCTTTTCTGGCGGAGCAGCTTCGGGTACGAAGGCGGCCACCAACGCTACGCCGTCGACGATCTCGGTCCACACGCGGGGTCGCACGGTGCGATTGAAGGCGGCCGCACAGAGCGACGACACCTCCTGTTCGATCTTCTTCGGATTGTTCAGGCCGCTGGCGCTGAACACGCAGGAAGCGTCCTCGGCCACGCCGAAAAGCAGGTAGCCGCCGCCAAGGCCCGGCTCATTCGAAAACGCTGAGATGGTTTCCAGTGCGCTCTTGCCGACCTCGGACTCCGAGCGCTTGGCTTCGATCTCGTGCGACTCATCGACCTCGTTCAAGCGAGCGATGAGCTCTGGGATCGAGAGCGGTGTGGTCACGCGGCAGGCTCCGAGGCGGCGACTTGAAGGGGGTGCATGGGCCCGAATAGGGCATGTGCTGACGGGGGCGGGGGGGCTCCAGTCAAATAGCCGTCAAATAAACTAAGGTTTGGAAATTGTTGGGTAAAGTTGATGCTGGCGGCGGGGTCGGCGGGTTCCCAATCAAATAGAATGGCAGTGCGAGCTGGGTTCACGCGGCCTCCGTCGACACGTCGATCTTGCCGGTGACGGCGGCGGTGATGAGGGCTTGGCGGTATTCGCGGAGCTTGTCGAGCTGCAAGGCCAGCACTCCAAGCGTCGCGGCCGACGTTTGGAGCAGAACGTCCAAACGCGCAACAATCAGCACCTGCTCGTTCAAGGGGGGCACTGCAAATGGAAGCTTGGACAGCGCTTCTCGAGTGAGCTTCAGCCGACTGACCCCCTGCGCAATTAGGTAGCCACCGATATCCCGATGCAGGAATGCATAGTAGAACCATCTGGCCCAACAGACGCCCGAGGAATCGACGACATGGGCATGATTGTTCACATTGAAGCGGCCACTGGCCCAGTGTGTCATCGACCACCGGCGCCACTTGGTGAAGTGGTCGCCATCTTCACCAATGATGGCTCTCTCGCCGGAGTATCGAAAATGGTCGATGTGGTCGATCACTCCTGTTGGTCCCCAGTAAGGATATTCCCCTGCCATTCCTGCGCGGTCCGAGCGGTTAATCGGGAGACGTGGCCCGTTGTCGATCCGAAGTGCTTGCCCGACGGTCTGCACCTTCCAATGCGTTGGTACGGATCCGATCGAGTCCACGCCCGACTCCTTCATCGGCACGTTCGGGTCCAGGCCCTTCGTTACGGCCTGCGTGATGAGTGCCTGCCGCTTCTCCTGGAGCAGCGCGATGAGGCGTTCCTTCTTGGCGATGAGCGCATCGATGGCGGCGGTCTTGCGGTCGAGGAAGGCGGCAATCCGGATCTGAGTTACCTGCGCCGGCGCCGGCACTCGTAAAGAACGAATCTTCTCTTGGCTGATGTTGGGTTGCCCACCACCAGACGCGAGCTGAATCACATTTTCCCGAAATCCGAGCAACCAGTAGTAGACGAAGCGCGATTGGAGAAACGTTCCGCCGCTCAAAGCGCAACATGCTTGGTTCATGCAGGCCTCTGTACCCAGTACACCAAGGCGACCAATGGTCGCACCGTACATCGCGATGAGCAGCGTGCCTTTTGGGAACACCTTGAGCGCCGAATGCTCACGCAAAGCCTTCTGCGTCACCTTCTTCGAAGTGTCGACAATCAGAGTCTCGCGCAATTCGCTCGTGGTCACCCATGGCACGTCACCATCGTAGAAGTCGCGGTTTTCTGTGTCTGGTGTTGTCCCGCTGCCAACCACCGAGAAGGCGTGACTAACCTTGTAGGTCTCCCACTCGTCACCCACTTCGGGGAGCCAGGCGATACTCGTCCCTTTCACTGAAGCACCTCGCTCAACATCCCCTGAATTTCCCCCTCCAACGCCCGAATCTCCCGCTCAATCTCCGCCAGCGGCCGCAACGCCTTGTATTGGTAAAAATGCCGCGTAAACGGGATCTCATACCCGATCTTGGTCTTGCTCTCATCAATCCAAGCGTCGGCCACATGAGGCAAAACCTCGCGCTTGAAGTAAGCGTTGATGTCCTCCTTGAGCGGCACATTCTCGTTGTCCCGCAAGTCAGCGTCGGGCTCGGGGCGACCCTTGCTGTCGGTACAAATGTCGGCCGCCTCATCGCGCTCGGACAGCGCAGACATGATCGACTTGAACACGGGCGTCGGCACGTCGAGCTTCGCCTTTTGAAAAGCGCCGCGTAGTACTTTCTCAAAAGCGTCGCGGTTCTTAACGACCTTGCTCGCGTCGAGCGCGTTCAACACGCCAAAGATTTGCTCTTGCAGCTCCCGCCCTTCCTCGACCTCGCGCTCGCCCGGCGCACCCTTCTTCTTCGACTTAACCAAACCCGCGAAGCCGCTCTCCTCCGCAAGCCGCTCAATGCGTTCCGCAGAAGCCTGAAAGTTCAACCGCAACGGCCGCTCAACGGTGATGCGCCGAAATCCGAAGTCCCGGTTGTCAAAGATCTTAGCGATGTCGCTGCTCAGGAATTCGCCGTACGTCTTGGCGAGTGTCACGATATGCTCTTTGCTCAGCTCGTTGCGCTTATTTCCCAGCGATTTGCGCATTTTCTGAAACAGCTCCACTCCGTTGACGAGCTGTACCTTGCCCTTACGCGCCTTCGGCTTTCGGTTGGTCACAATCCAGACGTAGGTCGAGATCCCAGTGTTGTAGAAGAGCTGGTCGGGCAGCGCGACGATCGCTTCGAGCCAGTCGTTCTCGATCACCCATTTGCGGATCTCGCTCTCGCCGGAGCCAGCATCACCCGTAAACAAGGGCGAGCCGTTGAAGACAATGGCCAGGCGTGACCCGCCGTCGCCGGTTTTCGGATCCACCGGCTTCATCTTCGAGAGCATGTGCATCAAGAACAGTAGTGAGCCGTCGTTGATGCGAGGTAGGCCTGGGCCGAAGCGGCCCGCGAAGCCTTGCTTCTCGTGCTCGTCTTCGATCGCTTTCTGGACCTTCTTCCACTCCACGCCGAAGGGCGGGTTACTCAGCATGTAGTCGAACTTCTTGCCGACGTGCCCGTCCTCCGAGAAGGAGTTGCCGCGCACGATGTTCTCCGGGTTCTGGCCCTTGATCATCATGTCGCTCTCGCAGATAGCGAAGGACTCGGAGTTCAGCTCTTGCCCGAAGACTTCCAGCTTGGCCTGCGGGTTCAGTTCGCGCAGGTATTCCTCCGCTACGGAGAGCATGCCGCCCGTGCCGCACGCCGGGTCGAACAGCGTGCGCACAATCCCCTTCTTGGTCAGCGTCGTTTCGTCTTCGATGAACAGCAAATCCACCATCAGGCGAATCCGCTCGCGCGGGGTGAAGTGCTCGCCAGCGGTTTCGTTCGATGCTTCCGCGAACTTCCGGATCAGCTCCTCGAAGATCGACCCCATGACGTGGTTCGGGACCGTGTCCGGGTGCAAGTCCACCTCGGCAAAGCGCGAAACGACCTGAAAAAGCAGGTTGGACTCGTCCAGCGTCGCGATCTGATCGGCCAGCTTGAACTGCTCGATCACGTCGCGCGCGTTCGGCGAGAAGCCCTTGATGTACGACGTCAGGTTGGCGCCGATGTGATTCGGATCGCCCTTCAGCTTCTCGAAATCCAGCTTGCTGGTGTTGTAAAAGGGCACGCCCGTGGTGCGGACCAACATCTTGTCGATGGTCCCCTCCGGGTGCTTCGCCTGCTTCAGCTCGGCATGCTTGGCCAGCACCTTCGCTTTGCTCTTTTCCAGCACGCAATCCAACCGCCGCAGCACCGTCAGTGGCAAAATCACCTTGCCGTAGTCAGCCTGCTTGTAATCACCCCGCAGCAAATCCGCGATCGACCAAAGAAAGCTCGTAACCTCCGAAAACCCCGTAAAGCTCCGCGGCGACGGCGGCGGCACCGTATCCCTCGCGGCCCCTGCCTTCCCCAAGCCCGAAGCTGCTTTCCGATCCGCCGTATCGTTTCTAGACATTCGCGCCGGAGCCTACGCCGCCCGTCCCCCGAGGGGCAACGCCACCGGTGGGCAGGCGTGAAGGGATGCGTCGAGAATCAGTTTCCGACTTGCCTACAGCGCATCCGGCGTAACCGCGACCCCCGCATCACCATGGGAGTCTACAGCCACCTAGCCCACCAACCCCCAATAATCTGGGCAGTACCTCTACTGGCGGGGTCGGCACGTCGTGCCGATGGAGGCTGGGCTCAGTGACTTAGTCTCAAAGAGAGGGGTGACGGTCTTGTCCGCCCCCAACATGTATGCGCGACGATAGAGACGGCTCGCGATCTGATTGCTCATGTCATCGCCGCTGTGGAGGCGCGCTTGTATCCAAAACCTGATTAAACCTGCCCAAGCAGCGCCAGGCGCTCGAGTACCTCGACGCGATGGGCGCCCCGCGCGCTCAGTTAGTGCAGCCGAAGTGGGGGCAGCCGCCGGGCTTGTTGTGGGGAATGCACACTTGGTTACCGTTGCAGTCCAGCCCGCAATCACGAGCGGCGGGGCAGGGGCCGACGGTGCCGCAGCCTTTGGTTTGGCCCAGGCAGTTCTCGCCCGGATCACAAGAACCGAACTTCGAATGGCTCGCACGGGGTCGCGTGAAAGGAGCAGCTGCGTAAAAACGTTCCAGCCGAGACTCTCGAAAGTAGCTCAGTGAATGACTTAGCCACCGGCTATCCTCAGGCTGCCCGCTTGCAACGAAACGAGGGTCGAACCCCCGAACAGTATCACATGCGATGACCGAACCTCCACCGTCACCACGGAGGCGATTAGAGGGGAGTCCGTCTTAGCAGTCGAGAAATCGGAGAGTTCACCGCCCTCTGACGAATGCTCGTCACCTGCGAGTCCGTCAGAGTCAGGGGCGCGTCGCGGTTCTTAGCCACACTCAGGAGAATTTTCACCACTTCGTCGGCGATTCGTTCATTCAGCGGCTTCGGGCGGTGGTCGGCGATGGCCGCAAGCGCTTGTTCACGGGGCAGGTTTGGTGGGAGCTGCCCCTTCTCTTTCGCGAGTCTCATGGCTTCGTCGTCCTCCCAGACACACGATGGGTCCTCTAGCTGTTCTTTGATTAACTTCGAAAGGCGTTCGCCGCCGTTCTTTTGGTCTGCCCAATCCTCAGTAGCGGCACGCCCGTACAGATTAGCAACGAGCCACCCAAGCTTTGCTTGAAATGCGGGCTTGAGGCGACCCCGACGGGCATCGACCAGCGCGTCATAGTGAGAATGCCGTAGTGCCACCGACACTCGGAGTAGAGCAATCGCGTGCTCGGCGATTTCAACATCATGGTCGGGGTGGAGATAAAAGACGCCCAAGCCTTGTTCATTCTGGTTGAAGACCCGCTCCAGTAATCTCTTTGCTGACTCTCTACGGCTCTCCGGAAAGATACCTGAATTCCATGGATCGCAGGCGGTAGACAGCAGTTTGGGCAGTACCGCGCTAAGCGATCTCACAGCGGCAATCGCTACGTAGGGCGCAGAGGGCATCGCTCCCTTTCGCCTAACCAAGTCACAGCTCTGAGTAATCACGACGAAACCGAGATACTTGTCTTGGATGAAATGTGGATGTGCTTCTCTCAGCGCCGTCTTCAGTTTTGGCGTAGGGACCAACAGATCCCCTTGTTCTAGGTCAGACGTAGGATCGCAGTCGGCGTACGTCCAATGGGTGGCCATTTTAGCGCATGGTCTTTGTGGACCGGGGGATCGGGGCACCCGTTGTTACACGGACGGAGAGCGTGCCTTGATTCTTTGTTGTTCCAACCATTCGGGTGCTTGGCGGACCCATCACGTCCGAAACCACAGACCGGGGTTGTTGCGTCTGTTGCCTCAATGTCACCGGTTCGAACTTGGCCGGGTTGCTCGGGGACTGCGTATTTAACTTCCGTTCAGGCCAGCTCATACACCCAACTCTATCTCCAAGAAGCCCAGCAGGCCAAGAGCTTCGGTATGGAATTCCGCGACCTGCCTCAACCATGCGGCGAGATCCCTGCAGTCCGCAGAGTTTCGGTGATAGTTCAACGTTAGGGTAACTTGGTCTTTTTCCTGAGTGACATCCAAGTTCAACACTCCATCCTCGTTTTGCTGGAGGCTCCGCCGCACAGTGCCACCGAGCATGGTACGTTGTTCGGTCAGCTTCTCGTCGAGTGGTGTGCGAACCATCGCGTTGATCCTTTCGCTTTCAGCGCTCACGAACCTAAAATTTATCCCAGCGGCACTCACAGGCGTTTGATCCAAAGACTCAACAGCTCGACAAAGAACACCGACCGCGCGAGCCAGCTCGTCAAGATTTGGGTTGTCGGCAGACACAATTAGGGCGCCCGCATCAATGGTCACACACAGTCCGTCATGGCGTACCCGAAAAGTCTGGGGGCTTTCAATGTTGAGCTCGACGGTGATTGGCGTCTCCTGCGACAGTTGAAAGAGTCGAGTCTTTACTCCATTAGGGGTTAGAATCGCTGGGTTCCAAGCCCCAACAACAACGGCGTCCCAAAGTAATGGTGTGAAACTCATCTCCCGGCGCTTGTTACGCGTTTCAACGCGTTGCGGCAAGGGCCAAACGCGGCTGATCGGTTTCCATGTAGCCTCTAAGAAACATTGTAAAGCCCCGCGACGCTACGACACGTCCGGGGCTTGGAAGGACCAGTGCGAGTGGCCCAACGGATAGAACCTACAACAACGGGGCTTGCAAACAAACGGTCTGAGATCCGACAAGCTAATGTGACGCGGGCAGTTGGCGCCGTTGTAGCGCAGGCTGAGTTCGTAAGTGCGCTTGAGGATTTGGCTGATCGGGTTCGCAACATTCAACAGCTCTCGGGCCGGCCCCGGCACGGGGAAAGCAGCAAACACCCTTCACCGCTTACGCGGGCTGAAGATGTGCTTCGAGCGTACTTAAGATCGTCGAGGGCGAGCTGGCTAAGCGGCTGCATGCCGCCGCAACGCCCATTTTGCGCCAAAACAAAGACGCCGCTCGGCGGACAGGGCTTCGTACCAGAAGCGCCGCACACTTTGGAGGATGGTTCGTTAGTGCGTTCATGCAGCTTAGAAATAAGGACGTACGCGGCGGTGATGCGGCCCCCGCCCTGCCGACATGGGTTACGGCGGGCCACTTGCGGACTTTAAGCCCGTAGCGGTTCGAAAGCTGGCGCGTTTGGTTGCCGAAGGCGCCCCCTTGGTTGACGTGTCCGGAGCCGAAACCTACGCCGAAGCAGCCGAGCGGATTCGAGCCTCGCGACGCAGTGAAGGCGTTGCTGACGTAGGGAATGAGGAAGGCCGTGACCGCTTGCATATCTTGCCGCACATTGGCGCGATGCTTGTAACGGCGGTTCGCCCTGCGCACGTACGTTCGGTGCTCGAAGCGGCACGCGACGCGGGCAAGAGCCAGCAAACCGTGCGACACATTCGGCGCACGATGAACGCCGTATTTGCCGCCATGTGGCGTGATGAGGCCATTCCTGACAACCCCGTGGCGCGCGTTCAGGTTCCGAAGTCCAAGCAGGATAGGCGTGAACGTGCCGTGCTCAGTGACGAGGAGCTCATTCGCTACCTCGGATGGCAGCACCCGGATCAACGCCATGCGCTCGGAGTGCTTGAGCGGCAGACCATGGGCACCATCGCCCGTGTCTTCGGAGGATTGAGGGCCGGCGACCTTCATGCGCTGCGATGGGAAGCACTCGAAACCGAAGACGGTCGATTCTCGTTCGGCTGGGCCCCGCGAAAGAAAACGGCCCGGCCGCAATTGCTTGAGGTGCCCGAGATGCTTAGGCCAATCCTCTTCGATTGGTGGGAGCGCGCTGGCAAGCCAAAGGAAGGACTTTTGTTCCCGTCGTTGCGAGGCAAGCAAGCCGGCACCGGTGAAAAGAGCGGCGTTAGCCACGCAGCGGCGTTGCGCAAAGATCTCAGGCGCGCCTTTGGGCTTGAGCGCTGGTCTCGTACTGCTCAACGCTGGGAACCGGTTCCAGACCGTGCCCTGACGCCCCGTGAACGAGAGCTCTTGGAAGGGACCGACACGGTGAAGCCGGTCGACTTTCACTCATGGCGCCGCGCCTACAATCAAGCGCTTGCCGACGCAGGGCTATCTGCTCAACAGGCTTCGGCCCTGGCCGGTCACGCCGATCTAGGTGCGCACGCGCGCTACCTCAACAACACCGCAAAGATGCGATGCGTGCCGCTCGCCGCGTTGCCGAAGCTGGCGGTTCATCGGACAGTTCTGGCACGGCCCATGCCTAAACTCGGAGCCCTTGACCAGGAAACCAGCGCGCCCGAGTGGATTCGAACCACTGACCTTCGGCTTCGGAGGCCGGCACTCTATCCAGCTGAGCTACGGGCGCTGACGTGAGCCGCCGGGTGTAGCAAAGCCCGAAAGGCATGGGAAGAGCGGCCTCCGAGAAACCTCGCCCTTCACCGCAAACCCCCAAAAAGAGCCGCCGGGTGCTAACGTGCGCGGCATGCAGGTCATCGTGGTTCCTTGTTTGCGCGACAACTACGCGTACTTGTTGGTCCCCGAGGGGAGCCAAGAAGCTTTGGTCGTGGATCCGAGTGAAGCTGGGCCGGTGCTCGCGGCGTTAGCCGAAAACGGCCTGAAGTTGCGCGGGATTTTGAATACGCACCATCATCACGACCACGTGGGGGGCAACGCTGAGCTGGTGCAGAAGCTGGGCCCGTTGCCGGTGTACGCGTACGTGTCCGACAAGGGGCGCATTCCTGAGCAGACGCACTTTCTTGAAGACGGCGCTAGCTTCTCGCTGATTGGGCTGACGTTTCGGGTGCTGCATATTCCGGGGCACACGCTGGGCGCGATCGCGTACTTGGGCGAAGGTTGCGCCTTCACGGGCGATACGCTGTTCATGGCGGGATGTGGGCGGCTTTTTGAGGGCACCGCGGAAATGATGTACCGCTCGATGAATGAGCGGTTGGCGGAGCTCCCGGAG
>Ga0335394_10004495_pt1 | contig 15866 bp, 9 predicted proteins | sample MAT03_FD_205741 | JGI IMG/M metagenome (GOLD analysis project Ga0335394, IMG submission 205741) | Freshwater microbial communities from Lake Fryxell liftoff mats and glacier meltwater in Antarctica - MAT-03 (spades assembly) (version 2) ... | reverse complement strand
TGGTTTTGCTGAACGAAGACGATCCATTTTTTCACAGGAGCACGCTCAGGTCGGGGCGGAAAAAAGAGGTCGGCGGTCAGCGGTCAGGGGTCAGATGAAGACAGAGCGGACAGGAGCGGTGGGAGCACGGAATCGACGGACTCGGATGGTTTTACAGGAGCTCGCTGAGGTCGGGCGAAGAAAAGAGTTATCTGACATCTGAGTTCTGACCTCTCGACGCGCCAGCGCCTGCTCCACTCTGCGACCTCTTGCCGACTCTTGTTAAATCCTTCGGTGTGTTTCGCTGAACGGAGACGATCCATTTTTTCACAGGAGCACGCAAAGGTAGCAGAGGACGGAGGGTGGATGGCAGATATCAGAGGTCACTGTAAAAACCGTTTGGAGGTCTCTTCTTCGCCTTTTGCAGCTCGAATCTCAGGGTGGAAGGGATGCAAACGAGGCTACACGATTTTGAGTTTCGGCAGATCTTGCCCGTCCACGAGACCGACGGGCCGTCCGCGATGGTCAACCACGATCAGATCGTCGATCTTGTGAGCTTCGAAGAGCCGGAGTGCGTCGACGCCCAAAGCGCTCTCGGAAATTATTTTAGGCGATTTAGTCATGTAGCCGCTCACCGATTTGGAAAGGAACTCGGGGCCTGCGGTAAGGGCGTTGCGGCGGAAATCGCCGTCGGTGAAGATGCCGGTCAGCCGCCCCGACTTTGCAGCGGTCAGCGCGATCGAGCCGCTCTTGGCTTTGGTCATCGCGAGGATGGCATCTTGCACGGTGACCGTTTCCGCTGCGATCGGCATACGGTCCGCGGTGCGCATGATGTCGCGGACGCGCAGGAGCAGGACCCGGCCGAGATTTCCGGCAGGATGGTAAACGGCGAAGTCGTCCCGCGTCAGCCCACGCGATTCCAGCAACACCATGGCAAGCGCGTCGCCTAAAGCGAGGGCAGCGGTGGTGCTTGCCGTCGGTGCCAAGGCGAGGGGACAGGCTTCCCGGGGGACGCGGTAAACCAGCCGAAAGTCGGCGCCTCGGACCAGTTCGGAGTTTTCGTTGCCGGTGAAGGCGACAATCCGCACGCCGAAGCGTTTGAGAGCGGGAACGAGTCGAACGATTTCCTCGGATTGGCCGCTATTGCTGAGCAGCAGTGCGAGATCGCCCTCCTCGACGAGTCCCAGATCTCCGTGCAACGCCTGGGTGGCATCCAGGAAGCACGACGAAACGCCGGTGCTGTTGAAGGTACCGCAGAGTTTTTGCGCAATGTGCGCGGACTTGCCGACGCCCGAAAAAATGAGTTTCCCCTTCGCGGCCACCACGGCTTCGACCGCTTGGGCGACCTTGACGAAACGGGCATCGAGGCCGGCGGCCGTCGCGGCCAGTGCGTCGATTTCGATTCCGATGCACGCGCGGGCTCGCTGCAGGGCGGTTTTAGCGGACAGGGCCATTTCTCGTTTGAGTCGGAAGGTGAAAAGTTGGACGGTGCTCCTTGGGGTTTTCCCATTCAATCACTTTCCCGTTCGATGACGAGTCGCTACCTCCTGCTTTCCCTCCTCGCCCTGGGCGCGTTGTTTTTCAACGCCGGGTGCGAACCGCGTGAGCGTGTAGGTATCACCGCAGAAGTGGACGATCCCGGTTACCGACGAGGGAAGGAACTGCTTCGTCAGGGTCGCAATCAGGAGGCGCTCGCCGCCTTTCTCAAGCTGATCGAAAAGCGCGGCGAGGAGGCAGGGGAGTCGCATTTGGAGGTGGGACTGCTCTATCAATTTCACATCAAGGATCCGATCGCGGCGATCTACCACTATCGCAAGTTTCGCGAGTTGAAGCCCAATTCGCCCCAATCCGATCTCGTGCGTCAGCGCATCGACGGCGCCACCCGGGAGTTTGCGAGCACGTTGCCCGGCGATCCCTTGAACAATGCGGTCGTCCCGCGCTATGAGGGCTACGATCAGAACGAGCGTTTGCAGCGGGAGAACGAAACGCTGAAGGCGGAGGCGGCCACCCTCCGCGCACAGATGGCGAACCGCTCCGGTACGACGGGGACCTTTCGTAATTCTCCGCCCGATACGGCCATCGCCACCGCCCCGCAGGACAATTCCTTGCCCTCGACAACCTTTCCGGCCGTCGGCGCGGGCTCGTCCATCGCAGCGACCCCGCCGGGAGAAGCGCGTCCGCGGACCGGTTCGCGCGGCGTCATTTCGCCGCTTCCTACCCCGTCACCCACGCCGCCGTTCGTCCCTCCGACGCGTCCCGCCGAGACGCCGGCGTCGGCCGGTACCCGTCGTCATGTGGTGACCAAGGGCGATACGTTGATGGGTCTGGCGGTGCGTTACTACGGCGACCGTTCGCGCTGGAGGGAAATCTTCGCGGCCAATCGGTCGACGATGCGTGACCCGAACGATCTTCGGATTGGCAACGAGCTGAGAATTCCGTGACGCGAAGCCCAGCTCGGCCGCCCTGTCAGATCGTTCGGACGCGGGCAAAGTCCGCTGGAGTATCGAGGTCGAGCGCGAGCGACGGCAGATCGACGGCCTCCACCTCGTCGCGGGCCGCGGCAAGGGCGATGACTTGGCGCGCACCCTCGTCGCCGCTCAACGCCGCGAGCGCCGCGAAGTGCGCTCGACCGAAAAGTGCAGGCGCGCCCAATCGGTCATTGTAGCGCGCGGCGACGATGCTCCGTGAGCTCATGCGCCTGGCGGCGAGCAGGGCTTCGATCGTCTCGGGCGAGAAACCGGGTTGATCGCAAAGGGCGACCAGCACTGCATCGACGGTCCGAGAGAACGACTGCAGGGTGGCGAGACCGGCGCGCAAGGAGGACGCCATGCCCTCGATCCACGTGGCGTTTTCCGCGATCAAAATCGGGTAACGGGCGATCGCCGGTTTGATTTCCGAGGCCGAAGCGCCGAGAACCACCACAATCGGCCAGACGGGGGAGGCGAGGGCCGCTTCGATCGTGCGCGCAATCATGGGCAGGCCGCCGACGCGCAAGAGTTGTTTGGCTTCGCCCATCCGAGTCGACGCGCCTGCCGCGAGAACGATCAAACCCGTTTGGGAGACGGTGCCCGGTGCCAACGCGGATAAATTGTTCGGGACGGCGTTCATCGATGAATCGGCTGGAGGCGTTCGCGAAGCGGTCGCGCGGTGCGGCCGCTGTGAACCGCCTGAATCTCCGCGACGACGGCGAGCGCCACGGATTCCGGGGAGTCGCCGCCCAAGTCCAAGCCCACCGGACTATGCAGCCGGGCCCGCTCTTCGTTCGAAACGACGGTACCCGACGCGCCGAGATCGTGGAGCAGTTTTTCCGAACGCTTTTTCGGACCCAGCAGCCCCAGGTAAAACGAGGGCGACGGCAGCAATGCACGAAGAAGGGGCAGGTCGTGGACGTAGTGGTGCGTCATGATGACCGAGGCGGTCTGGGAATCGCAGCGTACTGCCGCCGCGGCCTTGTCCGTCGATGCGTGGATCACGCGGTCGGCGAGCGGAAACCGTCCGACCGTGGCGTAGGCGGAGCGCGGATCGATCACCGATACGTCCCAGCCCATTTCCTTGGCGAGAAGCACCAGGGGTCTCGCATCGTCGCCGGCACCGAAAATGTTCAGGGAGATGACCGGAGGAATCACCTCCACGAGAAGGCCTTTCCCCGACTCGGCGAGGTCGCTGGGCAGGGCGACGGCCGTTCGTCGATCGTCGGGCGAGGTCGCGCCATAGCGGACGGCGAGCGTGGTGTCACGGCGGTGTACTTGGTTTTGCGCCACCGTCGCGGCCCATTCGGGAAAGACAGTCAGCCGTTCGAGGAAAACGCGAACGATCCCGTGACAGCCCAAGCCGACGCCCCACACCAAGTCGTTTTCCTCGGTGGTGTCGTACACCACGGTTTTGGAAATTCCGGTGGCGAGCACGGCCCGGGCATGCAGGACGACATCGTCCTCAAGGCAGCCCCCGCTGATCGATCCGACTTTTCCGCCGTTTGCGTCGAGAAGTGCGCGCGCCCCCGGCCGGCGGTAAGAGGAACCTTCTGCCTTCACCAAGGTGGCGAGCACGACGGGAAACCCGGAAGGGCGCGAAAGCCGCCGGACAATCTCAGGGAGTTCCTTCATCGCGCCCTATCGTTTTCCGAAGCGGACAAGGGTCGAGACTCTCTTTAGGTTGAACGCCGATTGACCAACTTTCTTCTTTAGTCACCGGAGGCTGTCACGGGGAAAGCAATAAGTTGAGGAACCGAAGGAGCACAGGCTGTCGTACTTGGTTGAGGGTCTCGCGCTTTCGGGCCACCGCTAGAGTTGGGAGTCCGGGCTTTTGCCCGTTCCGCAAACGAGCAGCGCGGCAAGGCAGAACCGCCTTAAAGCGGAACTCCGAGCGCGGACGTTCGGCGTAGATTTCTTTGGGCACAGTTGGAAGCGCCCGAACGCAATTTTTTCCCGGAGATCGCGGACAAAACAGCGGCGGGGAATTCGGGATGACGACGTCTCTAGAAGTAACTAAGGCCACTACTTTGCATCTAATGGCCGGTGCGATGGAAGTTGGTTTCAGTCAAGAATCGCCGTCGCGCTAATGTTGCCATTCGACTTAATTATTGCGCAATTCGTCACAGTTTGTTTACCTCCCGTCAAATTAAGCCGAGGCTGGCTTCTGGCCTGCTTGGCATTTTTGGACACCAAAAACAAACAAACTACATGAACAACCTCCGTTCGCGGGCGTTGGTTCCTGGTACCTCGTATTCGAGGACTCCAGGCACAGCCAACCGTTATACCACCAAGCTCACACAGGCGATCCTTGCCCTCGTGCTATCAGCCGGAACTGGCGCCGTTGCCCAAACGCAATCGGCTCAAAAAGCCAAAGAAACCAAATCCGAAGAGGTTAAACTGGAAAAGTTCGAAGTAACGGGTTCGCGGATCAAACGACTCGACATGGAGACCCCGGCTCCCGTCGTGACCTTTACCAGTGAAGAGATCAAGCAAACTGGCTTCACGAGTTTGGGCGATTTCGTCCAAAGTCTGCCCTTTAACACGGGTGCGACCAACTCGATTGTCCAGACGGCCTCCTTCACCCGGGGTGCCTCCACGGTCAATCCCCGTGGCCTCGGTAGCAACCGGTTTCTCGTGTTGATCAACGGTCGCCGTTCCGTCGGCTACGCGTTGACCAACTCGAACAACCAATCGGTGTTCGACTTCAACTCCATCCCGTTGGCGGCGATCGATCAGATCACGTACCTGAAGGACGGCGCTTCCGCAATTTACGGCTCGGACGCGGTCACGGGCGTGATGGATATCAAGCTGAAGAAGAACTTCTCCGGTTTGCAGTCCGACATCCTCGTCGGCAACACGATCGGTCACGATACGTTCACCAAGCAGGGCTCCATCTTGGTCGGAGCCCAGACAGGCAAGACGTCGATTGTGGTCGTCGGCAGTTACTCGGGCGCAAACGATAATTTTATCAGGGACTACGATCGCTCCAAGGCGACCGACTACTCCTTCGCGGCTCCGAAAGGCGTCAATCAGAACAGTTCGAACAACTGGCCTGCGAATGTCAACCTGACGGCCGCGCAAGCGGCAGCAGCGGGTTACACGAGCGGGGCAGGGTTGTACGTTCTGACTGGGGGAAAGCCCACCGCCAATCCCACCAGCGCGCAGTTCGCCCGCGTCGCCTCGGCACCCAACGAGAATCGTTACGACTTCGCGCAGACGTTCCAGCTGTTCCCGACGTACGATTACTACGGTGTCTACACCAATCTGCGACACGAGATCAGCGAGAATCTCTACGTTTTCGGCGAGATCGTCTATGGTAACAATAGCACGAACTACAGCTTCACGCCTGTGGTGATCCAAAGCACACAGAACTTGGGCACGGGTCCTACTGGACTGCTCAACGTACCTGCGTCCAACCCGTATAATCCCTTTGGTGTCGATCTGACAAATTTCTTCTACCGGACCAGCTTCGGCGAGCCCCGGAAGATTGACGCCAAGAGCACGGGGGCAACCTACCTCATCGGTCTCGGCGGCACCATTAACAGCAACTGGTCGTGGGAAGCGGGCGCTTCGCTGGGTAAAGGCGACGTGGTGGTTACCTCCCGCAATCAAATCCGCGCAGCGGATCTCCAGGCGGCCCTTAACGGTACGACCCGTCAGACGGCTCTCAATCCGTTCGGCCCTTCGGACAATCGAGACGTCGTCAATCGGCTTTTCACCATCTCGAACAGCACTTACGCTGCGAAGTCCGAAATGTTCGACGCGACGATCACCGGTAACATGTTCGAGTTGCCCGGCGGCGAAATCGGCTTGGCGGCGGGTGTCGAATCCCGCAAGGACATGATCCTGCAAGATCCCGATACGGCCGCGTTTGTCGGTTCAGGCGGTGGCACCCCCTACCGTGGGGATCGGGATATCTTCTCGGCCTACGTGGAGGCAACGTTCCCCCTCACCCGCGCCATCGAGGTTCAAGTCGCCGGTCGTTTTGAAGACTATAGCGATTTCGGAAGGACCACGAAGCCCAAGATCGGTGCGAAGTGGAAGCTCCCGCCGACCAAGGTCGTCGACGTGCTGCTCCGCGCCTCCTTCTCGCAGTCGTTCAAAGCTCCGGATCTCGGCCGCCTGTTTACCGCCTCGACCGTTGGCTTCAGCCCCACGAATCGCCAGGACCCGAAGCGTCCCCAGGATCCGGCGCAGCAGCTCCGCATCGTCACCTCCGGCAATCCGCTCCTCCAACCCGAAGAGGCAGATGCCGTTTATGCAGGCGCGGTGTTCGACATCAAGGCGGTCAAGGGACTGTCCATCTCGATCGACTACTTCAAATTCAAGATCAATGACGTGATTTCGTCTCCCTCCGAAACGACCCTCCTCGCTCGTGAAGACCAGTTCCCAGGGGCTGTCGTCCGCGACTCGACCCAAGGCAACCCCGGCCCGATCCTCTTCCTCCGCCGCGTGCCGTTCAATGTCGCCAAGCAGTGGTACGAAGGCATGGACTTCGAAGCGAAGTATGACCTCAAGGATACACGCGTCGGAAGATTCCTCTTCACGGCGAACGCGACGCGCACCCTTAGTATCAAATCCAATACGGGCATTCTGACGGCTGCCGGTACCCCTCCTGCCGACTTCGAAAATGTTGGACTTTATAACAATCCGAAGTGGAACGGCACGTTCGGTGGGTCCTGGGCCTACAAGGACTACGGTGCCGCCATGCGGTTGAACTACATCGGTGCTTACTTCAACGATGCGTACACTGTCGCCGGATGGGGCGAGAACGCGGTGACCACGGTCAACGCCAGTTTTTCCTATGCTGGTTTCTGGGACACCAAGATCACCTTGGGCGTGAACAATGTGCTCGACAAGGAGCCACCGTTCAATGGCTACGAGACCTCCAGCTTCGACCAAAACACCTACGGCGCGATCGGTCTCGGCCGTTTTGTTTACCTCCGCGTCCAGCGCGACTTCTAGTCGTTTTGGCCCGATCCGTTGGTTTTCTGCGCCCCGCTCAGCCCTGGCAGCCGAGCGGGGCGCTTTTGTATCCCATGCTCTCTCTTCGTCACCTTCTCCTTCCGCTGCTCCTTTCCCCCTGCGGATTCGCCGTAGCCTTCGCGGCATCCCCGCCACCCGAACTTCCGGTCGAGCACTTTTTTCGGAATCCGGCCATCACCCAGTTGCGATTTTCTCCCAACGGTCGCTACATCGCGGCATTGGTACCGTATGAGCGTCGTCTCAATCTGGTGATCATGGACTGGGAGGCGAAGACCAAGAACCTCATCACTGCGTTCAAGGACTTCAGCATTTCCAGCTACCGATGGGCGAACGACGATCGTCTGGTCATGCTCCTCGACGACGACGGCGATGAGGATTTCCTGCCTTTCGCGATCGATCGCGATGGAAAGAATTTCATCAAATTCGACGATACCAAGGGGTTTACCGATATTTCCCGGCGCGATCCCAAGAATCCACGCCGCGTTCTGGTCTATTCGAATCAAACCCACCGGGATCGCATCGATCCCTGCTGGCTCGATGTCAAGACGGGCAAGGTGACGGTGATCGCAGCCAATCCGGGAGACGTTCAGTCGTGGGTCCTGGATTGGAACCATGTTGCCCGCTTCGCCATCGAAAGCCGCTCTTTGGAAAGCACTGTCCTTTACCGGGACAAGGCGGGCGGCGATTGGAAGACGCTGGCGACATTCCAGGATGGGCAGCCGCAGTGGCGTCCACTCGGTTTTGCCGGCGACAACCGGACAGTCTTCATCGCTTCCAACGAGGGTCGGAAGACCTACGCCATTTACAAATACGATACCGCCACCCTTCAGCGGGGAGAGTTGGTCTTTGCCGATCCGGAGGACCGTTACGATGTGACCGCGTTGATCGCCTCCGACGACGATTCCAGGGTGGCCGGAGTCCGCTATACCACCGACCGCGTGGTCGAACATTACTGGGACGAGACGGTGGCGCGGCGTCAGCGGATCCTAGACGAGGCTCTTCCAGGTCTGATCAACCAGCAGCAGGTGATTTCCGAAGATGGAAAACGGGTGCTGGTGCAATCGCGATCGGATCGCGAACCAGGGGTGTATTACCTGTTCGACGAAGCGAAAAAGAAGATCGAGGAGCTTGCCGTTCTTCGACCCCATTTGGACCCGTCCCAGTTGGCACCGATGAAGGCGATTCGTTACAAAGCCCGGGACGGACTTGAGATTGAGGCGATGTTGACGCTTCCCGTTGGCCGGGAACCGAAGAAGCTGCCGCTGGTGATCAACCCTCACGGCGGTCCCTTTGGACCGAGGGACGAATGGCGTTACAATCCCGAAATCCAGCTTCTCGCCAATCGTGGCTTTGCGATTATCCAACCCAACTACCGGGGGTCCGGCGGATACGGCGATTGGTTTGAACGCCTCGGGTACCGTCAGTGGGGCCGGGCGATGCAGGATGATTTGACGGATGCGGTGAAGTGGGCCGTCGAAACGGGCTTGGCAGATCCCGCTCGCGTTGTGATTCTCGGTGCCAGTTACGGGGGATATGCGGTCATGGCGGGCCTGACGTTTACTCCGGAATTGTATGCCGCGGGCGTAAATTATGTCGGGGTGACCGACCTCAAGCTCATCGCCTCGCAACGCCGGAGCACGGAAGGTCGCAAGGCTTGGACCAAAACGCGCATTGGGGATTTATTCGAAGATTCAGACGAGCTTTATACCCGGTCGCCGGTTAATTTTGCCCAGCTCATTCGCGTGCCCGTGATCATGGCTTACGGCCAATCCGATCCCAGAGTGACCCGCGAGCATGGCGACGACATGAGGTCCGCTCTGGCCAAACACAACAAGGACTTCGAGTTCATCATCGAGTCCGGCGAAGGTCACGGTTTCCGAAAGGAAGAGAACGCGATCGCGTTCTATACCCGGGTGGACGATTTCTTGAAAAAACACGTGCTCACGCGCCGTACGGAGGTCCAAATCGGACCAAGCAAAGTCATCGAGCTTCCCGCCAAATCCAGCCAATAGGCGGGCTGCGCGCCAACCGACGAATCTCGGTCTTGCCGGCACCGGCCGCGGGTGCAGGTCCAATAGCAAGCCCATCTGCGCCCGTGCACAGGTGGGCTTGTTTGCAGAATGCGGTCGGTGCCGGGAGGCAGGTCTCGGCGTGGGTTAGATGCGTTTTACGGGACGACCACCGCTTCGCCGATCTTCACCTCGGCCCGTGCGTCCGTGTAAACCTGGAGGCCGGAGCTCGTTTCGCCGAAAAAGGCCGTGGCGTTGCGGATCAGGGTCGTGGCCATGTCCGAGAACGGCTGCTTCGGATCTTTGGGAGCTGCGACAAACGTAGTCCAAATGCGCTTGGTGCCCTTTCCCTCCTTCTTCAACTCGGCGTAGTCGAACGCGTCGACCACGATCATATGGAAATCGCGGGTGCTCTCGTAGCCAGTCGTGCTGGCGAGTCCCAATCCTGTCGTATTCATCACGGCGACTCCCGCCCCGCCCGCCGGCGAATCGCCGCCGCCGCCACTTCCGCGGCCCCCGCCTTTGCCGTACGCCGAACCCGAGGATTGGTTTTCCCGCGCTGCGGAGATAGCTTCGTCGTTTCCGCCAGCCCGGCTGTCCCAAAGTCTCTCCCCGCCTAAGGTATGCAACCCGCGACCCTCCGGACGGGGCTCCATTCCATCTCTCCACGTGAGTTGCTCGGTTCGCACCGTGGGGCGTCTCCATGGGCGCGTTCCGTAGTGGACTCGAAGGACCAATTGCACGCGGTCCGGCTCGCGGATCAGGCCTTGGTCATCCGACGCATTGACGAAGCCCTTCGAAGCCAGGGCGGGCGTCAACAGCTTGCAGAGATCCTCGTAGGTCACATCCGAGGAGTACACCTCACCGGGGAGAAAGATGTAGTACGCCGGTTCCGACCGCGGCACGGTCTTGGCCAGCACGGGATTGACTTGGTTTTTCTCCGACGCCTTGCGGATCAAGTCCGCACGTTCCGTCGTCCGATAGTTGGCCGAGGACACCGAGACCGGGGCAAAGCCCTTGATCTCCTCCGCAGCGCTGAGCACGGACGCAGTGGCCAAGACCGCGATGCCGAGCAGGGTGGTGAGCGAGTGGTTCATGGTGATGATGGTGATAGCACGAAAGAGATGTGATATAAATGCAATCTATATTCGATTTCAGATCGGCGACGAGGGTGATGCGGGCGACGCGCTCGTGGCCGCTGCGGATTCCGCGTAGATCTCCATTCCTGCGCAGGAACATACGAGGTTTCGATCGCCGTAGACATTGTCCACTCGACCCACACTTGGCCAAAATTTCGTCTGTCTCACCCAACGATTCGGAAAGGCCGCCACTTCGCGCGAGTAGGGGCGATCCCACGTATCGGAAATGACGACCGACGCGGTGTGCGGCGCGTTCTTCAAAACATTGTTGGTCTTGTCGAACTCGCCGCTCGCCACCTTGCGCATTTCATCGTGAATCGCGATAAGCGTGTCGCAAAAGCGATCGAGCTCCACCTTGGCCTCGCTCTCGGTCGGTTCGATCATGAGCGTGCCGGCGACGGGCCAGCTCATGGTCGGGGAGTGGTAGCCATAGTCCATCAGCCGCTTGGCGACGTCTTCCACTTCGATGCCTTCGCGCTTCCAGCTCCGCAGGTCGATGATGCACTCGTGAGCGACCAATCCCTCGTTGCCTTTGTAAAGGACGGGGAAATGGGGCTCCAATTGCTTCGCGACGTAGTTCGCGTGCAGGATCGCCCGCTTCGTTGCCTCGGTCAGACCCGAGGCGCCCATCATGCGGATGTACATCCAGGAAATGACGAGAATGGACGCAGAACCGTACGGTGCCGCCGAAACGGCGCCCGACGGCACCTTCTTGGACGTGACCGGATGTCCGGGCAAAAACGGTACGAGGTGGGCTGCCACGCCGATCGGACCCACCCCCGGACCGCCGCCGCCGTGGGGAATGCAAAAGGTTTTGTGCAGGTTCAGGTGGCAGACATCGGCTCCGATGAAGCCGGGCGAGGTCAGTCCGACTTGGGCGTTCATGTTCGCGCCGTCCATGTAAACCTGGCCGCCGCGCTCGTGGATGAGGGTACAAATGTCGCGAATCGACGATTCGAAGACGCCATGCGTCGACGGATACGTGATCATCAATGCGGCGAGATGGTCGGCGTGTTGGTCCGCTTTGGCGCGGAGATCCTGAAGGTCGATATTCCCGTTGAGGTCGCACGCCACCGCCACCACCTTCATGCCGCACATCACGGCGCTGGCGGGGTTGGTGCCGTGTGCGCTGGTGGGAATCAAGCAAACGGCGCGGTGTGCTTCATTTCGTGACGCGTGATAGGCGCGGATCGCGAGCAGGCCCGCGTATTCTCCCTGCGAACCCGCGTTGGGCTGGAGGGAGACGTCTGCAAATCCGGTGATATCGGAGAGCCAGCTGCGCAGGTCGCGAAACATCTGAGCGTAACCCCGCCACTGCTCCGAGGGAGCGAAAGGGTGCAGCTTGCCAAACTCCGGCCATGTCACCGGAAGCATCTCGCTGGTGGCATTGAGCTTCATGGTGCACGAACCGAGGGAAATCATCGAGTGACAGAGCGATAGGTCCTTTGCTTCGAGGCGCTTGATGTAGCGAAGCATTTCGTGCTCGGTGTGATAGCGGTTGAAAACGGCGTGCTCGAGGAAGCCGCTCGTGCGCGTGTGCTGCGCCGGAAACTCGGCGTTGACCGTCTCGATATCGGCGAGCGTGGCCGATTCGCGGAACAGGCTCGCGAGGGTCAGAATGTCTTCCAGCGAGGTGGTTTCGTCCAACGAAATGCCCACCGACGTTTCGTTCACCCTCCGCACGTTCAGTCGCTTGCCCTCCGCCGATGCGTGCACACGGGCAGCGGATACGTTGCCAACCATCAGGGTATCGAAAAATGGACCGTCGCCGACTTTGGCGCCGGTGTTGCGCAGCGTTTGTGCCAGTAGCTCCGTGAGCGTCTTCACGCGCCGAGCGATACGTCGCAGTCCGTCTGGCCCGTGATACACCGCGTACATCGAGGCCATCACCGCGAGCAGCACCTGGGCGGTGCAAATGTTGGACGTGGCCTTGTCGCGGCGGATGTGCTGCTCCCGCGTTCCCAGCGCCATGCGCATGGCAGGCGAACCTTGCGCGTCCTTGGAGACGCCGATGAGGCGACCGGGCAGTTGGCGTTTGTACGCGTCCTTGGTGGCAAGGAATCCGGCATGCGGGCCGCCGAAACCCATCGGCACGCCGAAGCGTTGCGCGGAGCCCACCGCGACGTCTGCACCGAATTCGCCAGGAGCGCGGAGAAGGGTGAGTGCGAGCAGGTCGGTGGCGACGATCGCGAGCCCACCCACGGAATGCACGTGGGCGACAAATTCATCGTAGGGATGAATCACGCCAAAGGTGTCGGGATATTGCACCAGTGCACCGAAATAGGTCCGATCGAGATGCAGTGTGCGGTGGTCGCCGATCACGATTTCAATGCCCAACGGCTGCGCGCGTGTAATGACGACGTCGCGAGTCTGCGGATGGCATTGCTCTGAAACGAAAAAACGGGTGCGTGCAGTATCGTTCACGGAACGAAAAGCGAGCGCGAGCGCTTCGGCCGCGGCGGTCGCTTCGTCGAGCATGGAGGCATTGGCGATTTCCATGCCCGTCAGTTCGATCGCCAGCGTTTGAAAATTGAGCAACGCCTCCATCCGGCCTTGAGAAATCTCCGCCTGATACGGCGTGTAGGCCGTGTACCAACCCGGATTCTCCAGGATGTTTCGCTGAATAACCGGCGGTGTGTGCGTGTCGTAGTAGCCCGTTCCAATGTAGCTGCGAAATACCTGGTTGAGGCTCGCGATCCCCTTCAACTCGGCGAGTGCGGCGCTCTCGCCGATCGGCGACGGGACGTTGAGCGCGCGATTGAGCCGGATGTGCGGCGGAACCGCCGCGTCGACCAGCGCGTCCAAGGACGGATAGTCCAGCAAGTCGAGCATGCCGGCCAGGTCCGCGTCGTTGTCGCCGTGGTGACGGCGCGAAAACGTGTCCAGAGGGGCGAGGGACTCGCGTTGCGAAACAGCGGCAGAAGGTGCGGAAGGCATGACGAAGGAGGCTGAGGGTATCTAAGGCCGGGACATGCAAAGGAGCAACAGGGTTTTGGCCTTCGGTCGGGACTTTAAAGCGTTTGTATTCTGGCGGGAAGGCAGTCTGTTTGGGCTCTCATGGAGACGCCGCTCCCTTCATCGTCGAACCCGGTCGCAACCTTTCCCACGCGGCCGGAACGAGCTGCGTATGTGGATCTCCGCTTGGCCGAGCTTTATCCGAATCCGGCCATCCCCCTCGATCATACCGATGCCTACACCTTGCTGATCGCCGTGCTCCTTTCCGCACAGTGCACGGACAAGCGCGTCAACCTGATCACACCGGCCTTGTTCGCCCGCGCGAAGACGCCGCAGGCGATGGTCGCGCTTTCGGCCGGGGAAATCGACGCGATGGTGCGTCCCTGCGGGCTGGCACCGCGGAAAGCGCAGGCGATCCACCGATTGTCCGAGCTGTTGCTCGAACTGCATGGCGGTCGCGTCCCTTCGACCTTCGATGAACTGGAGGCATTGCCGGGAGTCGGCCACAAGACGGCGTCCGTAGTGATGTCCCAATCGTTTGGCCACCCCGCGTTTCCCGTCGATACGCACATCCACCGCTTGGCCCAACGTTGGAAACTCACGTCGGGCAAAAACGTGGAACGAACGGAGTCCGATCTGAAAAAATTATTTCCCGAGGCCCACTGGAACGCGCTTCACTTAAGAATCATCTACTACGGGCGGGAACACTGCACCGCGTGGGGATGCGATGGAACGGTCTGCCCGATCTGCCGCACGTTGTTTCCCGAACGAAAGCGTCCGGTCGCGACCAAGAAGTAGGCCTCCGGCTCGCACCGCGGACAACGGGGCGGCGTTTCAGGAGAAGCTTTCGCCACCCGGGCTAGCGACCCGCCGGCTTTCGGAAACGCAGCTTTCGATTGGGTGAACCGGTTCGACCGCAGCCCAGAGCGACGTGTTGGTTTTCGACGATTGAGGTGTCTGTGCCGTCGAGGCGACCTCCCCGCCGACCCGACGCGCCGCGGAAAAATATCAACCGGTTCGGTTTGACCCGAATGGCGCTAAGTTAAGCAACGAGGGAAAGAAGGAAAGTGGCTCATTTCATATATCGAGAAGGAGAAACACGCATCTTGCGGCGAGGCTTGGTGAGGAATTGATAGTTCTTGGGCCGGCGTTTGCGAGCGCGCGGCTCGGAGCCGCCGGGGCGCAGTGGGACCAAGTCAGAGGAGATACGGTCGAGCAGCTGTTGGCGAACGAGGCGTCGCATACGTCGGCGGGGCGCCAATTGTGCCCACGCCTCGAGCAGATCGAGCGTTCCCTTGGAACTAATCCGATCGAGGGGAACGTTGGCGGTGAGGGCCGCTTCGAGCATCAAGGCGCGGATAAGATTATAGGCGATCGCATGCATCCACAGCCCGCGATCGATCATCGCCGGTGTGAGTGAACGCAGCACATCCAGACCAAGATTGGTCTTGATCTGGCGATAGTGAAGTTCGATCTGCCAGCGCAGCCGGTACAACTCAGCGATCGCGTGGTCGGGAAAAGCCGTTTCATCGAGGAGGGAAGTGGCGATCGTGACGGTGCTGGTGCGATAGCCGCGATGCGGAACCTTGAAGCGTACGATTCGAGCGGCGATTTGCTCGGGTACTCGCCGCCACAGCGATCGTGAAACGCCCTTCTGGCGTTGCCCACGTTTGAAAGTCTCCCGCCAACTTCGACGGCGGCATTTGCCGATCTTGCGGGTGGAATGAAGCCGGATGACGAAGTCGATTTTTTTACCCAGCAAGATCGTCAGGAACTCGTAACCGCAGTACAACCGGTCCGCCAGTAACACCTCTCCTGCCTTGAGATGGCGCACCAGTTTGCGTGCCAGTCGCAGTTCGTGAGTCTTCCAGGTGTCGTGCGAGAAGGCGATCAAACGGCCGGTGCGAAGGCAGAACAACGCGACGAGTTTTCCAACCGGCCCGCGTAGGGAAACCGGCCGCAATTGTGCTCGAAATCGGGCATTGAAAAACACGATCCGTCGATCATGCGAACCGTGCGTCCACACCAACCGCGCGGACTTCGCGGACCAAACCATTTGCCAAGGGAATTGAACAGGGATTGCAGCCACGCAAGGTCCAAAGCCAAACGGCCCTGACAATAGGCGCTTGTATTGTCCAAGGGTCGGACACGACCACGGGCTAGGATCGACGCCTGCAAGCGAGTGAGGGCGGCTCGGCAGGGGTCGCCGCGCTTGAGCACCTGGGAAAGAAAAGCCCAGAAGATGTCCACCCGATCGAACAAGCGTTTGCGGCTGCCCGGTCCTTCGCCTGCCGGGACCAGCAGGCCCGCGAAATAGGAGCCGAAAA
>Ga0335394_10004490_pt1 | contig 15875 bp, 11 predicted proteins | sample MAT03_FD_205741 | JGI IMG/M metagenome (GOLD analysis project Ga0335394, IMG submission 205741) | Freshwater microbial communities from Lake Fryxell liftoff mats and glacier meltwater in Antarctica - MAT-03 (spades assembly) (version 2) ... | reverse complement strand
GATTCTGAAAAGTACGATGCTACGAAAATGGAATTTGGAGAAGCAAAAATTGATGGCGATAAAGCCACCGTTCCAGTAAAAGACAAAGCAAGCGGGGAAACCATGAATTATACTTTGAAGAAAGAAGGTGGTGACTGGAAAGTGGCGTTCGATAAATCATCCATTATGTCGATGGGTATGGATAAGATGAAAGAAGAAGGTGTTAACATCGGCGACAGTCTTACGAATGCGCTGGATCAAATCAAAAGTACTGATCTTGATTCTTTGAAAAAGGGTTTGCAGGAAGGTGCCGATGCATTGGAAGATGCAAAAAAGCAATTGGATAAACTCGATAAAAAGTAATTGTATGTATTCTTTTAAAAAAGCACCTGAATTCAGGTGCTTTTTTAATGTTTAGTAAACCCTTACTGTAAAAGGTTCCCCTTTTGTATAAAGTAATTGGTTTAACTTTGGTACGAACAACATCATCAACTATGAAATTTATTATTTGCCTGTTTGTGTTGGCCACTACTCTTTTTTCTTGCAGCGAATCAAAAGAAAAAAGTAAGGTTACCGCTTTAGATACCGGAAGAGAGTTTATCAGAGCCAGCTTAGACGGCAATTTTGAAGCAGCCAATGCACTTTTGTTACGAGATCAGCAAAATATGGAAATGTTTCAGTCGTATAGAATTTTCTATGACAAACTTCCTGCCGAGAAAAAGAAAGGCTATAAAGAGGCTTCTTACGAAATCAATAAATATACCGATGTAAATGACAGCATGTCGCTCATCAATTACAGCAACAGCTATATGCACCAACCGATGGACATTAAAGTGGTACGAATGAACGGCAAATGGTTGATAGATTTTAAATATACATCTGCAGATAGTATTAATAAACAGTAACGATCATTGAAGTGTTGATAAGGTGAATAGACTTGATCGATTCAACAATTCTATTTGAATAACAACATCGTTTTAAAATAAACATTATGTATGTACTACACCCTTGGCATGGTGCCCATTATGGAAGCAGTGCGCCTGAACAAGTAAATGCACTCATCGAAATATCACAAGGCAGCAGATGTAAATATGAGATCGATAAAGTTACCGGATTGCTTAAGTTAGACAGAGTCATTTATTCTTCTTTTCATTATCCCGTAAACTATGGTTTTATTCCAAGAACATTGGGCGAAGACAATGATCCTTTGGATATACTGGTCATTTGCAGCGAGAGTATACAACCATTGTGTTTGGTAGAAGCCACCGTAATCGGGAATATGCAGATGATCGACAACGGCGAGAAAGACGATAAGATCATTGCGGTGGCTACCAAAGATCCAACTGTAAACCACACCAAAGACATATCAGAATTACCATCCCATTTTTTTGCGGTGCTCAAAAACTATTTTGAGCAATACAAAGTGCTGGAAAACAAATTAGTACTCATAGACGAGATACAGGATAAAGAAATTGCTTACGGAATCATCAATGATTCTATACAACGCTACAATGAACGTTTCCCCGGAAAATAAAAAATACGAAACCGGCAGAAAAAAATAATAAGTGTTCTAGAAAATTATCCGTTTGATAATTCTAAGCCGGTGCGTGCGTTTCCCCGTTTCTGAATGAACAATACCATCATGATCTATGGCGTCGATGCGAACGTTGCCTGAAGCGTGTATGATGGTATGATCGTTCAATAAAATGCCCACATGGGTAATTTCACCCTTTTCATCAAAGAAAGCCAGATCACCGCAAACAGCTTCCTGTAAAAATCCGACAACCTCCCCTTTTTCTACCTGCTGGTTAGCATCGCGGGGTAATGTGTATGCTAACATTCGATATACTGATTGAACGAAGCCGCTACAATCGATCCCAAAAATTGATTTACCACCCCAGAGATAAGCCGTGTTCAAAAAAAAGCGGGATATTCTTTCCACAGAAAAAGAAATAGTCCTGTTAGAGGGATGCTCATAAAAAATACCGTCGTATTGGATTTGCTGACCTGGCCAGGAAGCTTTTAATAAAGAGAGTGAGCAACCAAACGGAATCATAATTTTTTGATCATTCCAAATTATTTCATTGATCCAACTTCCGGCAAAATCAGCACTGGGAAGCAGTGGTTCTGCAACCAAATAAAATTGATTTGATTTGCAGTAACCTTTGTAACCATCAAACATGCCTTCTACAAACCACCATCCATCATCCTCCATTCGATGAATGAGTACACACTCCCCAAACAGCAACTGACTCATCATCTCAGAGCGATGATCGGTCGTAAATCGCGAGGGCGCTGCGGGAACTTTACAAACTGCATATTGCATGGATCAGAATTATGTTTGGGCTAAATTATGGAATTAATATAAGTTTACATCTTATAAAAAACAACGGGCGATCCAACTTGCAAGCAAAAGAATATAAACATATTGAAGACAGTGAATTGCTGCAACGTTATTACAAAGATAACGACAATGAGTGGCTGGGTATCCTGCTTCAACGATACACGCTTTTGCTATTAGGTGTTTGCATGAAATATTTAAAAAATGAAGCAGACGCCAAAGACAGCGTACAACAGGTATTTTTAAACGTGATTCATACTCTTCCAAAATACAAAGTGGAATATTTTAAAAGCTGGTTGTATATGGTGGCGAAAAATCATTGTTTGATGAAACTCCGCGACAAAGGGCTGATAACGATAGAGATCAACGAACAGGTATTGATGGCTAAAGACACTGAAGACAGCATACAGGAAGCCAAACAAAAAGATCATCACTTACAGCAAATGGAAATCGCTTTAAATGAATTGAACACAGAGCAAAAGCTTTGTGTAACTTTGTTTTACCTGCAAAAAAAGACCTATCAGCAAATTGCGGAGAATACCGGTTTCAGTGTGATGCAGGTGAAAAGTTACATTCAAAATGGCAAACGAAATTTAAAAATAATCATGCTCAGCATGAGTAAACATGAATCCTGATTTAAAAGACATATTATCCCAATTGAACAAAGAGGTAGATCAGGAAAAACTGTTGGAATACCTCAGCAGAAACCTCTCCTCTGCAGAACAGCACGAGCTGGAAATGCAGTTGAACGATGACGCATTTTTAAGTGATGCCATGGATGGGTTGGAACAATTAGAGCAGAGCGAAAAATTACCAGCAATGGTTCAGCAACTCAATGCCGGACTGAAATCAAAATTAGATCAAAAGAAAAAGAAACGCAGAAGAAGCGGCGCTTTCAAAGACAACTGGACTTATTACAGCATTATTATTTTATTATTGCTCATCGTATTGGGTTACGTTGTTATCAGAAAAATAATACACACTTAAATGCTATTCGCTTAACACCAACGTTTGAGGTTTCTTTAAAGGATTTGCCTTTGCACAAGAGCCAGCATGGGTGTTTCAGAAGTAACGATAGCATAGTGAAGCACACCCGGTGGAATAACGATTACCTGTCCCTTTGAATAGTTTACTGGTTTCCCGTCAAAATACATAGTACAAGCACCTTCCATTATGGCAATGTATTCGTTGAAGTCATCGTGTATTTCTGCCTCCTGACGATAACGTATCCAGGCAGCAAGGTTGATGACTTCTCTGGTAGAGGGCAATTCGAATATTTGTGATTCTTCTTCATCTGCAATAAATCCTGGAATAGTATTGGCTTTGATTACTTGTTCTAACCGTTGTATTTCTACCAATTGATGCAAGAGTGGAATAAATTCTGGTTGAATCTGTGTCTGTTGTTCATATACCTGTTGCATCACGGCCTGTTTTAAGGAAGCCCTGGGTTTGAGTTCTGTTTGAAAAATCGCCTTATTTAAGGCTGCCCTAACTGTTTCTATTTCTGCTGCCACTTCTGGAAATTGACTGGCCATGCTGTTAACCATTGTATTTTCTTCCTCCGAAGTAAATCCTAAACAATAGACCTCGATTATTCCCGACAATATAAACTCCTGTACATTCACTCTGCAAAATTACTACTTCTGTTTGCATCATAAAAAAAAAGCTGCTCCGGTGAGGGAGCAGCTTTGCTATGGTATTAAACTTATTTATTGTTTAATAAACCTGAGCGTTTTGCGTTCGCCTTCGTCGGTTACACCAGTAACCTGGTAAGTACCTGCTGCAAGGTTGCTTAGGTTTAGCGAAACCTGGTTGCTACCAGCAATCAGTACCACTCTTTGTTTGCCCAGTTGCTTACCTGCCAAATCAGTTACTATGATTTCCATGGTAGATTTTACCGCACTGCTGATACTAAGTATCGCTTTGGTTTCTACAGGATTTGGAATCATGCTAACGATCTCAAAGCCTTTGCTTTTATTGAGGATGGCAACGGTAGCGCTGTAGGTAATTTTACCATCTACATCGGTCGACTTCAGACGGTAGTAATTGATGCCCGCCAATGGATCTGTATCAGCATAGCTAAATGGTTGTAAACAGCGAAGTGCAGTTTCTGTTTGCGTTTGAATGGTTTTAAAATTACGACCATCCGCGCTGCGCTCTACTTCCATTTTAACGAATGGAGAATTGTAACAGGTAACTTTCCAATCGAGCAAATTGCTGTTAGATTGTTTGGTACCTCTGAAGTATTCAACAGTGATGGGGAGTGCTACAAAAAGTTCTCCGCCTATGGCAAACTCAGAGAAACCAGTCATACCAGTTCTGCTTACAACGGGTGCTGCATTTGAACCAGTGGCTGTGACATGAGTTCCGTCTAGTACCCAATCACCGCCCACAGTGGGACGTTTAATGAGCACTGTTCTGGTAAAGTCAATAACATCTGTAGCGCCATTTCCAGTGAAAGTAGCGGTATAGTTACCACCTGTTAAACCATCTGCCGGATCAATTATCCAAGATCCTTGGTTACTGGCACGATTCACGATTAGTGCACCTTCCGTTAGTTGAGATGCGTTAGGGAATGGTGGGGCAACAGTAGAGAAATTAGCTGTCAGCGTTCCGGCTGTCGAAGGTGCCGTTGTAAAGTTTACAGCGGCGGGTTTGTAATTCACGCCATCACCCAATGGGAACGTTGCAGTACCTGTTGTAGCGGCATACCATTTTTTTAATGGGCCGAAAACATAACCATTCGTTCTTGCCATCGTACCAATCGCAGTTCCACTTACGCCTACCGTGAGAAGGTTAGTTGGGGTAGTATTGAGTCTGCCATTTGTAAGGTTGAGTGCTGCACTTACTCTATATGGATTGCTGATTGTAGCACCACTCGCGTTTGTATTGTCGATAGTTAATGTATTAAAATTAGCCGTTGGTGTTAATAATGCGTTTCTGAAAGTTCCTCTACCACCGATAGTTTGAGCAAGGGTAGAGGGAGTAAATCCTAAAGTTGTAGCTGTCAAAGATGTAGCATTACCCAGGTAAACAAATCCGGGAGCAGTTAATGTACCACCAGTGTTAACAGTGATATTACCACCTACTATAATTGCTCCATTAGCAACTGTTCCTCCCTGACGGAGTTCTGCACCATCATTGATGGTTAGATTACCGGAAATAGCCATGATGTAGAAACTACCATTTAGAAAAACGAAACGATTGGGCCCACCTGTTACGGTTTCCAACACTACATTACCGAAGCTAATGATGCCTGAACCATTCCAGGAATAGAACTGGAAACCATTCGCAGAACCTGCGTCTGTGGATATACCATCTCCAAATCTAAACGTATGTGCCGGTCCGCAATTAATGGAACCTACAACAGTCAAACTCACTTGCACAGTATTGGTTAAAGCCACATGAGGATCTACCACTGTAATTCTACCACCAGTCAGACTGATATTGGCGGCGTTAGCAGCATCGATGGACAAAATAAACGTTCCTGTACCTACAGAATTTAATGCAACACCTGCAGCGTTACCGTCAACATTGATATCTCCACCAACTTGGTTAAAGAAAGAGCCTGTTGCTACAGCCAGATTTCCGTTTACGTTCAGTATACCGCCATTTACAGTGAGCGTACCGTTATTAGATAAAGTGTTATTGTTTAATGTACAACCAACCGTAAGATCACCTGAAGCAACAGTTAATGTGCCCCCTATTGCTATAACGAGTAGTCTGCTAACATTACCAGCAGAATTCACGGTTACATTGTGTGTAGCATTGATCTGGACGTTATCAGAACAAACAGGAACAACACCAGTGTTCCATGTGCTTCCAATATTCCAATCGCCTGAAGTTACAGAAGTAATGGGTGGAGGAGAAGTGGTGTTCCAGCCATAGTAATCATCACCTGTAGGTACAATTGGCCCAGGTGCCACTATAGCAGTAACCCTACTTCCGGTTGCTGGAAGTGCTCCCGAACCACTAGAAACACTCACTACATTCCAGGGACCGCCAGGAGAGGCACTTTGGCCTATAAATAATGATGCCGCATCTGAAACAAGCGCATCAGCCGCGTTGTAGTTGAGTGTGACAGTTGGATTTGTTCCGTAAGTAGCACCCGCATTCGATTGAATCCTATAGGTTCTTGTACCGGTTACGAAACCAGCAGGATTCACAGTGCCGGTAGGCGCTGCTGTTCTTGACGCAGTAAGGGACGTTACGGTGGAGCCTGTGGCTAAAGAACCAGTTCCTGTAGTTGCTACAAAAGGTGCATCAAAAGGAAAAGTTCTTGTAAGAGACCCCCCTGGGGTAGAAAGTCGAATTACTCCCGAGATATTGGAATTAATATTACCCGTAGTTCCTGCGTAAGCAGGATGGCTGAATTGTATGGTGTTGGTACCTGCATTAATCAATCCATTGGTTAATGCGATGGGAGCAGAGGCATATAATTCAAGACCGCTGTTCAAATTAAGACCACCAGCTGACATTGTCAGATTATTGATTCTCCTGTTAGCTGGGATTGTTACATCATCCTGGTGAACAGCGGGTGATGGTTGTGGAATAAACCAATTCATCGTAATATTGTAAAGTCCTACACGACTAGTAGTACCCGTTGCAGTCGTAGTAAACCCTCCACCTACTACACCAGTTGCAGGTGCAGCAACATATCCAAATCCAGGATTTGTGATGGTGAAGTTATTAACCATTCCGTTTGAAATGCTGGCAGTTGCCGTTGCCAAAGAGTTGGCAGGAAATTCAGCCGTAGCTCCAGCGCCACCGCCGCCTGTAAGTGTGAGCGTAGGTGGTACTTGCCATAAGGTTCCACCACCTGTTGCAATCACAGAAACTACCTGCCCTTGAGCAACAACTACGGTGAATGTTGGATTAGCTGACCCGGTAAGTGCCACACCTCCACTCAGTGTTACGGTTGGAGTAGCAGTGTAACCCGTACCACCATTAGTAACTAAATTTAAAAAGGCCGTTGGAAGGGCAAAACCTACCTGAGGGGCAGCAGAATAACCCACACCTCCCGATGTTACAAATGCAGCACCAACAGACTGATTACTCGTGATATTCAAACCGCCCGTAATACTAACATTTCCACTTTTTAGGGTAAGAGCAACGGTATTCCCGGCGGAAACTACATTTACAACTGCAACTGCAGCAGCACCTGAACCAGTACCACCAGCTATCGTAACAACTGGATTAGATCGGTAGCCACCTCCTGCATTTGTAATCGTGATACTTCTAAGTGTTCCAGTAACATCATCGATATTAGGAACTGCTGTGGCAATAATGCCAGCTCCTGTTGGAGCCGCCAATGTAATGGTAGGTGGAGTAGCGGTGTTGTAGCCTGTACCCATGTTGGTGACTGCTACCTGATATACCTGTTGGTTGATGGCTTGACCATAGAATTGTGCAGTATTACTAATACTCAATTTACCATTGGTATTCAACGTACCTGCTGTAAGGGCAAAAAGTCTGGTGGTCAAATTCTGGCTAGTATTGATGACGTTGTTTCCTAAATTTTGGAAAAACAAACCAGAAACAATTCCACCTACAAAATTTCCTGAACCACTTAACACCTGATTCGGGCTTGCAGCGGGTGAGTTGAAATTGATTAGAGTATGAAATGCACCTACATAAGCAGCATGAACGGTTCCATTATTGGTAAAGTTTCCAGCTACAGCTACGTTCACACCATCAGGGCTCGCAGCTGAGGTAAACATGTTTAGGTTTGCCCCTTCACTCACCACAATGTTTCCAGATGCGGTAAGAGTATTTGCCGCAGCATTCCATTGGAGAATACCCGAGCCGCCTTGTCCTACTGTCAAATTTCTTACAATTACAGGTTGATTTATGGTAACTATTGCTCCATCAGCAATCTGAGCATCATCAGCGCCTGGCACTACGCCACCTACCCAAGTAGCAGGACTGCTCCACAATCCGCCAATGGCTGTAGAAATAGCAGAACCAGCTGGTCTGGAAGTGAGTGAAATGTCATCGAGTGCTGCTGGTGGATTGACTAGGTCAGAAAAATCTGATTTCCAGCTAAAAATAAGCCGATAAGTAGTCCCCGGTACAAGTGGAAAATTAATGGTCCCGTCATTGTAAGCGGCAGAATTGTTATTGTAAAAACCAGAAATTGAGCCAAAACCAGCTATTTGATTAACAGCGGGGATCGCTAAATTGGCTGTTGGCGTTACACTTGTAGGTGCTAGGAACACCTTCAAATTATCAAAGTCCTGTCCTAATCCGCCCTCGCCCCTCGCTTTCCATTTAAAATTTAATACCCCAACATTTTCGCCCGCAGGTACTGTAAAGTCTCTGTAAAGATGTTGTATCACTGACAGTTGAGAGTACGCCCATGCCCCACCTTCGCCGACTGCCGATGAGATGTAAGCACAGGAGGTGCCGGCAAAAACAACCGGGGCGGTGCCCGTTGTCCACTTATCTGTAGAGGAGTTCGCAAATAACCAGTTGTTACTGGCCAGGGTAGGACCCGATTCAAAGCCCCCATCGCCTGTAGGGCTAATTAATACTGTTTGTGCGGTTGATGCAATTGAAAAAAGGAGCATCCAACCAGCAATTAATAGGTAAATCTTCTTCATAAAAGATGTAAGTTGGTTAAGAATATAAATGCAAATAAAATAGGTCTGGCCTAGTCTAGATGAAAAGGTTTCAACGTCATTCAATTTTGTTTAAATAGAGAAGGTTGGTTTATGATAGGAAAAATGGACTGCTGGATATTTGACCCTAAGCGGAGGATGAAAATAAGGAATATTGCTTAAAATAAATTAATGTTAAGAAAATATTTTTTGTTTACAATAAAAAAACTCCCTTTCGGGAGTTTTTTATTAAACAATGGGAATAATTTTTATTTTTTCCTAAAAAACAAGCGGAGCGGAACACCACTAAAATCAAAGTTTTCTCTTAACTTGTTTTCGAGATAATTTTTATACGGTGCTTTGATATCATCCGGATAATTACAGAAAAAGGCAAAACTTGGTGTATAGGTTGGCAACTGGGTTACGTATTTTATTTTAATTGCGTTACCCCTTACCACAGGAGGATGGTAAGCATCAATGGCTTTGAGCATCACTTCATTTAATTTGGAGGTCATCACCTTGCGCAGTTTGTTATCGTACACTTTCAACGCAGCCTCAATGCTCTGAAATATACGTTGCTTCTCGGTTACAGAAATAAAGACAATGGGTACATCTGTAAAAGGGGCTAGTTTTTGCTTTAGTTCTTTTTCATAATCGCGGGCGGTATTGGTGGCTTTTTCTACCAAATCCCATTTGTTCACCAGCACCACTACTCCTTTGCCCTTTTTAACGGCCATTGAAAATATAGACAGGTCCTGGGCGGTAATTCCTTTTCCCGCATCTAACAACAACAAACAAATATCTGCTTCATCCATTGCCTTGATAGCACGGATCACAGAATAGAATTCTAAGTCTTCATGCACTTTCGATTTCCTGCGGATACCCGCTGTATCAATTAGAATGAATTCTTTGTTGAATAAATTGTAGTGCGTGTGAATGGTATCTCTCGTGGTTCCGGCAATATCACTCACAATGGTTCTTTCTTTGCCAATCAGCGCATTCAAGAGAGAAGACTTACCCACGTTTGGCTGACCAATGATCGCAAATTTTGGAATTTTATCGGCACCCTCATCAACATTTGAATCTTCTTCTTTCATCAGATCGGTGATGGCATCCAACAACTCCCCTGTTCCGCTTCCACTGATGGAGGAGATGAAAAATATATGTTCAAAACCAAGGCTGTAAAATTCGCTTGCCTCCAACATTCTGTTGTGATTGTCCACTTTGTTCACCACTAAAAAGACAGGCTTTACGCTTCTTCTTAATAAGTCGGCCATGCTTTCATCCAGGTTGGTAATTCCCGCAGAAGCATCCACCATAAAAATGATGGCATTGGCTTCATCGATCGCTATGTGTACTTGCTTTCGAATCTCTCTTTCAAAAACGTCGTCACTACCCGCCACAAACCCACCGGTATCAATCACATTGAATGACTTACCGATCCACTCTGCTACACCATATTGCCTGTCTCTTGTAACGCCGCTCGTGTCATCTACGATGGCTTTGCGTTGTTCCAACATGCGGTTGAAAAATGTACTTTTGCCTACGTTGGGCCTTCCTGTTATTGCTACTGTAAAACTCATAAAAACTGGTTGGCAGCAGGCAAATGCCGGTTGGCAATTAGCTGACTGCACATTTTAATAACTTTATTTAAATAAAAAATCTAACTCTATTTGATCAAAAACTTTTCCAGATTGCACATGACCTGCGCAAAAAATCTTCCAACTACAGCGCATCGTTCTCGTCATTTCTAATACTTCTGCCCGGAATTATATCTACATTCTAATGAAATCTCATATTTACTCCAAAAATATAGATAGACAACCAATACGATTTCTTAAAAATAATTAATTCAAGGTAAGTTTTCCTACTTCTTATTGTTCGAAATCGAATTAAACCGCCTAGTACCCATACTCTTTTAAAAACAGATCGCTGTCTCTCCATTTGGGTCGCACTTTTACATACAATTCCAAAAATACTTTGCTCCCCAAAAACTCTTCAATATCTTTTCGGGCCAATGTACCCAGCTTTTTGATCATGCTGCCACCCTCGCCTAAAATGATTCCTTTTTGAGTATCTCTTTGTACAATGATATCTGCAGAAATTTTAATGAGTGTTGTTTTTTCTTTGAACTCCTGCACTAGTACCGTGGTATGGTAAGGCAGCTCTTCTTGGTACAATTGAAATATTTTTTCCCTTACCAGTTCACCTACAAAAAATTTAGTAGGCAAATCACTGATATCGTCTCCATCATAAAAAGGATGGCCTTCGGGCAAATAAGATAAGATGCGATCTAATAAATCGTTGATACCTGATTTTTTCAAAGCAGATATTTCTACTACTTCTTTGCAGTAGGTTTGTGCTTCAAAAAAAGCACGGGCAGCTTTGAGGGTTTCGGGGTCTTTTACTGCATCCGTTTTATTGAGAATAACAATCACTGGCGCTTTTAGCCGGAGGCTTTTAAAAATTTCGTGACTAGCCGCTGCAGGTTCTCTTGCATCAGCAATCAGCAAAGCCAGGTCTGCATCTTCCAATGAACCCTTAACAGCTTGCATCATTTTTTCGTGCAGTTTGTATTTGGGATCAATGATACCGGGCGTATCTGAAAAAATGATCTGGTAATTGTCATCCGTTAAAATGGCTTTAATACGATGACGCGTAGTTTGAACTTTATGAGAAACAATGGCCATCTTTTCGCCCATCAATGTATTGAGCAAAGTACTTTTACCAGCGTTGGGTTTGCCAAAAATATTTACGAAACCTACTTTCATAATTGTGAATGGTTGCAAAAACAAGAAACCAATTATCACATGAAGCCGTTGAAGAGGAGATAATCAATTCCATTGCAATTGTAGTTACAAGGAAAAAAGCCAGTTGTTACGGTGGCTGTTTTAAAACACCCGATATTTTGGGTATTTAATTTATTTTTTGGTAGAAACTTTTTTACAGGTACCACCGGTTTCAAATAAAAAAAAGCCTAGCGGACCAGGCTTTTTAATTTCTTTTGTTGCGAAGAGAAGGATCGAACTTCTGACCTTCGGGTTATGAGCCCGACGAGCTACCGCTGCTCTACTTCGCGATGCAAAAGTAAACCTTTAATGCTAAGCAGCCAAAAGATTTAAAAAGTATTTTGTTTTAGTTAGTCGGTTCTTTTGATTTCACTCACGCCGCCCTTCTTGATATCGATGGTAGATACTGGTCCTTTGTAGTATATTTTACTGGCTCCTGAGGCGTTTGCCAGCAGCGTTTTATTCACTGTCACATATACATCTGAGGCCCCGGATACTTCAATCGTACAATTTTCTACCAGGAGATTGTATCCAGCAAAATCACTGGCCCCGCTGCAACGCATGTCCAACAACTCCACTTTGCCATTCATTTTTGCTTCACTTGCGCCGCTTAAATTCATGTACAGAGAATCTACCCTAAACGTACCTTTCAGCTCACTGGCGCCCGTTAATTCAATGCTAAGGTGCTGCAACCGAACGGCTCCCACAACCAATATTTCTGCCGCACCAGATGCCTGAAGCATTCTAATATCCCGGAATGAAAGATAAACAGTGTATCGGCGATTTTTATTGCTCAGAGATTGGCTCCCTACCCTGCTGATTTTTAAAACATTGTTGGCTACTTCCGTTTTAATATCGGAAATATATTTTTCGTCTGAAGCACTTACGGCCAAAGCTATTTGATCAGATTGATTTAATACCAGTTTAACGTTTTGTGCGATCTCGACGCGATTAAAGGTAGCGTTGATCGTTCTAAGCTGTGCATGTTCATCCAGTACCATTTGATCTTGGGCAAACAGAGTAGAACATACGCCTGCAATGGCAATGATCATTAAAGTAATTTTTTTCATACGAATCCTTTTCATTCCTGCTTTACAGAGCCACCGCTGTTCACTGATTTCTTTTCCACAATGGCATTTCCTTTGTATTTTATAACTCCGCCACTACTAGCGGAAGCTGTTAACGTTTTCTCTACTTCTACCCATACATTAGCACCGCTGGAAACCTTGGCTTCACATTCCTGTGTGGTTAAACCATATCCTTTAAAAGCTGCACCACTACTGGCAGATGCCGATAAAGAAAGTGCCGTTCCCGTTACATAAATTTCCGCTCCGCTGTCCACATCCGCGCTCAAAGATTTTACCTGAAGTTTGCCTGTAAACTTTGCACCACTTCCAAAAGATATACTCATTTGATCAGCAGCAATTTCATTGGCAAGTTTCACTATTGCGCCAGAAGAACCTTTAATGGATTCAATGTTTTTGCAGCTAAGGTACACTTTCATTTTTCGGTTGCGGTCCTTCCCCCGATTCATCCCCTTAGAGTCGAACCAAATTTTTAATACGCCGTTCTCAACGTCTGTTTTTAGTAGGGCTTCATATTTTTCATCAGAAAAGCTGGTTGCAAGGGCCAGCTCATCACTTTGGGTGAGAAGCAACTCGATACCACTCGAGACGTTGATTTTCGTAAACGTTCCAGACAGTGCCCTGGTTTTGGCTTTTGGATCATTGTACACTTTGGTTGGCTGTGTTAGTGCAGTAAAACTAATGCAACACAACAGCAGGGTAAATAATTTATTCATGGCTATACTTTTTTATGATACGAATGGAGGTCAGATTTTGTTACAATCAAAAAAAATAATTTTTTATATTACTGAAGCCATTAATTTTGTATCAGATTTAATAACTCGACTGAATTTCCGGGGTGCTTCTAATCAGAGGCTGAGATTACACCCGCTAAACCTGCTCAGGATAATGCCTGCGAAGGGAGTAAACAAATTTCTATACCGGCGAATACTGCCCGGATGTTCAGCACAAACCTTTTATTGTATGATGAAAATGTATGCATTGAGCAGTTGCATGATCATGGCCAGCTTGGGCAGCTTGGCACAATCCGACTCCAAATTGAACGACACCAGCTACCTGCAACCCGTAGAAATGAACGCAGTGAGGGCAAACGACAAAACACCGATTGCTAAAACAAATCTTTCCAGAAAAGAAATTGAGCAACGAAACAATGGTCAGGACCTTCCTTTTCTCCTTCAATTTACCCCCTCTGTTGTGGTAAATTCCGATGCCGGAAATGGGATTGGGTACACCGGCATTCGAATCAGGGGAACAGATGCCAGTCGCATCAACATCACCCTCAATGGCATTCCTTACAATGATGCCGAAAGTCAGGGTACGTTTTTAGTTAACATCCCCGACTTCGTTTCCAGTACTGGTAGCATTCAGGTACAGCGAGGCGTGGGTACTTCTACCAACGGAGCTGGTGCATTTGGAGGCAGCATCAATCTGAGCACCAATGAAGTTAAAACCAAGCGTTCGTTAGAGTTGAACAACACCGTGGGCAGCTTCAATAGCTGGAAAAACACCCTGCTGTTCAACAGCGGCATTTTTGGCAAAAACTTTACTTTCGATGCCAGATTAAGTAGCATCAGAAGCGATGGATATGTACAACGCGCCAGTAGCAACCTCCGTGCATTTTATACCAGCCTGGCTTATGTTGATGAAAAAAATTCACTCCGCTTTAATGTTTTTTCCGGTAAAGAAAAAACCTATCAATCCTGGTATGGTGTGGACGAAGCCACCTTAAAAACCAATAGAACTGCCAATAGTGCCGGCACCGAAAAACCCGGCGCTCCTTACGACAACGAAACCGATAATTACGGACAAACGCATTATCAGTTGTTTTACAACAGAAAAATAAATAGCCATTGGAAAGGAAATGCGGCCTTGTTCTATACAAAAGGGAAAGGATATTTCGAACAATACAAGGCCGGCGAATCATTGAGCGACTATCAATTACCAAATTTGGTAACGCCAGATTCTACTTATAGTGAAACAGACCTGGTGCGACAATTGTGGCTCGACAATGATTTTTACGGCGGGATTTTTTCATTGCAGTACGAGCAAGCCAAGAGACAAGTAATCATTGGCGGAGGTGTAAACGCTTATGATGGTGATCATTTTGGAAAAATCGTTTGGACGGAAGTGTCTGCTCCCGTTCCGGATAAATTTCGTTGGTATAACAATACCGCTTTTAAAACCGATGTTTCTTTGTACACAAAATACACGGAGAAACTGGGTAAAAAATGGCAGAGCTTTGTAGATATTCAAGTGCGAAGCGTACAGTATGAAATTAGCGGTTTCAGAAACAACCCGGGATTGACGGTAAACAATGATTATACTTTCCTAAATCCGAAAGCAGGGTTTACGTACACTCATAAAAATACACAAGCATATTTATCTTATGGAAGGGCCAATAAAGAGCCCAACAGAGATGATTTTGAAGCGGGCATTCTGGAACAACCATTGCCAGAAGAATTGAATGATTTTGAATTGGGCTTTGAACAGAAGAACAAAATTTTTTCCTGGAGTGCCAACGTGTACTACATGGTATACAGGAATCAATTGGTACTTACCGGAAAAGTGAACGACGTGGGTGCCTATACCAGAACCAATATTCGCAACAGCTACCGGTTGGGCACTGAATTACAAGCTGCATTTGTGGTGAACAAATGGATGAACATTGGAGCCAACGCTACCCTGAGCAGCAACAAAGTAAAAAACTTTTCAGAGTACATCGATGACTATGATAACGGTGGCCAACAAACGAAGTTGTATAAAAATGCAGACATTGCTTTTTCGCCTTCTGTGATCGGAGCTTTGTTGGTAAATATCATCCCGGCAAAAAACTGGGAATTGAATTTGGAAGGAAAATATGTTGGAAAACAATACCTCGACAATACCTCGCAGGATTCGAGAAGTCTGGAGGCATTTTACAACCAAAATCTCCGGTTAGCTTACACCACCACTTTTAAAAGTGTAAAAGCGTTGAACCTGTTTGCGCAGGTATCCAACGTTTTTTCTAAAAAGTATGAACCCAATGGATATACGTTCAGCTACATCGCCGGTGGTAGTCAAATCACTGAAAATTTTTATTTCC
>Ga0335394_10004483_pt1 | contig 15887 bp, 8 predicted proteins | sample MAT03_FD_205741 | JGI IMG/M metagenome (GOLD analysis project Ga0335394, IMG submission 205741) | Freshwater microbial communities from Lake Fryxell liftoff mats and glacier meltwater in Antarctica - MAT-03 (spades assembly) (version 2) ... | reverse complement strand
CAAAACTGCACAGACAAGACCGTCAAAATCGCTGCGGGTGACTAATCTGTATTTTTTAGTGAGTGGCATATGCTTTGGTGATGCGGAGGAACTGATTATAAGACAATATAACTTATTACCCGATCGCACTACAATATGAATCCTAACCCTTACGCTTGGATAGAGAAGTCTCTCGACACTATTCGTCGCGCCGATTGGTATCGATCGCCACAATCGATCGAAAGTTCCCCCGGGCCTGTGGTAAAATTAGCAGGCCGTCGGCTGATTAACTTTGCCAGCAACGATTATCTGGGACTTGCCGGCGATGACAGGTTAATTCAAGCGGCTGTTGCTGCAACTAAGGAATTTGGTACGGGTGCGACGGGTTCGAGGTTGGTAAGCGGACACCGCGATTTGCACCGACAGCTAGAGGTGGCTATTGCTAATTTAAAACAAACTGAGGATGCTTTAGTATTTAGTTCGGGATATTTGGCGAATTTAGGGGCGATCGCATCTGTTGTCGGCCAGCGCGATCTGATATTATCTGACAAGTACAACCATTCGAGCCTCAAAAACGGAGCCACACTCAGCGGTGCAACAACGCTAGAGTACAATCATTGCCATCTTGAGGATTTAAAGCTCAAGCTAGAGCAAAATCGCGCCAAATACCGGAAGTGTTTAATTATTACCGATAGCGTCTTCAGCATGGACGGAGATTTATGTCCATTACCGCAGTTGTTAGCTTTAGCCGAACAATTTAACTGTATGGTATTAGTAGATGAAGCTCACGCCACAGGAGTTTTCGGTGCTAGCGGTGCAGGTTGCGCCGAACATTTCGGGTGTACGGGATTGCCACTAATTCAAGTTGGCACACTCAGCAAAGCTTTGGGAAGTTTGGGAGGCTACGTTGCGGGCTCTGCTGCTTTAATTGATTTTCTCCGCAATCGAGCGGCGAGTTGGATTTATACTACAGCATTGACACCTGCTGACACGGCGGCGGCTTTGGAAGCTGTGAGAATTGTCCAACAAGAACCAGAACGCCGAGTTCGATTGCAGCAAAATATCGAAACTTTCAAATATGACGCGATTACCAATCACCAATTACCAATTAGCAATTCCCTCTCCCCAATTTTCAGTTTGCCCCTAAAAGATGCAGCCACAGCTTTAACAGTTAGTAGCCAACTTAAGGAGATGGGTATTTTTGCTGTGGCGATTCGCCCTCCGACTGTCAGCGTGAGTCGAATTCGGATTTCGCTGATGGCAACTCACGAGCTCGCACACCTTCAGCAGTTGGTAGAGGCTTTGGGGCAAGTTTTGAGTTTGGGCTAAATGTTGGGTGCGCAGTGCGCTAGGGCATCGGGCATCGCCCTAATGACTAATGGCTTTTGACTAATGACTTTGGATTGTCAAGGTATCGCTATTGACTTATAGCCAGGAGTATACATGATTTGGGTCGATCGGTCAATCAATGTAAACTTTTTGTAAATTTCGATACTTTTTGAAATTTCGCGCTATATTGAATAAGTAGCCACTACACCAAATTTAATATAAGGAACGTCCACCATGAACACAAATCGCCAAAACGTCAAAAAAATCTCTGACACCCACCGTGCTAATATTCAAAAGCAACTGACGCACCGCATCGAAGTAGCCAGAGCCAGCGGCAACCAAGATTTGATTCGGGTGCTTGAAGACGAAATGAAACAGTTGTAAGAAGCTGTAACTAAAATTTGTCCGTAGTTCGATTTAGAGGGTTGCGTGAGAAATGCAGAATTCCCGCAACCGCTACCTTTTGATTTTTCACTCCTCTCTTAGTTGGTAGAAAAAAACCCGGTTTCTTCAAGAAACCGGGTTTTTTCTGGAACTTTTGGGTGCTTGTGGCGCGCCTGATGTCGTGTTTGGTCGCCACTAACAAGTAAGGATTTGTGCGGACTGAAGTCGTCACTACGAACTGCGGACTGAAGTCCGCACTACGAATAACAAGTAGGGATTTGTGCGGACTGAAGTCGTCACTACGAACTGCGGACTGAAGTCCGCACTACGAACTGTCTTATCTGCCTCCGACTACAACATTTTTAATGCGCAAATGGGGGCCGCCGACGCTGACAGCTAAACCGTTTTGGCCGCCTTTACCGCAGCCGCCGTAGGCATAAACTGAGTCGTTGCCGATCGACTCAATATCCTTTAAAGTCTGAAATACATTGCCGCTTAATGTGACATCACTCACCGGTTCAGCCAATTTGCCGTTGCGAATCATGAAGCCTTCCGCCGCCGCAAAGGTAAACATTTCGCCGTTGGTTTGTCCTCCCAACATCCGCACTGCATACACTCCTTCCTCAATGTCGCCCACCATTTCGTCGAAAGAATGTGCCCCAGATTCGATCGCCGTATTAGTCATTCTCACCAACGGCATAAAAGTAGCGCTTAGAGCCCGCGCATTTCCCGTCGGAGCTTCGCCCATTTTGCCCGCAGTCTCGCGATTGTGCATCCTCGCTGCTAAAACTCCATTTTTGATTAAATGCTTGCACTGAGCCGGCACACCTTCGTCGTCATATTTGAGAGTTCCTGGCAATCCCGGCAGAGTTGCGTCGTCAATTACATTCAATTGTTCGATCGCCACAGGCTTGCCCAAAGTCAACAATTCCTGCATTTTTGGGTTTTCGTAAATCCCGTCTGCTTCCGACAAATGACCGAAAGCTTCGTGAATAAATACCCCAGACAAATAAGGGTCTAAAATCACCGGATACTGGCCACCTTTGACAGGTTTTGCTTCTAGTTGGCCCACAGCTCGAACGGCCGCACTCTTAACACGATCTTCGATATTTGTCAAGACATTGTAATCCGATCGCGAATGAATCGACTCAAACCCTTGGCGGACGACACCGCCTTCGCCACGGGCGATCGCCCCGAAGCGCCCGGTGACATCCAAACGCTCTTGAGCGATCGAAGTGCCTTGAGAATTCACAAAATAAGTAATCCCGAATCTGTCGCTATAACCGGCCATTGTTGTCTGAATTCGCGGGTCATAATCTAACAGCAACTGGTTGTAAGATTCGAGCAACTTGCGCTTTTCTGCTAGAGTGATCGATCGCGGATCGCGGCCCAATTCCACCGCGACATAATCTTGAATCGGGGTGACATCTGCTAGTACAGTTTTTTCGCTACCAACTAAACGAGACTGCACGACAGCTTCTTCAATGCGAGCTTTTAACTCAGCTAAACCGTTAAAAGTTACAAAACTCCAGCCGCCTTTGTGACAGGCGCGGATGCCGCCGGCGAGACTGAAACTGCGGTTGACGGCATCTAACTGAGGGCCGCGAAAACTAATCGCTGTTGACTCGCTTTTTTCCAGGCGAACTTCTAAATAATCTACTCGATCGCGATAAGGTGCGATCGCTTCCATCAACTGTTCTTGCATCAAATTGCCCCTATGAATGATTCGCCGTAGCGATGAAAAAAATTAGTGCTAAGCCTATTTTAGCCAATAAATCCCGTCTTTCGGGTGCGCGAGTCCGGGAGAGGGGGAGAACGGGAGAACGGGAGAGGGAATTGGTGTCAACAAACACGTCAAACGTAGTTCCAGTCTTCTGTCTGGTGATTAAGGCCTGATCCCCCCTAACCCCCCTTAAGAAGGGGGGGACAAGAAGCACTCAAAGTCCCCCTTCTTAAGGGGGATTTAGGGGGATCAGGTCTCAGATGCGAACGAGAAATACAAAGGTTTTTGACCTTAAGTTGACACCAATGGGGAGAATGGGAGAGGGAATTGAAATATACCAGTTAAATGCAGTACAGCTTAGAACACAAAAAAACTCGCGCAGGCTTGCCAAAAGCCCGGTATGCCGTAAATTTTGCATCTGCCTAGAGAAATCGAATTAAACTAAATCTATCTAAAGACGTAAAAATATACCTTAACTGCCGGCAGATGGAATACTTTAAGCTTAAAAAATTCCAAATTTCACCGTATTTAGCAGCAATTTCGGCATTTCTAGCCATTTTGGTCGGAGTTGGTATTTTAGACCGATCGGAAGAACAGCGATTTTTGCAGCACAGCCGCGCTAATACGATCGATCGGCTCAGCACAGTCCGTTCTAAGCTAGAAAGCTCTTTGAATTCCCGGCTGTTTTTGATGCGGGGTTTGGTGGCTTACATTTCCAACAACCCAAACATCACCGAAGCCGAGTTTGCAGCGACGGCGAAAATTCTGGTGGCACAGCAAACCGGCATTCGCGCCATAACTTTAGTTAAAGGCACGACGGTCGCTTACATTTATCCGCGGGACGGAAATGAAGCGGCGATCGGAGTTGACTTGACGGCGCTACCCGAACAGCGGCAAATGGTCAAAGAGGCGATCGACACCAGAAAAACTTTGCTAGCCGGGCCCGTGAAATTATTGGAGGGGGACGAGACGTTCATCGGTCGATCGCCGATTTTTCTCACACCCTCCGGTGCAGATCCCGAAACAGGAGTTTATTGGGGCTTGACAGGCCTGATCATCGACAAAAATTCCATGATTGAGGAAGCAGGACTCAACGACTCCTCAGCGAAGCTCCAATACACTCTGCGGGGCAAAGACGGGAAGGGAGCTTCGGGCGCAGTGTTTTTCGGTGACGGGTCAATTTTTCAGAACAATCCAGTGCTGCTGGAAGTGACTTTGCCCAACGGTTCCTGGCAGTTGGCAGCAATTCCGGTGGGAGGATGGCCCGAGAATTCGCCGCTGCGGGGATGGTTGCTGTTTGGTGGTGGCTTGCTGGCTGTTTTCAGCGGGGCGGTGGCGTTTAGCTGGGTGTACGGGCCTGCGAAATTGCGAGCCAGCGAAGCTAAGTATCGGCAATTGGTGGAGAATGCTAACAGCATTATTGTGCAGTTAGACAGTGAAGGTAATATTACTTTTTTTAATGAGTTTGCAGAAACTTTTTTTGGGTATTCGGAAGCAGAAATAATTGGCAAAAGTGCGATCGGCACAATTGTAGATCCGACCAATTTGTCGGAAAACCATTTAGCCGTAATGATTCGAGACTGTGTGGCACAGCCGGACAAATACTTCAAACGCGAAAATGAAAACATCCGCCGCAATGGCGAAAAAGTCTGGGTAGCCTGGAGAAACCAACCTTTGCTCGATGCCAAAGGACGATCGATCGGGCTGCTGTCGGTCGGTACAGATATTAGCGATCGCATCTTAGCGGAAGCCGCCCTGCAAGCTTCAGAAGCCGAACTGCGAGCTCTATTCGCTGCCATGAATGACGTGATTTTCGTGATTGATACGGATGGACGCTACCTGAAAATTGCGCCCACAAATCCCGAACTTTTGTACAAACCACCAACAGAACTTGTCGGCAAAATTTTACACGAAATCATGCCACCAGAATTAGCAGATTTTTTTCTCAGTCAAATTCGACTTACCGCCAACACACAGCAGACACATTCACTAGAATACAGCCTGCCAATTGACAACAAAGACTTTTGGTTGGCCGCTACCATTTCGCCAATGCAGGAAAATACTGTTATTTGGATTGCCCGCGACATTACGCAGCGCAAGCAAGCTGAAAATTGGTTAACTGGTCAAAAACAAATTTTAGAAATGATTGCTAAGGACGCTCCTCTGGGCGATACTTTGAATACTTTAGTTGAAATTATCGAACAGCAATCGAGAGATGTCATGGGTTCGATTTTGCTTCTAGCTCCAGACGGCGAACATTTGCTGCACGGAGCCGCGCCAAGTTTGCCAGAAAGTTACAATGCTGCTGTTAATGGAATACCCATCGGCCCGAATGTTGGTTCTTGCGGCACTGCTGTCTATCGCTGCGAACAGGTGATCGTTACAGATATTGCCACCGATCCTTTGTGGGCAAATTTTCGAGATTTAGCCTTGAGTTTTGGACTGAGAGCTTGCTGGTCTACTCCAATTTTCTCATCTCAGGGTCAAGTTTTGGGGACTTGTGCGATGTATTATGCCCAACCGCGTACTCCCCAAAATTTTGAGCTGCAATTGATACAAGCTGTCAGGAATTTAGCGGGAATTGCGATCGAGCACAAACAAGCAGAAGAAAGTCTCAAACAGCTCAATCAAGAACTAGAAAATAGAGTCGAACAAAGAACAGCTCAACTGCTCCAAACAGAAGAACGCTGGCAGTTAGCGCTCAAAGGCAATAATGACGGCATTTGGGATTGGAACTTGCAAACAGGGGAAATATTCCTATCCGATCGCTTTAAGGAAATCACCGGATACGAACACTGCCCAAATCTCGATTACTTTGACGAATGGAGCAGGGGCACGCATCCCGACGATTTAGACTTAGTAATGCAAGCTTTCCAAGACCATTTAGACAGAACAACACCCCATTACATCATCGAATACCGCTTGTGGTGCTACAACAGCTCCTACAAATGGATACTCAGTCGGGGACAAGCTTTGTGGGACGCATCTGGAAAAGCAGTCCGCATTGTTGGTTCAATTACTGACATTACGGAGCGCAAACAAGCAGAGGAAGCACTGCGTTCAAGCGAGGCAAAATTTCAAAAGCTGTCGGCTAATTTGCCGGGAATGATTTATCAATGTTTGGTGCGTGCAGATGGATATGTCAGTTTCCCTTACATCAGTGCTGCTTCCCTAGAAATGTTTGAGTTAGAACCCGAAGCTGTTCTACAAAATTCGGCTTTACTAATAGATTTGCTTCATCCCGATGACCGCCAAGATTATTACGGATCTGTTGCTATTTCAGCGCAAAATTTGCAACCTTGGCAGTGGGTAGGACGGCTGGTGCTGCCTTCTGGCAAAATTCGCTGGTTTCAGATAATTGCGCGTCCTGAAGCTAAAGAAAATGGCGATCTTCTTTGGGACGGCATCACCATTGATGTGACCGATCGCAAGCAAGCTGAATTAGCTTTACAAGAGAGCCAGCAGTTCATTAAAAAAATCGCCGATGCTACTCCCGGTATTTTGTATCTCTACGACTTGGAAGAACAGCGAAATATCTATACTAATTCTTCTATTGGTACGCTTTTAGGCTATAGTTTTGACGAGATTAAAGCGATGGGTTCGTCAATGATGCTTCAGGTAATACACCCCGAAGATTTGCCTAAAGTTCTGGAACATCATGGGAGCTTTACAGGAATTGAGGATGGCAAAGTTCTGGAAATTGAGTACCGGATGCGGGGCGCAGACAATCAATGGTTTTGGCTGCAAAGTCGGGATAGTATTTTTAGCAGGAATTATGAAGGTCAGCCCAAGGTAATAATTGGATTTGCCCAGAATATTACGACTCGCAAACAAGCTGAGGAGTATCTGCGACAAAGCGAGGCGCGAGAAAGATCGAGATCCCGAGAGTTAGAGTCAGCGCTGCGGTCATTGCGCTCTACTCAATCTCAGCTCATTCAAACTGAAAAAATGTCTTCTTTGGGGCAGTTAGTTGCCGGCATCGCCCACGAAATTAATAATCCGGTGAATTTCATTCACGCTAACATTGATTATCTCAAGCAGTATACTACACAGTTGATCGATCTGGTGACTCTTTACGAACATGAGTATCCCGAACCTAATCCAAAAATTGTCGATCGCATTCAAGAGATTGATTTGGATTTCATGGCTGAGGATTTAATAAAAATTGTGGGTTCGATGCAGGTGGGAACCGAGCGCATCCGGCAAATTGTGTTGTCGCTCAGGAATTTCTCGCGGCTGGACGAATCGGCAATGAAGCCCGTTGATATTCATGCGGGAATTGATAGCACTTTGTTGATTTTGCAGCACCGCTTGAAGAGTCACGACAGCCGCCCGGCAATTGAAATAATTAAGGAGTTCGGCAAACTGCCACTGGTGGAGTGCTATGCGAGCCAACTGAATCAGGTGTTTATGAATATTATTGTTAATGGCATTGATGCGATTGAGGAACGCTGTCACAAGTTGTCGGTTTCCGAAGCAGAGAAAAATCCCGGCCGGATTGCTATTTGGACTGGTGTAACGCCCCAGAATACTGTGATGGTGAAAATTTCGGACAACGGTATGGGCATTCCAGAGGCGGTGCTCGATCGCATTTTTAACCCATTTTTTACGACAAAAGAAGTGGGGAAAGGTACGGGGTTGGGAATGTCGATCGCGCACTCGATTGTGGTAGAAAAGCACAAGGGGAAGATTGAGTGTATTTCCCAAATCGGATGTGGGACGACTTTTGTGATTGAAATTGCGATCGGCAAAAACTATCAGTAGCAGCGTACATCAGCCAGCAGCCGCTACCTGACGCACCCTACAAGTTAGCGACTAAAATAGATCCAAGCTGCTAGGGAAGCGGTGCTGCATCAACCTTTATTGTATAAAAACTGACATGATAGGATTAATCCTGGAAGCGCTCGGAGCAATGGGACACAATGTCCGCTGGATGTCTTGGAATTTGTTTTTAGGTTTAGTACCGCTGGGCCTGAGTTTTTGGCTGTTCCGCAAACCCCGATCGCGCTGGCTGCTGTGGGGTACGGGCTTTCTCCTGGGCGCTACTTTTTTGTCCAGTACGCGCCCTGTTTTTGCCTATCTGAAGCACATAGTGCAAGATGTGGGCAAAACTTACGTTTTGGGGGCGATCGCGATTACGCTGGCACTGATGGCTTTAGACATCTGGGTACTGCGGCAGCGCGGAGTTCGCTCTCTCCGCTGGTGGGGCGGTTTTTTCTGGTTTATCGCATTTTTACCCAATGCGCCCTACGTTTTAACTGATATCATTCACCTGATCCGCCAGATTAAAGAGGGGAATTCGGTGTGGGTGGTAACATTGGCTTTGATTCCGCAATATCTAGTGTTTATGCTGGCGGGGTTTGGGGCTTATGTGCTGTCGGTGATGAATTTGGGTTACTATTTGAAGCAACAGGGTTGGGGTAGATTTATCCTAGCAACGGAGATAATTATTCATGCACTTTCGGCGATCGGCATTTATTTAGGGCGATTTATCCGCTTCAACACTTGGGATATTCTGACTAATCCCGATGCGCTGGTTAACACCGTCATGAATGATTTGATTGGTAAGCGTCCGGTTGTAGTAATGGCTGCAACTTTTGTAGTAATTACTGTTTTGTATTGGGTGATGAAGCAAGTGATTTTAGGAATTAGCCAGCGATTTTACGGTAGCCAATTGTCGTCGGAGTCGATCGGCGAGCGCGCGACTTCTTCGAGCTAGATCGATTTGAGATTGGCTCGATAACGTCCAAACTTTTTTGCTCTCCACGACTTAAATCGGAAAACAATTATCCGTAGGTGGGTGAGACCAATTTCTTCCCTAAACTCCCAAATAAATTACTGCCGCCATCGGTAATAAAACTTGATATGTTATAAAAGCGGAAGTAGTTTTGTAAAAAGCAAAGATGAATCGATTTGACAGTCAGTTGTGGCAGCGGTTTATGGCGATCGCTCAGCCTTACTTTTATCCTTTAGAGCCAGGGGGCGGCAGAATATTTTTAGGATTAGTCGCGCTGCTGTTGATATTTCTCTTTGCTGCGATGTTTGTGGCTGTGAGCGCTTTATGTCTCGGAGGTGCTGCTCTTTTTCCAGATTTTGTCAATAGTATTGCAGCAGGCTTAGTTACTTTGTTGAAAGGAATTATTAATTCGCCCGCAATTGCGATCGTAGCTTTAATGCTAATAATTCCTTTCATTGCTTTTATCTGCTTCAAAAACAGATTGACGGCGCACTGGCAACCTTGGGCTTTATTGACTTTTCTGCTATTTTTGTCGCTGTCAGTTAGCGGGCTGAATGTAATCATTAGTTACGTCGGTAACTTTTTTAACACAGCACTAGCAAAAAAAGACGAACTCAATTACTGGAAGTATCTGTTTGTCTATGCAGGCGTTTTTGCAGTCGGCACTCCTATTGTCGTAATTTACCGCTATACCCAAGATAAATTAAGTCTCTACTGGCGAGAGTGGATGACAAATAAGTTCCTCGACAAGTATTTTCAGAATCGGGCTTATTACGAAATAAATTCCCACAAAGAAATCGACAATCCCGACCAGCGAATTTCCGAAGATGTCAAATCATTTACCAGGACAAGTTTGTCATTCTTGCTGATAATCCTGGGTTCAATAGTTAACATTATATCTTTCACAGGTATCCTATGGTCTATCTCAAAACAACTTTCGATATTCCTGATAGTCTATGCTATCTTGGGGACGGTCGCCACTCTGATTTTTGGGCAAAGATTAGTACCTCTTAATTTTAACCAACTTAAAAAAGAAGCTAACTTCCGCTACGGACTGGTTCACATTCGCGACAATGCTGAATCTATTGCTTTTTACCGGGGAGAAGAACAGGAATCGACACAAATAAAGCAGCGGTTTGTGGAAGTATTCCGCAATTTTAATTTACTAATTGGCTGGCAGCGAAATCTGGATTATTTTACAACTGGATACGGATATGCTGTGGTGATTATTCCGGCTTTGTTTCTCTCTCCTGCTTATTTTGCGGGCAAAATCGAGTTTGGAGATATCACTCAAGCAGGTTTTGCTTTCAGTCAGGTTTTAGGCGCTTTTTCGGTGGTTGTAACTCAGATTGAACCGCTGAGTTCTTTTGCAGCTAGTATCAATCGTTTGACTGTGTTTACAGATACTTTGGAAGCAGAAAAAGCGGTATCTCGTGCCGGAGAAACTTCTATAGATGTAGTAGTTGATTCTCAGTTGACGCTGGAACACGTTACTTTAGATACTCCCAAACATCAAAAGACTTTAATTAGGGATTTGTCGGTAGCGGTGTCGCCGGGAGAAGGGCTGTTAATTGTCGGTCAAAGCGGCGCTGGGAAGAGTTCTTTGGTGCGGGCTATTGCGGGTTTGTGGGACTCGGGAACGGGCCGTTTGGTGCGGCCGGAACTCGCGGAAATGTTGTTTTTGCCGCAGCGTCCTTATATGATTTTGGGCAGTTTGCGATCGCAACTTCTGTATCCCAACACCAGCAGCGATGTTGACGAAGAGAAATTGCGCGACATTTTAGCCTCAGTAAACTTAGCAGATTTGCCGGACAGATTGGGCGGTTTTGATGCTGATTTAGATTGGACGGAGATTTTGTCGCTGGGAGAACAGCAGCGTTTAGCTTTTGCCCGATTGTTGCTGACGGAACCGCGATATGCTATTTTGGATGAGGCGACAAGTGCTTTGGATTTGAAGAACGAGAAACATTTATATGAACAGTTGCAAGCAACTAAAACTACGTTTGTGAGTGTCGGCCACAGAATGAGTTTGTTGAAATATCACCAACAGGTTTTGGAACTGTTGGGTGATTCAAGTTGGCGTTTGCTTTCGGCCGAAGAATACGACGCTAGTGTGAAGGCTTCTGCCTGATTTTCTAGGGCCCAGAACCCCGACTTTTTGAAGAAGTCGGGGATTTGATACAGCTTGATACAAGCAAACTGAACATTAAAAGTTAAAATTTCTAGCCGATTCAAAGTCAAACAATATAATATAAGATAGATTTTTAGTATAGGCGAGATTCCTACCTTGACTACTCCGATTCCTCAGAACTTTGTGCAAACGATCGCCAAACAGCGCGCAGTCACAGATGCCGAGTTAGAAACCCTATTGATGGCTCTCGATGGTCAATCTACGGCGACAATCGCCACGAAGCTTGGCATTAGCGACATCGCCGTGCGCAAAAGATTAGGCGAAGTTTACAAAAAATTTCAGATTGGGGGGAACGGGCCTGGAAAGCTGTCGGAATTGAGACATCAGTTACTGTTTTCGTACCACACTGAGCAGGGAACGAGCGATTTTAGCGGAGGTAAAGGTTCTCTATTCAAAATAGGGATTCGCCGACAGGAAGATTGGGGTCAAGCACCGGATGTTACACTTTTTTACGGACGGACTGAAGAATTAACTACTTTAAAGCAGTGGATTGGATCGGATAATTGTCGCCTAGTAGCGCTGCTGGGTTCTGCCGGCAGTGGCAAAACAACTCTGTCGGTGCAGTTGGCCTCACAGCTACAGAATGAGTTTGATTTTGTGATTTGGCGATCGCTGCGATCGACTCCAGCACCATCCGACTTCCTCGCGGACTTAATTCAACTTTTTTCTAACCAACAAAGACCTGATTTACCAGCAGACCTCAACGGCAAAATTTCGCGCTTAGTGGAGTATCTGCGGAAGCAGCGCTGTCTGCTAATTTTAGACGATTTTGAAGCAGTGCTCAAACCCGCAGAACTAGCGGGACACTACCGCGAAGGCTGCGAAGGTTATCGAGATTTAATTGTGCGACTCTGTGAAGTCAATCACAATAGTTGTTTGGTGCTAGTTAGTTCAGAAGAACCTACGGAACTGACTTTGCTGGCGGGAGAAAAAGTGCGCTCTTTAAAACCTGGTATTTCCGAAGAAATTGCGCGGGAGATTTTCCAAGAAAAAGGTTTGTCGGTTCGAGATCAAGACTGGGAAATCTTGTTAGCCCGGTACGGAGGCAATCTGTTAGCGTTAAAGATTGTGGCGACCACAATTCACGAGTTTTTCGAGGGTAATGTTTTAAAGTTTTTGGAAGCAACGGCGTTATTTGTAGAAGAACATATCAGCAATTTGCTCGCGCAGCAGTTCGATCGAATGTCAAGTTCTGAACAAGAGATTGCCTATTGGCTGGCTATTGCTCAAAGTCCGATTTCGATCGAGACTTTGCGAGAGCAGATGTTGGTCAATTCGTCGCTTTCGGATTTGCTAAAAAATCTCGATTCTCTGGGCCGTCGCTCGCTGATTGACAAAATCAGTGAGGGAACAGAAACAGTTTTTATGCTTGGGCCTTTGATCGTGCAGTATGTGAGCGACAGATTGGTCGATCAAATGCGATCGGAGATTTTGGAGACGATCAATACCCAAGGAATAGAAAAAATGCGGCTGTTGAAAACTCACAATTTGAGCATCAGTATTGCTAAACGAAAACAAAGTAAAGAAGCTAGAAGTAGTTCTATTTTAGAATTAGTTAAAAATCGCCTGCAAGTCTTGTTTATGAAAACTACAGGTTTTGAAGAACCGCTAAAAATCCTGACGAAAGTTGCCTCTGAGCTGGAGTCTAAATCGACCCTAGAGGTGGGATATGCTAGGGAAAATCTGGTGCAGATTATTGCAGAAATTCGGTGCTAATCAAACCGCCAAGACGGTGAGGACGTTCTTAATTAGACTTGAATTGCAAAAGTCCTTTTAATCAAATTTTTGGACGGGCTAGAAGCCCATCCCACAAGAAAAAATAATTCTTGTGGGATGGGCTTCTAGCCCGTCCTAGCTATTTTTGCAAGAGGTAAGCTGTCGCGCATTTAAATTGTATATTTAGAGCGGGCGGGACACCCCACAAGAGTTTGATTGTTTTTTGACACCCAATTTAAGTGCTGAACAGCTTATATTGCTTATTTCTTCTTCCTTCTTCCTTCCTTCCTTATATCCGTTAAATCCTTACATTGCTCGTTGCCTTTTCCTTCTGCAAAAAAAGCGATCGCCCTTTAACAAAAGCGATCGCCAATTTTCAACGAAAACAGAGTTTAATTATTTGACAATGCCCAAAACCGAGGCAGATTCAGAGCCTGTAATTTTGCCCAAAGCAGGCGCTCTTTGAGCCTCTGCAATTTTGGGAAGCAAAAGTCCCTCCGCATAAATCCGAGGATTTACTTGAGCAATTTGGATATAAGATTCCCGGACTTCTGCATTCACCGCAACAGTCTTGGCATCATAAACCTGCATCGCCATCTTCGGATAGAAACCAATGCCGACAATCGGGATTAAAAAGCAAAATGCGATCGCCACTTCGCGAGGTTGAGCATCAATAAACGGTGCATCACCAGGCAAAGCGCAACTATTACCGAAACAAACCGCTGCATCCAGATTGTCTCTCTCATTCTGCAAATTTAGATCCTCAAGGTCACAAGCCGCTAATGTGCCACAGTTGTAAAATAGCTGGCGTAGCATCGAGAGCAAATAAATCGGTGTCAAAATCACTCCTACCGCTGCGAGTAAGACAATCACTGCGCGGAAAGAATCGCTGTAGATATCGCTAGTTGCGACGCCCACAAATACTGAGAGTTCGCTAGCAAAACCACTCATACCAGGAAGTGCTAAGGAAGCCAGAGCGCCTGCGGTAAACAAGGCAAAAACTTTCGGCATGACTTTGCCAATCTCACCCATCTCATCCATAACCATTGTATGGGTGCGATCGTAAGTAACGCCAGCCAGGAAAAACAATACTGAGGCGATTAAACCGTGGGAAATCATTTGCAACAGCGCTCCGTTGATTCCCAAATCCGTGAAGGAAGCAATACCGAGGAGCACGAATCCCATGTGAGAAATCGACGAATTCGCCAGGCGGCGCTTCATGTTCGTTTGGCCGAAGGAATTCAGCGCGCCGTAGATAATGTTAACCACGCCGAGCACCGCCATAATCGGTGCAAAGTAAACGTGTGCTTTGGGAAGAAGTTCTAAATTCAGACGAATCAGTCCGTATCCGCCCATTTTCAGCAGCACGCCAGCCAGAATCATCGACACGGGAGAAGATGCTTCACCGTGAGCATCAGGTAGCCAAGTGTGGAATGGGAAAATCGCCAGTTTCACGCCGAAAGCAACGAACAATCCCGCATAAAGCAGTAATTCTAAACCCAGCGGGTAGTCTTTCAAGCCGAGTTCTACCATGTCGAAGGTTGGTGCGCCTGGGCCGTAGAATCCCATTGCTAAAGCTGCTATCAGAATAAAGATGGAAGCGCCTGCGGTATAAATCAAGAATTTGGTAGCTGCGTAACGGCGGTTTTGCCCGCCCCAAATCGAGATTAGTAGGTAAACCGGAATTAGTTCTAGTTCCCAGACAATGAACAGTAACATGATGTCTTGCGCGACGAAGACTCCTATTTGTGCGGAGTACATCACCAGCATCAGGAAGTAAAAAAGTTTCGGTTTGCGATCGACCTCCCAGGCTGCAAAAATTGATAATGTCGTCACCAGTCCAGCCAAAAGAACCAGCGGGACTGACAATCCGTCAACAGAAACAGACCAGTTGAGGCCTAAAGAAGGTATCCAGGAATATTTCTCTACGATTTGGAAAGTAGAGATACTGGGATCGTAATGTGTCCAAAACACCCAGCACATTAATACAAAATCCGCAATTCCGACGCCCAGGGCGTACCAGCGCACAGTTTTGCCGTCTGTATCGGGCAAAAAAGGGATGGCGAGGGCAGCGATGAGGGGTAGGATGACAATTGCGGTTAGCCAAGGAAATTGATCCGCTATCATGATATTGAGCATAAATACTTAATTGGAAGTTGCCACGATTATAATACCAAGTTTAATCAAAAATTAAGATTTGTAAATATTTTTTTATATCAATGGCAAGAAAATATAACTCATAGATTTCCCAAAATGTCAAGATACTTAGTACGTATTTATGCAGCTTGCTGAAAATCATGGAACAGTCTCTGTAGGGCGCGTCGCCATTCTTTAATCCCTTGCATGGCGATCTGAGAGCGACGCACCTGTTCCGCGTACTCCCCCTAATGATTGTTCTGTAGCACGAGTTTTTATGGCTGGCACTGTGACTCACGGTTTGGGGCAGGTCTTATTGGCGAAGTCACAGCTATAAATATAGGGTTTCTGCCAACTCAGAGGAATTTCTAGCAAATCCCTGGTTCCAGTCATTCCCTGTCCCAGAAACAGCAGCACAGCGATCGAGTTCAAGATGACATGGACAGTGCGCCACCGATTCGATCGATCTTTGTAAATGTCTTGAATAATGGCAAGGGAGAAAACCATCAGTAGTGCAGCGGTGATGCCAATGTAGTAGTGAGACCAATACCATTCATCGGTGCGACGATAAACGCCATCTTGAGCGCCAAGAATCACCAAACCAGCACCAGTCAAAGTCGCAAATATGCCACGCCATAACGCCGGTGTCGATCGATACAACATGACCAAAGAGGCGATCGTAGCAACAAACA
>Ga0335394_10004480_pt1 | contig 15896 bp, 9 predicted proteins | sample MAT03_FD_205741 | JGI IMG/M metagenome (GOLD analysis project Ga0335394, IMG submission 205741) | Freshwater microbial communities from Lake Fryxell liftoff mats and glacier meltwater in Antarctica - MAT-03 (spades assembly) (version 2) ... | reverse complement strand
ACCGTCGCCTTTCGATCCTGCTCGTTGCAGACATAATGCTTCGCGGCTGCCCGCAGAAACGAGCGAAAGCGACCAAGATCCGGCTTGAGATCCGCGAAGGCATTACGCGACAGAAGACTGGCAAAGAAGCCCTGAGTCCAGTCCTGGGCTTCATGAACATCGCGGGTTTGTCGCCGCATGAAACCATACACCGGTAGCCAGTACGCCTGACATAATTCCTCCAGAGCCGCTCTTGCCGGGGCATCCGTTTGATGTCGAGCCTGTCGGATCAGACTCCACCGAGTTGTCGCAAATCGCCGTTGAGGCCGTGCGACAGGGCCTGGACTTGGTGAGGTCATTTGGGGGGACTCTTGAAGAATTCTGCAATTTATCGTGTAACGTTCGCGGGAAATTGCTTCTCCTGATAATAGAGCGGTTATTGATGGCAAGCAACAGTCGAAAGTAGATCCTCCCTGCCGGGGAGGATTTTTCAAATTGCCGCAAGACGAACCCAAGAGCAGATGTCCGCTCACCGGCGTCGCGTCGTTCTGCGGGCAACATTTGATCTCCGCCCGTCCCAGCTTGCCTGGCACGAGCGAAAGATTTGAAATTGGCCAGCGAGAATGAACACGAGGCCGCCCCGGTTGGCTTGTCCAACCGGAATGGAAAGTTTTGTACGATGAATCATGAGCGATGCCGCGAAACCTGGCTTCCTGCCAGGCAAGCTGGGCAGGGGAGCGGTCGTGTTGATGATGGCTCAACTAACTTCAAATCCTGCGTTCCTGCCGGACGAGCCGGCGAGGGGCGGAAGTCCGGGCGGGCGGTGCCGGTCATCGAGTTCATGGAACAAAAAACACCTCAACAAAAAATCCACGTACGATGGGCATTCCTGCCCGTCGATCCACGGTCGGACAAGAAGGTCCAACCTACATTTTGAAGTTTGACCAATTACGACGCTCGACGGGAATTCCCCATGACAACCACCTGCTCAACCTGCAATGGCGAACTGCTCACCAGCAACGGACAGACGTTTTGCCCGGCGTGTTTGCTGCAACAAGGCATGAAAAGTTCCACCTACGGCGCGGGACCAAAGATTGCGTGGCAGCCGCCGGCGATGGAAAAGCTGTCGGCCGCGTTTCCGCATCTGGAGATCCAGCACTTGCTCGGTCAGGGCGGCATGGGAGCGGTTTACAAGGTGCGGCAGAAGGAACTCGATCGTATCGCGGCGTTGAAAGTGCTGCCTGGCGAAATGGCGGCCGACGCGGGATTCACCGAACGATTCCTGCGAGAAGCTCGGTTACTCGCGTCACTCAGTCATCCGTACATCGTCACAGTTTACGAATTCGGACAACGCGACGGCATCTATTTTCTGTTGATGGAATTCATCGACGGAGTCACTCTGCGACAGGCTCTGCGAGCTGAACCGATCAAAAAGCTGGCCTCCAAAGAAACGCTCGCCATTGTCGGGCAGTTGTGTGATGCGCTGCAGTTCGCTCATGACGAAGGCGTTGTGCATCGCGACATCAAGCCGGAGAATATCCTGATCGACAAACGCGGGCGAGTCAAAATCGCCGACTTCGGCCTTGCCAGACTGCTCGGACAATCGCCCACCATGCCAACGCTGACGGGAACTCATCAATTGATGGGCACGCCTGCCTACATGGCCCCCGAACAAATCGAAGGCCTGCCCGGCATCGATCATCGAGCGGATATCTATTCCATGGGCGTCGTGTTCTACGAACTCCTCACGGGCGAGTTACCGCTCGGCCGTTTTTCGCCACCGTCTGAACGAGCGGAAACGGATGTGCGGCTGGACGAAGTCGTGCTGAGAACACTGGCGCGAGAGCCGGATCGAAGATATCAGCAGGCGAGCGAAGTGAAGACGGATATGGAGACCGTGCGAAATCTGATCGCTGCAACCCAGTCGGGAGCATCTCCCGCTCAGCGCCGCCGTTGGGGATTCAGTCGGACGACCATGAGTTTTCTGGCCGGAATGATTGTCACGGGATGTCTGTTCATCGGAGTGCGTGCCTGGCTGAACTATGAAGAACGTCAACCCGTTCTTCTGAGACAATCGAGCTCCGATGCCGAAACTCTGGTTTCCGCTGCACGTGACAAGCCCATTTCAATACCCCGGGAATATACATCAAATGCATTGCGGGACGTTGGCGGTGCCGGTGGCTCAGCGTCGGGCGGGATGATGTCGTCAGGAGATGGCGGTGGCATGGAGGGCTATGGTGGCATGCCGGGCGGTGGAATGGGAGTTGTGGGGATACCACCATCGTCTATGACGACGATGGCGATGAGACATGGTGGCATGCCGGGCGGTGGAATGAGAGTTGTGGGAGGCATGGGTAGCATGATTGGTACAGGCAGTCCTGAATCCGTTGGAAGCAATTCCGCAATCGACTTCGACGAATCCGGTCCGATGCTGAACGCGAGCATGTTCTCTCTGTCCCCCGAGCAGCTTGCAAAGGTCAACGAAATCCTGCAAGCCACGCACGAACGCTATCTCAAGGAGGAAGCTCTGCATTCGACAATTTCCGTTGATTCTTCAGGTTTTCAAATTACCCAGATCAACCCATTCCCGGAACAGCTGCGTCAGATCGAGAATGATTTTTGGACGCAGTTGGACGACGCCGTTCCTGTGGAGACTCAGAAAGCACTTCGAGACAACCTGAATCTGTTTGAAACACCCGTGCCTGAGACCTACTCCGGTATGGGAGGCATGAGTGGCGGCATGGGGATGGGAGTGCCCGGGGGGGCAGGTGGAGGCATGTCTGGATCGCCTGCCGCTTTGCCATCCTCTGGATTGCCTGGGCTTCTGGGCTGGAAGCAGGAACAATTGCCAGTCAGGGTGAAAGTGGGGCACAAGAGACGCTGGTTTCTGTGGAAGGTGACCCGACACAAAGAACAGGAAGGGCCCGTGCTTCCGGCTTCTCTCCAGCGATTCCTTCGCGAACCCGGGCCGTGGATGGCGATCGCCAACCTGAAGTCTGCCACTTCAAGCCGAGATTGGATGCAGGCAATGGATTCGTTTACTCATCGAGGTCTCATCCAGTGGGTCGTGAAGGCCCAGAACCGCATTGATTCTCTCGAGAAGTCGGTCACTCCGGAAACCAACAACGCACTCGTAACGGAATTGGCACAGATTGGTAATGCATCGACGGGTATCGACACGGGCTTTGATCAGGCGATAAAAGATGGTTATGCATCATTCGCGTTGAACGTGCGGTCCGGACCGATTGGGCAGATCGATGCGGAACTCACAGCACTTGCCGAACTTCTTCCCGTGAACTACGGCAAAGAAACGGTTCTGCGGACGTTTATTATTGCTGCACTGGAACGTCCTGACATTATTGAACCTCTTGCCTTCCCTTTGACAGACGTCACAAACAATGACAATGGCGGAGCTTCCGGCTGGTTGTCGCCAGGTAACGGAAAGAGCAGCATTCCTATCACCTTTGTGAACAATAGCGGCTGGAAGATTGACAGCATCGGCACGGCTACTGAACTTCAACAGGCTCTCGTGCAGTCGTATCAAAAAGAAATCGGCAGATCGCCTCAAACTGTCATCAATGCTTTGCAGACTTCCACTACATCCGGGCATTTTTCGGATACCATACATTGCTTCACCGAAGCTGCTCGCGACGAATGGATTGGCGAACTTCTCGTAGCTGTTGCGGATCGACAGAGTCTGGGAAGCAGCCCGATCGGACGATGGAAAGATTTCATTGCCGACAAGACAGATCCATTGTCTGAGGAGATCATGAGCACGTTTTTCTCTCATCAACCCGGTCTCATGCAGTTAATCGACGGATATCTTCAGGAACCAGCACTCAACAACGTGTTCAGTGATTCCGCCGCCGAGTCGTTGGTTCGTCGCGCGGCCTGTATCCAGCTCGCCCAAAAGCTGGAGAACCGCGGCGACCTGCTCGTGAAGCTGTTTGAAACTCGTCAGCGCACGAATGCTGGTTCGTGCGAGATCACGGGCACCCTCGGCCAGCTCAAAGTCAGCGACCAACCTCAGGCACAAACGGCCACGTGTACATGGACGCCGCCCAAAGACCTGCCTCCCTTCGAAGTTGAATTCGTCCAGTTCGATGGCCTCTGGAAACTCAACACGATCATCGACCCCGCACTGAAGCCGTGGCCTTTGACTGACAATCCCCCGACGCCGGAGACTGCGATTGAATCGACCAAGGCAGAATAATCGGAGGGGACAAAACGGGGTCGGCGACGGTCTTGAATAACGTCAATGGCAGATTCGAAAAAAGATTTTCGAATTCGAATTTTGTCCAGTGTGTCGACAGGGATGTCGGATTTTTTGAGGCATGGGTTTCACTGTTCGATGGAGGGTTGAATCGGGACGGTCGACTGAGTATTCTGGCATTGGCTGGCGAAACGGAATGTGGCACAGTTCCAACTCAAAACCGTGGGGACGCCTGTCAAAAAACAAGAAAGCAAGAAAGGGGACGCAGCTCATTGAATTTGAAATGAGCTGCGTCCCATTACTTTTGACTCGTACCGGACAGTTTTCATGATGTGGGCTCAGGCGTGGAAGTCGGACAAGGCGACCGTCTTGTCTGCTGGTACAAGCTTCGCGATAAGGAGACGTACAGGGCCATCTACGGGGATTTCTCTGTCAAAGACCTGACTGAAAGCGACTTGCCGCTGAGCCTTTCCAAATAGCACGGTGATCGGAATCGCGAGAGTTTAGACCACAGCGGGCGTGCGTTCGGAGGCTTGTGACTTCCAACGCGGGACCGCGTGCCTTTCAGGTGATGGTCGATGTCGATGCATTTTCAATCGGCCATGGATTTATTCTCGCTGATGACGTGTTGGATTGATCCACGGAATATCGTATTCTCCAGCATATCGCGGTCGCCTGCGTCAACTCCCTGCGATGGTCGGATGCGTCGATCGTTCACGATCTATCAACGCACAAAGGATTCGATGATGTCCACAGCTCTCAAGAGAATCTCCCCTGCTGAATATTTGGCATGCGAACGCAAAGCGGAATTCAAGAGTGAATTCTTTCAGGGTGAAGTATTCGCCATGGCGGGCGGTTCACCGACCCACAGCATGATCGCTGCTAACCTGATTCGTGAAGCAGGCAATGGCCTCAAAGGAAAACCGTGTGGAGTCTATAACAGCGACTTGAGAGTGAAGGTTCAGGCGACAGGCCTGTACACCTATCCTGATGCCTCGATTGTCTGCGGCGATCTTGAGTTCGATGATGATGGACGGGATACCGTGGTCAATCCCACGGTCATCGTCGAAGTCCTTTCGGATTCGACCGAGAAGTATGATCGCGGTCGCAAATCCAACCACTACCGCCAGATTCCTTCGCTGCGGGAAATCGTGCTGATCACTCAGGATCAGATCCATGTGGAACGATTTGTTCGGCAGCCTGAAGGCGGGTGGCTGTTGCTGGAAGAAAAGAATCCGTCCGGCACGTTCGAACTTTCGTCGCTCGGCATTATGATCGCCATGTCGGAGCTGTATCGCAACGTGAAACCTGAAGAAACGAATGGGGACGCAGCTCACTGATTCAGAAATGAGCTGCGTCCCAATAGTGTTCGGCCTTCAACTCAAAACCGTGGGGACGCCTGTCTGCCGACAGGCAGGCAACCACACGAGGGAGAGCCAGTTGTTTCGGTGCGTCGATGACGCTCTGTCGGCGTTCTGGTGTGCAAACGCCAGGACGCCTTTTTTGGTTAGCCACTGACTGATCCTCGCCAGAGCTGGTCGGTGTGAACCAGAGTGTTGAGGATGATGATGAGTTTCCTCATCGCAGCCGTGCGTGCCACCTTCTTGAGTTTCCCCTTCGCCAGCAGTCGCTGATAGAAGGCATTAATGGTCGGGTTGAATCGCGTTGCCACGAGTGTCGCCATGTACAACGTGCGGCGAACCCCGGAACGCCCTCCTGCGGTTTTTCGTTTGCCCGTCGATTTTCCGGAATCGTTATTCATCGGATTCGAGCTCGCAGAATCTGCGGCTCACGCGACGGTTCGGCTTTGAAATGAAACGACTTGCGATCACGCTGACCCACGGTCTCGAAGACCAGGGTCTCATCGATCTACAAGTCGCTGCCTCACCGGGAAGGCCATCCCGGTGCAGCTTTCTTCCGTAAAGAAGACTCTGTGGCCACTGACCTGTCAAGCATCGGCCTTTGAGATATCAGGTCTTAATTCGCCCTATTTGAGATCTGACCCCTTTTCGTTTCCGCTGCAACCGCGCACTGCATTGTCCTGGAAGATTTGAATCAAGATTGACAGCACTGCAGTTGTTTCCCTGCAAATCAAAGACAACGCACCGTATACAAATCTCACACCTTTAGAGGCCAATTGAACGTGCTCGTGAGCGCGATCCGGCGGCCGGACGTCTGCGCCTCTCGTGCAGCGGTGATAATCTCCAGTACATGCAGCGCATGTTCCGGTGTGATCAGCATGTCGTCTCCCGTGAGGATGCAGTTCGCGGCCAGCGACGCCCCCTGCTGCCAGACATACCCCGCAGCGTCGGGGACATGCCGCTCAATGCCTGGTTTCTCTTCCGTCGCAAGGTCCACGCCGAGAGGTTCCCAATCGTAACCGACCAGGCCCATGTACCCTTGCGAGCCGACAATGTGGACCGTGTGCCGCGTCTCGAGCTTTCCCTCATGACCGTGCGGGTTGAAGTAATTGAAGCCACACTGCACGTGTGAAATGATGCCGTTGCCGTGGTCGAGCAGGACTTGGGCATTGTCTTCTTCGGTCACGTCGATCTGACCGACACGGTCGATCTGGCGAGTGGGTGTGACGATGCTCAACATCGCCGCGACGGCCTTCGCGGGACCGAGCAGACCCGTCAGCGTGGTCAGGTTATACACGCCCAGATCGGGCAGGCTGCCCCCGAGCTTTTGATAGAAGAACGCCGACCAGTCTGGGCCCGTGTGGCCGTAGTCGGCGTGCGCGGCTGCCACGCGGCCAAGTTTGCCCGCAGCGAGCGATTTGGCCATGAAGGCGAACTGCGGACTCATGACCACTGCTGGCGCGCCCCAAATCCGCACGCCCTGCCTCTTTGCGAGCGCCAGCAATTCCTGACCGGCCGCGAGAGAGTTGGCAATCGGCTTTTCGCTCCAGACGTTCTTGCCGGCTTGCAAAGCCTGGCGGTTGAGCCGCTCGTGTTCCTGCATATCCGTCGTGTTGACCAGCAGGTCAAACGGCGCCCCGGCCAGCAGTTGATCGATGTGTGGATACTGATTTGGGATATGGAATTCTTCAGCTCGTTTCTTCGCCCGCTCGGGAAAGATGTCGCAGGCGCTTATCAGTTCGATATGCGGCTGCTGGGCCAGGTGCGGCAGATACACACCGGAGACACTGCCGCAACCGATGATTGCGACGCGAATTTTTTTTGCCGAAACGGATTGTTGAACAACGGTTCCGGTCGCCGGGTCTGCAGGCGGTCCTGCGGCGGCAGCGATGAGCGGCGCTAATACGACTGCAGCGCCTGTCGCGACGCTTTGTTCGACGAAACTCCGACGGTCGAGTCTGCTGGATGCCATGATGAGTGATCCTCTCGATTCAAAATTGCGAATTCACGAATTGTCGACTGGTCCCGAGCAACAGGGCGCTCATCAAACTGAAATGCACGAAAAATACGTAAGGGTGGGAGCGAAAACCGGTCTTCCGGAAAGGCCGTGCCGAGTGTTACGAAACAACAAGTAGTTGAAACTGATTCTTTGGGAACGGAGTCTCGGCGATGGCAAAGCATCTTACTCTCGAAGAACGTGATCGTAAGCACCCATGCACAAGTTTTGGCATACAATTTGTTTAACCGCGTGCCCATCGGGCCGCGTTTTACTCGCGAAAGCGCGGGGCGATGCCCACGCGGTTAAACGACGAAACTTATGAATGGGTGCTTATAGCCCATCTGAAGTCGCGTGGGGTTGCTCAGGCGGCCACTGCGAAGGCTTTGGGCTCGCAGTCCTTCTGTTATTTCGCGTGATGTGCGACGGAACAGCGAAAGGGATGGCATGTACTACGGCGGCATGGCACAGCCCGTGCGTTCGATGACGTTTGACAACGGAACTGAATTCGCAGACTGCGACAAGGTTGCAAAACGTCATCAGGCAAGGCTATTCTTTACACGTCCCGGTTGCCCACAGCAACGAGGCTCAAACGAAAACATGAACCCAGCATTTTACCGAATCCAAATCACTCCACCAAAATTGTGCGACAAGCCGCGAAGTCCTGCCCGGCAGGCAGGACCGCGCGAAATCCGAAATCCGAAATCCGAAAACTGAAAACTGAAATCCGAAAACTGAAATCTGAAAACTGAAAACTCCTCCTATGCTCAACTGGAACAGCAACAAGCTTACTCACGGATGGCAAAAAGGCATCACGGCGTTTTACTACGCGGTGGGCATGACGGAAGAGGACTTCAACAAGCCACAGGTCGGGATCGGCGTGCCGTTGCTGGAGGGCAACACCTGCAACATTCACGCTTATGCGCTGGCTCAGGAAATTGCCGTCGGATGTCGTGAAGCCGGGATGCTGGGATTTCCGTTCGGAACGGCAAGCGTCAGCGACAATATTACTCAGGGACACGAAGGCGGCAATGCCAGTCTGCCGAGCCGCAATCTGATCGCCAATAGCGCGGAATGTGTGATCACTTCACATTGTTACGACGCCATGATCGGGCTGCACCACTGCGACAAGAACGGCCCGGGGTTCGCCATGGCGCTGGCGCGCACGAATTATCCGGGACTGATCGTCAGTGGAGGCAGTATTCTCCCGGGCTGCCACAACGGAAAAGACATTACGATTCTGGATGTTTACGATTCACAGGCCGCCGTGTCCGTCGGTGCGATGAGTCCCGAAGAATCCGATGCCATCATTCGCAAAGCCTGCCCCGGCCCCGGCGGCTGCGGAATTGCAGCGTCGTTCAATACCTGGGGACTTGCGATGGAAGCGATCGGCCTGATGCTTCCCGCCAGCAGTTCCATTCCCGCCGTTGATCCGGAGAAGAAAGCAGAATGTCGGCGCGTCGGTCAGGCTGTTTCCAATTTACTGGCACTGAATCTCCGACCGCGCGACATCCTCAACAGAGCTGCCTTCAAAAACTGCGCGGTGACAATCGCGGCAGCTGGCGGATCCACAAACGGTGTGCTGCATATTCTTGCTCTGGCTCGAGAAGCCGGAGTAGATTTTACATTGCGGGATCTGCAAAAAATCTTCCGGGAAACTCCGGTACTCTGCAGCTTCGCTCCGCGCGGACCGCGTACGATGGTTGATCTGCATAAGATTGGTGGTACGCCAATTCTGCTAAAGCATCTGTTCGACAGCGGGCTGCTCGACGGTTCCTGCATGAGCGTCACCGGCAAGACCATGGCCGAGAACCTCAAGGATGTGCCAAAGCCGCCAGCGGGGCAGGATCTCATCGTCACCAAAGAGAATTGCTACAAGCCATTCGCCGACATGCAGGTCTGCTTCGGCAATCTTGCTCCGGACGGAATCGTGTTCAAAGTATCGAGCATGAAGCATCCCGCCTTTGAAGGCAAAGCCGTTTGCTTCGATGATCCGCGCGATATCGTCCGTGCGGTAGAGCAGCGTCGGATCACGCCGGGCAGCGTGATTGTGCTTCGCAACATGGGCCCGGTCGCCTGCGGGATGCCTGAAGTCCTCATTGCGACTGCGGCACTTGCAGTTCCTGAACTGGACGGAAAGATTGCCTTCATCTCGGACGCCCGTGTTTCCGGTGTGTCGCACGGAGCGATCGGAGTTCACTGTTCGCCGGAGGCGATTGTGGGAGGTCCGATTGGTTGTGTTCAGGATGGCGACGTGATTGGCTTTGATCTACTCAAGGGCACAATCTCGGTGAACATCAGCGATGAAAATATGGCTGCTCGTCGAGCCAAACTGGCAGCCCGTCCATCACTGGAACCTCGTCGAGGCTATCTCGCTGACTGGTCCGCCACGGTAGCTCAAGCCAGCTACGGCTGCGTGAGCAAAGCCATGTATCCGGAATGCACATAGTGTATTTCCTGTAGGTCCTTTCTGCCGGAAAGGACTTTCGCCGTTAGGCGAACCGCAGAGGGGCGGACGTCCGCTCAACGTCACCGTTTATCTATTCAATTGATCTCGTTTGGTCGCAGGTCGCGACAAGTCGCGAAGTCCAGCCCGGCAGGCTGGACCTACATAAGGCAAAGGCATCATGGCTGATTCAGAGGTCAGCAACTTTGGCAACAACGTTCGGTTTCGACCGGCCAGCCATGTTTCTCCGAAGGATGAAGCTGAGCTGATCAATGTCCTTCAGAGCAACCGTGCGGGCCGCATTCGGGTGATGGGGTCGAAGCACGCCTGGAGCCATGCCATTGAGACGGACGGAGTCCTGCTGGACATGCGACACTTCTCGAGTATTCAGATTCACGAACGCAATGGACAGCCGTTTGTGACAGTGGGTGCCGGATGCCAGATCAAGACACTTTTGGCTGCCCTGAACGAGCGAGGCCTGACGATGCCTTCGGTCGGCTTGATCACAGAGCAGACCATTGCCGGTGCTACGGCCACGGGAACTCATGGGTCCGGCAAGCATAGTCTGTCGCATTACGTGCATGCAGTTCGAATCGCTTGTTTCGATGCAACCGGTGTGTTCGCTCAAATTGTTGATATCACCGAGGGCGATGACCTGAAGGCGGCTCGATGCTCACTGGGATGCATGGGAGTCGTGGTTGAGATCACGCTGCCCTGCATTCCGCAATACTTCGTGGAAGAAAAACTCACACCCAAAACCACAATCGAAGACGTGCTGGCCCTTGAATCAGAAAGTCCGCTGCAGCAGTTTTTCCTGTTGCCCCATGCATGGACTTTTTTTGCACAGCAGCGCAAAGTCGCCCTGAAACCAAGTCGCAGCGGCGGCGCAGCACTTTATCGAATCTATTGGTTTCTGACGCTCGATCTGGGGCTGCATCTGCTGATCCTGCTGTTTGGCGTCTGGCTCCGCAGCCGTCGGCTGGTTCATTTTCTGTTTCACACCGTCGTGCCTGGGTGTATTTTCCCGCGCTGGGCCACTTCAGATCGCAGTGATCGACAGTTGGTCATGGAGCATGAGCTGTTCCGACATCTTGAAGAAGAGATTTTTGTTCGCCGGTCGATGGTGATCGATGCATCGCATTTTGTGACAGACATCCTGAAACTTGCAGATGATTCGAAGCATGCGTTATCGTCATCAACTCTGAGTCAACTCAAATCCATTGATGCGTTGCAGGACGCTCAATCATTGGGTGGATGCCTCACGCATCACTATCCAATCTGCTTTCGCCGCATCCTGCCGGATGACACTCTGATTTCGATGGCGTCCGGATCAGGCGAAGACTGGTATTCAATCAGCCTGCTCACATACGCCGAACCGCGAGACGATTTTTTTCGAGTCGCCCGCTTTCTCGCCGAAACGATGATCCTACTCTTCCATGCGCGCCTTCATTGGGGCAAGTGGTGCCCTGTGACTTCGGATCAGATTGAACCGCAATACCCAGAACTCCCGACATTTCGGACGATTTGCCGCCGCTTCGACCCGAACGGTGTCTTTCGAAACGCATTCGTCAGCGAAACACTGAATCTATGAACGCTCGTCATGTCAACGATAGCCGATCTACCAAACTCGGGTCAAATCGACGGTCGCTCCATTGGGGATGCCTTCGAACGTAATGGCATCCTTGAAGTTGGTCGATTCTCCAAATCTGCCCGTTTCATTCAGGCGATAACTGACCACAACGCATTCATCAGGATCAACGATCCAGTATTCCGGGACAGCGAACTGTTCATAGAACTGCTTCTTGAGTTCCGTGTCGTGTTTACGATTCGACGGCGACAGGATTTCAATCACCAAATCGGGTATGCCTCGAATTCGGGTCTGCGTGATGATGCGGTTTCCCGCCAGCACAACAACAAGATCCGGTTGCACCACATCGACGTCGCTCAGTTGAAGATCGATCGGCGAATTGATCACCTGGCCCAGCTTTGTCAACTCAATCTGCTCATAGAGTTGATACTGTATGTGTCGGGAAATGGCTTGATGACGCGGATCGGGCGCAGCATTCATATAGTGTCGTCCGTCAATGATTTCATGACGATTGCCATCGTCCGGAAACAGGACGTATTCGTTGTAAGTCAGCTTCGTGGGAGACTTGCGAATTGCTTCGGATGAGATTGACATGGATATGACCTGGCAGATGTTGCGAGTCAGGTTTGCGACAACGAATCTAACGCAAGACGACTTACGGGATCTGTTCGCTTCCGCAAACACTATACCCTTGATGTTCCGGCAAATCCATCAGATTATCGATCGTGGCCAGCAGCCAGGGAGCGTCATGTGCCTGGCTGTGGCCTGCGGTAAATTTTCGAGTGGCAGATTCCCAGCCGGTTACACCAGAATTCGAACATCACCCACAACGTCAGCAGACCATATCGCGTGCTGCGGCTGAAGTTGATACTGGAGGCTTCAGCAAAATAACGGACAGGAACCGGTATGTCGCCCAGCTTGAAATCAAAGTAAACAGCCTGAGCCAGAAACTGCGTGTCGAATACGAAATCGTTGGAATTCTCCTGCCACGGGATCGTTTCCAGTACCTCACGTCGATACGCACGGAAGCCGCTGTGAAAATCGCCAAGGTTCTGACCGAGTGCCACGTTTTCAAATATCGTCAGACAGCGGTTCGCGATGTATTTCCAGGCTGGCATTCCTCCCTGCAGTGCTTCAGCGCGCGTGCGAATTCTTGAGCCCAGAATGACGTCACAGTTGCCAAGGCGGATGAGTTCAGCAGCAACCGGAATCACACGGCTGTCGTATTGATAGTCGGGATGAATCATGACGACGATGTCGGCACCACGTTCCAGCGCGGCCGTGTAGCAGGTCTTCTGATTTCCGCCGTAGCCGGTATTACGTTGATGAGAAATCACCGTGAGTCCCAGGGAACGAGCCAGTTCGACTGTGCGGTCTTTGCTGCAGTCATCCACCAGAATAATCTCATCGACAGTGCCGGGCGGAATATCGCGCAGCGTACGTTCCAGAGTCGACTCCGCGTTATAAGCGGGCATGACCGCGATGATTCGTGGTTTGGTGATGGGCTGCATAGTTGACAGTTTACTTGAAAGCGATGGGCGGCATTGTCGAAACGGCGGTTACCAAATCCTGCCTGACCGGAATGTCCAAACTACGGAAGCGCGTAATCACTCGGTCGTCGAGTCGCCCGTTTCTCCTTCATCGTCATCATCGTCGTCATCAGGTTCTACGATCGGACGCAAAACGACTTTCGGTTTCACCACCGGAGCAACTTCAGCGGGACTGACGATCGCGTGCGCCGCTGATGTGGAAACTCGCAGCGTTTCGGCCATGTAGTCGATCGGCGCAACCTGACCGGTAAAAAGTTCGAACTGTTTCGCTGCCTGCCTCACGAACATTTCCACGCCACTCACTGTCGGACAGCCGCGTTCCCGCGCATGCTTGAGCAACAACGTCTGTTCCGGGTTGTAGACCGTGTCGAACACTAACGTCGAATCTCCCAGCCAATGCTGTTCAAAAGGAGTTTCATCCAGTTTCGGATGCATCCCGACCGACGTGCAATTGATCAGCACTTCGCACGTTTCTGCGCCTCGGTTTTCCCAGGACACATATTGACAACCGAGCTCCGCCGCCACCGCACGGCCTCGATCACGCGAACGATTGGTCACCGATACCGCAGCACCGGCCACCAGCAAGGCGTGTCCGACAGCGCGTGAAACGCCGCCCGCTCCAAGGATCAAAACCTTTCGACCGACCAGATCTGTGACACCGCCGGATTTCTTAAGTCCCTCCTGAATGGCTTCCAGCGCCGCCGGAGCATCCGTGTTCGTTGCCACCCACTGCTCGTTGCGTCGAAAGAGAGTGTTTGCCGCACCGATCGAGTCGGTCTCTTCGGACATCGTATCGCAGAACTGCAGTACGCCTTCTTTGTGAGGAATCGTGACGCTGTAACCGCTGATTTTGAGACGGTCGAACTCTTTCAGCGACGGGAGCAACAGATCAGCAGGAATCCGCAGCGGCAGGTAGACCGCATCAATGCCCAGCTTACGAAACGCCGCGTTATGAATGAGCGGACTCTTGCTTTGTGCAATCGGGTCACCGATTACTCCAAACACCTGTGTGTCCTTCGTGATCCTATTGTATCGATACAGGTTGCGGACTTCCGCAAACGACAACTGTCCCGGAGCCAGTTCACGTTCGCGACTGAAGCTGGCATATGTGAACGGTGAACCCGCTCGTCCGCAGAGGATGCGACTGATGGTGCCCAGTTCACCCATGCAGAACCCGACCGTCGGGATTTCGGCGGCACTCACCATTTCGAGCATGCGGACATTGTCTGCCGGCGAATTTGCCATTGTGACAATTTTGATGACGTCCGCATCACACTGCGCGAGGCGTCGATGGATATCGTACAACTCAAGCGGCGTCTCTTCAAAATTGTGATAGCTGACGATCCGTTTCGTGGTCCCGTAGCGGCGGATGGACTTCGCGATGTCATCTTCGAGATCAACATACTCTGCCCCGCCGATGATCGCTTCCCGCAGAATCATGAGTCGCTGCTCCTCCGTGCCGAACCAACGGCCCCGGTCCGCGCGACGACGACAAGTGACGACGACAGGCGTGGGTCGGTTCTTAAGCAAAAGCCCGATATCCGGTCGCTTGCGCATGTAATCAACGCGGAGTTCAACGAGTTCGGCCTTCTTTTCAGCCAAAGCCCTGTGTTCTTCCTTCATGGACGAATTCCGGGTTCGTCCGAGACTTACACAAATCATGTTCGTTCTAATCCGCCAGGGAGCGTTTCTTCTGCGGCGTGCAAGCAAAATGCCGCAGCCAGGGGCGACGACGCGCTTCGGCGAAGTCTAGTGCTTTGTCAGGCTTTAAAAAAGGGGTCAGGAACCAATAGCCAAATGGCCCGGAGGGTGCTCCGCACTATTGGTTCCTGACCCCTTTTTAAACGCCGCTACCAATGTAGCCATCTCGCTCCGTCGAGATGAGCCCACAAAGTGGCCCGCGTGACGAACACCCCCGCTCGCCATTTTCATCAACTTATGTTCACAAATGCGCGTCGAAAACCATTCGCGGTTTCCAAATATCACGTTTCCCCCAGGAGGCCCGCCACGGCGGAGCGCGACGGCTACGTTGAACACCGCCTGCCGTTACAGCAGAACCTCAGAAATTTCGTTTCCTCCCTGCGAAATCTCGACAGGCCGCCCGGTGTGATCCGGGACGCGGGTCGCAGGATCAATCCCCAGAGTTCTGTAAATGGTCGCCACAAGGTCTGCTGGCCGAACGGGTTTGTCCTGCACGTACGCGGCCTGAGAATCCGATGCCCCGTAGACCGTTCCGCCTCGAATTCCGGCTCCGGCGAGAAGAGATCCATAGCAGTTGGTCCAGTGATCGCGGCCAGCGTTGCCGTTGATCCGTGGAGTGCGGCCCATTTCACTTGTCACAACGATCAGCGTTTCGTCCAGCAATCCGCGTTCCTCCAAATCCGTCATCAGTGCAAACATGGTCTGGTCGAAACCTGGCAACTTGTTGTTCTTCAGTATTTTGAAGTTGTTCGTGTGCGTATCCCAGGCGTCATAGTCCACATTCACGGGGCCCCAGAACAGATCCCACGTGACATTGACGAACCGAACTCCCGCCTCGACCAGCCGACGGGCGATCAGAGCCGAGTTGCCGAAGAGCGTCTGTCCATAACGGTCCACGGTTTCTGGATCTTCCTGAGACAGATCGAAGGCCTTCCTCATCCCGGAGGAAGTCAGAATGTCAAACGCCTGCTGCTGGTTTCGCAGATACGAAGTCGTTGAAGCCAGTTGGTCTACGCGCCGTCTCTCATCGTCGATCTGCAGCAACAGAGAACGCCGTTCGTT
>Ga0335394_10004475_pt1 | contig 15904 bp, 17 predicted proteins | sample MAT03_FD_205741 | JGI IMG/M metagenome (GOLD analysis project Ga0335394, IMG submission 205741) | Freshwater microbial communities from Lake Fryxell liftoff mats and glacier meltwater in Antarctica - MAT-03 (spades assembly) (version 2) ... | reverse complement strand
GTAGGGCCGTCGCTCGCCGACGCGCCGTCTTCCGACGCTCAACGCTCAACACTCAACTCTCAACCAGCGAACCGTGTCGGAGACACGGTTCTGCTCCTCATCGATCTCGGCCGCGGCCAAAATCGCCTAGGCGGCTCCATTCTCGCGCAAGTCGTCTCTCAAACCGGCGAAGACTGCCCCGATGTCGACAAACCCGCCGACCTCAAAAATTTCTGGAACGTCATCCAACTCCTCGGCCGCGAAAAGAAACTTCTCGCCTACCACGACCGTTCAGACGGCGGCCTGCTCACCACCATCGTCGAGATGGCTTTCGCCGGCCACGTCGGTGTCGACCTCGAAATTCCCGCTGGTCACAACGCCTTCTCCGCCCTCTTCAGCGAGGAACTCGGCGCCGTCATCCAAGTCCGCGAATCCGATCTCGACGAGGTTTACCTCACGCTCCGCCAGCACGGTTTCAAAGCCTGCACCACCCGCATCGGCACGCTCAACCCACACTATGCTCTCCGCGTGAAACGCGCCGGCCAGGAAATACTCAACGAAAACCTCAGCACGCTCCGTGCGTTGTGGTCCGACGTCACCCGCCGCATCGCCGCGATGCGCGACAACCCCGCCTGCGCCGAATCCGAATACCAACTCAAGCTCGACCGCAGCGATCCCGGCATCACGCCACTAATCACGTTCGATCTGAACCATAGTTACACAGAGGGACTGAAGAGCCCCACAGAGAGCACAGAGTCCAAGGCATCGGGCCTTACCTCCTCCCCCTCTGTGAAATCCTCTGTGGTCTCGGCGACAAAGGATCGTTTGGGTCGTCCTTCCGTCGCGATTCTCCGCGAGCAGGGCGTGAACGGCGAAGTCGAAATGGCCGCCGCCTTCACCCGCGCCGGTTTCAGGGCTATCGATGTTCACATGACCGACATCATCAGCGGCCGCGTCTCGCTCAAAGATTTCCGCGGACTCGCCGCGTGCGGCGGCTTCAGCTACGGCGACGTGCTCGGTGCCGGCGAAGGCTGGGCCAAGAGCATACTCTTCAACGACCGAGCCCGCACCGAATTCGAACGCTTCTTCGCCCGCGAAGACACCTTTGCCCTCGGCGTATGCAACGGCTGCCAGATGATGAGCAATCTCCACTCGATCATCCCCGGTTCGGAGCACTGGCCGCACTTCGTGCAAAACAAATCCGAGCGCTACGAAAGCCGTTACGTCTCCCTGAAGATCGAGCAGAGCCCGAGTATTTTATTCAAAGGCATGGAAGGATCCGTGATCCCCATCGCCACCGCCCACGGCGAAGGCTTCGCCGAGTTCAAGGACGCCGCCGCGATGCAGGCGTGCAGCGACTCCGGCCTCGTCGCCGCGAGATTCGTGAACAACAAGCACGAAGTAACCGAGCAATATCCGCTGAACCCCAACAGTTCCCCCCTCGGCATGACCGCCCTCACGACCACCACCGGCCGAGTCACAATCATGATGCCGCACCCCGAACGAGTCCACCGCTCCGCCTGCATGAGCTGGACGCCGAAGGACTGGCCGGAAGATTCCCCATGGATGAAAATTTTCTACAACGCACGGGCTTGGGTTGGGTAATTTGTGGAGTTGCCATAAAAACCAGTATGGGCGATCTTTCCCCCACGATGGTCTCCTCCACGCCAAAGTCCTCTGTCTCCACTAAGCGCAAACCGGGCGCGGTCGTCATTGATGCTGAAGAGCGTGCTCTGCAAAGTCTCAATCGCCTGTTTGCCAAGGCCGGACCTCTCGCCGCCCGGAAAGCTGCCGCTGCACTCACCCGTTACCATCGTGGCATCGCTGCCGAAATCCGACGCCGCAACTGAGCGGCCCCGCCTGCTGGTCGTCGCCGGCCCCAATGGTTCCGGCAAGACCTCGGTCACCGAGCAAGGCCTGCGTCATGAGTGGTTCCATGATTGCCTTTATCTCAACCCGGACAACATCGCCCGCGATCAATTCGGTGACTGGAATTCCCCGGACGCCATCCTCCAAGCCGCCCGACTGGCCGATACTATACGCGAAGAAGCAATCGCCAAACGGACCAGCCTTGCGTTCGAAACGGTTTTATCAAGTGAAGGAAAAATCGATTACTTGCGTCGGGCCAAGGAGGCCGGATACTTCATCCGTCTATTTTTCGTCGGCACCGAATCGCCCGCGATCAATGCCGCCCGCATCACGAAACGCTTCATGGACGGAGGAACGAGGTACCAATTGGCAAGATTGTGGCGCGATACGGCCGTTCAATGGCCAACAGCATTGATGCCGCGCGCCTCGCCGATCGTGCGTATTTCTACGACAACACTCCCGAAGCTCAGTCGGCACAGCTCATCTTCCGCTGTATAGATGGCCGTCCGGAGAAAAACTACCGCCCACTCCCCGCTTGGGCCGAGCCCATCCGCGCCGCCCTACTACTTCGCTGAAACATGACTGCCCTCCCCGCCCTGAGCCCAGTCGAAGTCACCACCACCACCGGCCGCGTCACAATCATGATGCCGCATCCGGAGAGAGTCCACCGCTCCGCCTGCATGATCTGGACCCCGAAAGACTGGCCCGAGGACTCCCCATGGATGAAGATTTTCTACAACGCCCGGACTTGGGTGGGCTGAGCGCTTTGCTGAATCTTATACGAAAATAATGAGACTAATTTATAAGTGAGACTCTTCACTGACGACATGCCTCCCAGCCTCAATAACCATCGTTAAGTGATAATTATATCGCTGAACGTACTCTATCCAGAATAAAGGTTTCCCATGAAAATCCGCAGTCTAAAACTGAAAAACTGGATGAATTACCAGAGTTTGAAGGCCAATGAACTGCGAGATCGAATGTTTATCATTGGACCCAATGCCAGCGGTAAATCAAATCTGTTAGATGCGCTGAGATTTCTGAGGGATGTAGCCCTCCCAGCAGGCATGAAGCCATCTGGCGGAGGACTGCAAAAAGCCGTAACTGATAGAGGAGGACTATCCAAACTTCGCTGCCTAAATGCGAAGAACGACACGGAGATTTTGGTTCAAGTTGAATTAAACGACGACAATAATCATTGGGAATACCGTTTAGGATTTAAGGGCGAAGGCAAAGCCAACAATCGCATCATCGTCACCCAAGAGTATGTCAAAAAGAACGGCACTGAACTGCTTTCGAGACCCAATAATGAAGACAAAATTGACCGAGAACGTTTAACCCAAAGTTTTCTCGAACTCACCAATGCTAATGCTGGGTTTCGTCCTCTTTCTCACTTCTTCAGTGAAACAACGTACCTCCATCTCGTTCCCCAATTACTTAAATTCGCCAATCTGATCGGAGGAAATACGATTGAAAATGATCCCTTTGGTCAGGGATTTCTTCAGCGCATATCTGCCACCGGAGAAAAGACACGTGATGCACGCCTGCGTCGTATCCAAAAGGCACTCGATGCCGTAGTGCCTCAATTCAAGGACCTACGTTTCAAAAAGGACGAAATCACTGGCCAACCACACATTGAGGCTAATTTCGCGCATTGGAGACCTACTGGGGCATGGCAGCGGGAGAGCCAATTTTCAGACGGCACGTTACGGCTAATCGGCCTACTTTGGTCGTTGATGGAAGGCAGCTCATTGCTGCTATTGGAAGAGCCGGAGTTGTCGCTCAACGAAGAAATCGTACGTCATATGCCGCGATTGATTCAACAAATTCAAAAGAACTCTAAGTACGTTAGACAGGTGTTCATAACGACCCACAGCGAAACGATGCTTTCTGACCGATCAATACCAGCCGAAGAAGTCATACGTCTTGCTCCTGATGTTAAAGGCACGCAAATCAAAGCCACCGACAAACAAGAGAAGTTCATGCTGTCCAGCGGTCTTTCCGTCGGCGAAGTATTGCTTCGCTCTATAAAGCCGAAAAACATAGATCAGTTGGAACTCAGTCTCTAATGTAATGTGGCCCGACGTCTATCTCGCGGCTGAAGATGAGCCCGGCTTGGCCATCGGACGAAAACTGATTGCCAACGCGGCACCACTCAGAATTTACCGTGAAGAAAACGCTCGTGGCACTGGAAATTTGAAGAATAAAATCCGCAGCTATCAAAAGATGGGTGTCCGTATGCCTGTGCTGATGATAACCGATCTTGATGAAAAGCCATGCCCGTCAAAATTGATAAAGGATTGGTTGGGCGTCGCCCCATCGAAAGGCTTTTTGTTTCGCATTTGCGTACGCGAGGTAGAGGCATGGTTGCTTGCACACCGTGAAGCGATGGCTGCATTTCTTAATATCGCAGAGTCAAAACTGCCGATGGAACCGGAAAAATTAGCCGACCCCAAAGCTGAGTTAATTCGATTGGCACGGCATGCCCCACGCAATATCCGGGTTGGATTAACCCCAGTAGACAGCGCAACCATCGGACCAAACTACAACATGCTACTTAAAGAGTTCATTCAAAAAGCATGGTCACCCGCGATTGCCTCTGCACGGGCACCAAGCTTGGAACGAGCACGTCAGCGTATCGACCAACTTGCTGCTCTCGTGGCCAGGGCTTGAGGCGATATTCGCCCGATGGAACTCCTCTTCTTCGAAACGAGTTGGCTCGATGTCTGGGAAGGCCGTGAACCGACTGAACCGGTAGGAGCCGTCTTTACCAAACCTGAAGTAACATCGCTCATCCTCGATTTGGCCGGGTACGTTCCCGAAGGTGCACGACTGGCGGAGCGTCGGTTGCTTGAACCGAGTTGCGGCGATGGCGCATTTCTCGCCGCCATCATTCGCCGATTGATTGCTTCGGAGCGCCTACATTCCGTGCAAGTGAATTGGGAGGATGCCACCCTCGCCCGCGCGTTGACCGCGTGCGACCTGAACAGCGGATTCGTCGCTCTCGCTCGCAAGCAGGTGGCCGAGCTACTCCAAGCCGAAGGTTGTCCTCCGGCCCGTGCTCGTACCCTCGGGAAACAATGGATTCTCCACACAGATTTTCTGCTCACGAGTTGGCCGGAGACTTTTGATTTCGTGATCGGGAATCCGCCTTACGTCCGGATCGAAGACCTGCCCGCCAAGGTACTGAGCCGCTACCGCGAGCTATATCCCACCTGCACGGATCGCGCCGACTTGTATGTGGCATTTTTTGAAAATGGCCTGCGCCTCCTCTCTTCCCGTGGCTGCCTCGCCTACATCTGCGCCAATCGTTTCGCCAAGAATCTTTATGGGCGCGGACTCCGCCAGTTGATCGCTCAGGATTTCCATGTCCGCTATTATCTCAACCTCGAGCATACTCAGCCGTTTGTAACCGAGGTCTCCGCCTATCCTTGCATCACGGTGCTTGATCGTCAGCGCGGCGAACCGACCCACGCCGCCACCTTGGAGAGGGCCGATGAAGCCACGCTGGCGGCTTTCCACCCGCGCCAGCTCAAACTTGCTTCCTCCAAATTAGCCGTGTTTCCCTCGTGGTATGAAAATGGCGAAGCCTGGACCGCGACCGAGCAAACGAGTTTCGATCTGCTCGCCGCTCTGGCCGTCCGTTGCCCATTGCTGGAGGATTCTGCCGTCGAAACTAAAGTCGGCATCGGCGTAGCCACGGGGCTGGATCGGGTTTTTGTCCGCCAAGGGCTCGATGCCACCATCGAGCCAGAGTGCCAACTCCCACTGGTGATGGCCGCAGATATCGCTCCCGAGAATCTAGCGTGGGCCGGTTACTATCTGCTCAATCCCTACGAATCAGATGACGAGGGCCGTCTGCGTGATTTGTCTGAATACCCCGGCTTGAAAGCCTATTTTGAAAAGCACCGTGAAGCGCTGATGAAGCGGCATGTGGCCAAGAAACGGAGTGAAGGCTGGTTCCGCACCATTGACCGGGTCACGCCCTCGCTCACCGGAAAAACAAAACTGGTGATTCCAGATATTCAATCTGGCGGCGTAGTCGGTTTCGACGACGGAAAATATTATCCGCACCACAACGTCTATTGGATAACGTCGCAGGGCTGGGATTTGCGCGTGCTACAAGCCTTGCTGCGCAGTCAAATGGTCCTGGCACAAATCCGGGCGTTCTCCGTGCAAATGCGCGGCGGCTCCGTGCGCTATCAAGCGCAAGTCTTGCGCAAACTCCGCATCCCAACCGCCGCAACGATTCCCGTCGCGCTCGCACGAAAACTCGCCGCTGCCGCCACTCAGCCCGACCAAACAATAATCAACGAATTGGCCGCAGCGGCTTACGGTCTGTAATAGACGAGTTTTTCACCTGAGCGCCGTCGCATACCTTCTTTCTCTCGTCTGGTCGGCGATCACCGTTCCGCTCTCGTTGCTTCTGCTCGGCGTCGCGGTCACTTGGGACGGACGGTTGTTCGCAATCACGGCTTTGCTAATCGGACTGTTTCCAATCATTGGATCAAATGGTTGGCTCAAGCAGCGGCCGCGCTGGGTACGTTCATCGGGCTGGCTGGCCGTCATCGGCACCGTGCTTGCCATTGCAGTTATCATTCGGTCACCCACTGGAATGCCACCCAACTCGGAGGTCACGAGGGGGTCAGGTTGCAAATGTTATAACATGTGCCGACGCGGGAGACAACACCGGCTCATTGACGCGCCGGACTCACTCTGCTCCACCGACTCGGCGCAGCCCGCCCTTCGGAATTACGATGACGTCGCCCGTGGTCAGGGTTTTCGGTCGGAAGGTTTGCACTCGCCGCTCATCGGTTGCGCTGCATGGTAGCCAAAATGAATTACTTTGCCGCTCTTCTGTTAGTCTCGGCATTGGCTGTCGCTGGTTTCGCGAAACCAGTACCGATACGTATACCTGCCCAAGGCCGGCGGGCCGCAGCTCAAAACGGCGGTCTGGCTACATGGCTATCGCGGTTACCCCAGCGTAATCAAGGAGACCTATTTTCAAGAGTTTGCTGACCGCCTCAATATCGCAATCGTCGGATTTCCTGCCACGACCGACCTCGGCGACGATACGCAACAATGGTCTGAGGAGCCGTCGGCCGACCACGCCTATATCCAAGAGCGCCTGGCAGCGCTGGCCAAAGAGCATAATCTCGATTGCTCACGTGTCGCCTTGTTCGGCTTCTCCCAAGGTGCGATGGTGGCGGCTGATCTTTGCAGTCGCTATCCTGATTCGTATGCGGGCGCCATAATTATGTCACCGGGCGGGATGACCAATCCGCATCCTGCAACCACGCCGGTTCTCCTGCATAAGAACCAGTCCTTTTGGGTCGTTTGCATGGCCGACGAACACCCCGGCAATGTGGAGCTCACCCGATTTTATGCGAAGCATCTCAAGGCGCTTGGAACACAGGTCACCAAGATCGAGTATCCCGGAATTAAGGAGCACACCCGCCCACCCGACTTTAAGGAACGTTTCCCCGAGTGGATCGCTGCCATTCTCAAGATCGAAGCCAAGAAGGACTGACCGGCTCACTGACGCGTTGGATTCGAACCACTCTACCAACCAGGAACAACCCCGCCCTTTTCTAACCGCTCCACCTTCACCGGGGTCACCTTGACGAATGGAGGTGGGTGGATCGAGCTGAGTGTCTAGGGTTGAGAGTTGAGAGCCAGCACCGAGCCGGGACAGATCAGCAGACAGTCCAGAGTTGAGCCGAGAACTCGAACCAGCCAGAGGACCGATCCGGTTAACCACTAAGCCACACTGATAATCACTCAGCCGGATTAGTGGCCCATTAGTGTGGATTAGTGGTTTAAAAAAATCGGCATCTCACTGCGGTATTCTATAAAAATAACCCCGTTCGCCACGACAGCCCGACACTTGACCAGACCAGCGAATCACGCACTCTGTCGTTATGTCCACGGTTGAACAGATTGAGGCTGCGATTCGCGCCCTGCCCGCACCGGAGCGGGATCGCTTGGCCAAGGACCTGCCCGAAGCTTTTCCCGGAATTGGACGGCGACGCCGCGTGGGAACGAATCCTCCATGACCTTCGTCCCCGCCCTGCCATCTCCCGGATGCTGGACGAAGTTGATTGAGTCGTGGATAAAATCATTCGATAGCGCACGCGAATAGGTTGGCTGCCCCCCGTGACACTCTCACTCCGCGACTCCATATCGCCTGTAACCGGTTAGGTCGTCGCTTCAACTGGGTTCTTCGCCCTTGACCTGTATATGCCCGGCACATACAGGCATAGCGCATGATCTTCGATCCCGCCCACTACACTGGCTTCGAGTGGGACCCGGGGAATCTCACTAAAAATCCAGCCAAGCACGATGTTGCCTGTCGCGAAGCCGAAGAAATCTTTTTCAACCAACCGCTCATCGTCGCCCCCGATCCCGCCCACTCCCAGACGAAGGCCCGCTTCCGGGTCTTGGGCCGCACCAATGACGACCGTTGGCTCCATCTCAATTTCACTCCCCGCGGCGACAAATTACGCATTATCTCCGCTCGTCCGATGAACCGCAAAGAACGCACCATTTATGAAAAGCACCAACGCTAAGCCTCGCCTGCCTGCCACCGTGGCCCGAATGGCAGCCACCGACGGCGCCAATTTCGATTGGTCCCCTGCCCAGCCGGCAAGTTTTCCGAATCTCCAACCCAGTTCGGAAACCATCTCGCTCCGCATGCCGGTGTGGATGCTGCACAAGCTCAAATCTCGAGCCAACCAGCGCGGCGTTCCTTATCAAGCCCATCTCAAGGAAATCCTCGCCAACTCCCTGAGCGACTGAGTCCGACCGGTGTGCCCCAACCAAAATCATGCCCGGACCGGTTGAGATGGGTCCACTCAAGCAGGATTTCAAGTCCCCACCTTCATCTGTGTTAGCAGTCGAAGGCTGGGCAATCATCCGCACGAGCTTCAAGGAAGCTGAGATGGATGCACAGCGTAGATCCGTTTTCACGCCGGATTCCGCCGGTCAGCGCTGCCTGCTCGATCAACCGGCGGTGAGGGACATTGCTATTCGCCTCCGCGCTGAATTAGTCGGGGCCCAAATTCTGAAACCAACGGCCGTCGCGATCCAAGCCATCGCGTTCGACAAGACACCCGCGACCAATTGGAAGGTGACCTTGAGGACGAAGATGAGATGATACCGCCGACTTCTGTGACCCAGTCACTTCGCGCTCACCGGTCACTGGGTCCAATGTAGTGTTGGCCGTTAATGAAAATAGAGATGATGTTAGTATTCGCTGGTCTCGCACTCGGTGTTATCGTCCTGGTCATACTTTTGGGATATTCCATACAACGGTTGTGGGTGCGAAGAGCAACGAAGCGTCTTTTTGAAAAGCAGCAGGGGAAAATCATTAACTCCGACCAAACACGAGACCGCATTGAGCGAATCAATCGTGAGTCGAAAGTTCTCCCATTCGGCGCAAACAAAGTCATTGAAGTGACGTTTCGCAATCAGATGGTGCACCTAGTCGACGGAACCGTTTCCTGTCTTGCCGCCTCGTCTCAACGAAGTAGTGCCACGATTCGACGGTGACGTGATGGCCGCCCAAGTTGCGAGGCAAGCTCGCAACCTACCCAGTTCGTCTCCTAAGCGCGCGGGCTTCTTCACCACCAACCCCCAATCCCCATTGTAGTCTATTAAACTACAATGAGGATTGGGTGGGATGTGCGGTCTCCTTGTGGGCGGGGCAGAGATGAAATATTAACTAGCAGAATTCAATCGGCACCGTCCGTGAAAATCGTGAGACCTTGGGTTAAGAAGGCATATTACCAAGAGTAGTGTTCGACCTGAATCAACGGCGACCTTGCAACAACTGCGCCCGGATCACGGCCAACGTCCGCTCGGTCGCGCCGCGATTCGCTTCGCCCCATTCGCGGGCGGCTTGAGCAAGACGATGACGTTGCGCTTCGTCCTGGAATAATTCGACGGCGGTTTTAATCAACGCCGCGTGCGTTTCTATTTTTCTCACCGCACCGGCCTCGGTGAGCGAGCGGATGATCTCGCGAAAATTCGTCATGTGCGGGCCGTGCAACACCGCCTTGCCCAACACCGCAGCTTCCACCGGCGTCTGCCCGCCATCATGCGGCGCGAGACTCTTGCCCGTGAAGACCACGTCGGCCAACTGCGTGAATTTGCGCAGTTCGCCTGTCGTGTCGCCGACGGCGACGGCGACAATTCCTCGAGCAAGACCAGCCGATCGAAAATGAAACGTCAGCCCCGATTTCTCCAGCAGACCGCGCAATTCCTCGCGGCGTTCCGCGTGGCGCGGCACCAGCAGAAGCGAAACCTTCAGTCCTTGGTCGCGCGCAGTTTTCAGCGCGGTGATCAACGCCTCTTCCTCGCCCGGCCACGTGGACGATCCGAGCAGCATCAATCCATCACTGAGTCCAAGTTCACACTTAAGTTGCGACCGTTCCCCTGCACTCAACAGCGGAATCGTGACATCCATTTTCAAATTGCCTGTGGTCTGCAGTCTCGCGCTATCAAATCCAATTAGCCTGAACCGCTGTTCGTCGCTCTTGGCGGCACAAAGTATTTTCGTCACCCCGCGAGACACCGCACAGATCGCCGCGCGAAAGCGCATCGAGCGGCGAAAACTCCGGTCCGACATCCGCGCGTTGACGTTGATGACCGGAACACCGCGCCGGTAAGCCTGGCGCACATGCTCGGGCCAGCGTTCTCCTTCCATCAGCACGCAGAGATCGGGCTGCACGGCCCGCCACGTCCGCGCACTGAAGACCCAAAAATCGAGCGGGAAATATCCGAGGCCGATCGTGAGCGCGGAATATTTTTCCTTCGTCAGTTGATAACCCGTGCTCGTAGTCGTGGTCAGGTAAACTTCGACATTTCCCTCGCGCTTGAAGGCTTCGAGCAACGGGGCCACCGCCAGCACTTCACCCACGCTCACCGCCTGCAACCAAATGCGTTTCACTCCTGCCCGTTTGGTCGGCAGCGCCGGCACTTCGCCGAACCGGTGCCAAAATCCCTCGCCATATCCACCCCGTCGCCGCATCCGCCAGATGTAATAGGGCGAAGCCAGCAACAACAGCGGAAGAAAAAGCAGTCGGTAGAAAATGATCAGCAGGAAAGCCACAGAGTAGATTCACTACGCTTTGGCGTGAAGCCCCCCGGGCCAAGCGCAAAGTACGGCGGATGCTCGCTCCGATTATAGTTTTCTACCCGACTTTCGCTAAACCTTGAGAGATGACATGAAGCCGACTGACGGCGTAAAATGCGCCAACTCGTCGGTGTTAGGGATAGTGTTAGGGAAGCTAAAACAATCAAATAGCCGCTTGGACCGCTGGGCCCGCCGCGAGTAAGTAAACAGCACTATTGAAGCTTACGTTTCGAAGTGACGATTCGATTGTTTGAGATAGGGCGAGGCGTCCCTGACGAGCCGGGCGACGAACGGCTCATCCAGAGGATTCGCCCTACCTGACGCGTCGTCTCTGCTTTGGTTAATCCTCATTAAACTTAGCGAAACTTCCCGACGGCGGATTAGGGATAATCCGCCCTACCTGAAGTCCAAAATCAATTGGTAGTCGGGAGAAGCACCGCACTCTCGCTTTGCTCAAGTGCGGCTACAAGGCCTTGGTTTCACAGCCGCGTTGGAGCGAAGCGACAACGGGGCGTATAGGCACCGCACTTTCGCTGCGCTCAAGTGCGGCTGCTGGCCAACAGTCGTCGAGGCTGTGAACTACGCCCGCACACTCATCGTTCCATCGACTATAATATCTTGCTGGATCTTCGTGAAGACCACGTTGACCTCGTCGTCGGTGAGCGTTCTTTCGGCGGAGCGAAATGAAAGCGAGTACGCCAAACTCTTTTTCCCTTCGGGCATGCCCTGCCCCTGATAGACGTCGAACACTTCGACTGATTCGACGCTTAATGGCGCACTCACCGAGGCGCGCGCCACCTTGAGCAATTGCTGCCGAACTTCCTCCGCGTGGCGCGACAAATCGACGACCAGGGCGAGATCGCGCAACGCGGCGGGATATAAACTGAATTCCTGATAGCGACGACGCACGCTACCGGCAGAAAGTTTCTCCGGGAGAAAAGCGAGCACTCCGCACCACACTTTCCCCTCGATGCCGAGCGCACGCACCATGGCCAGATTCAGCAGACCGAAGCGCACCGTCCAACCATCCTGCATCTCGCCGGCAGCCGCCGAGTGATTTTCCTGCCAGCCCCAGTAAGCGCCGGTGACGGGTACGAGCGGCTGTTGCGCGAGATTAATCCCCGCGGATTGCGCAAGGATTTCGATGTGCCGTTTCACCGTATGAAAATCCGGGGCCGGGCGGGCGAGCCACGCACGATCTTTTTCGTGGTGACAAATAATAAAGCCCACGGAAGCGCACTCCTGCACGGTGCCATCACGTTCCATAAACACGCGACCGGTCTCGAAAAGACGCGACACGCTGTTGCCGCGCGATTGGTTGAGCCGGAGTGATTCGAGGATTCCCATGATGATCGTCGGACGAAGGTGCGATTGGTCCTCGACGAACGGATTCGCGAGCGCGAGTTCCTGCGCGGCGGTTTCGGAAACCCAAGTTTTGAGTTCCTTGCCCGAACGTAGCGTGAGATTCACGACCTCGTGGAAATGCTGGCCCACAAGATAGTCGGTGACCTTGCGGTTGAAAACCACGACTGGAGCATCGTCGCTGTTCACCAGCGCCGGACCGACGGCGGGCGAAACCGGCACGCGTTCGGTGCCATAGATGCGCAGGACTTCTTCGACGAGATCGATCGGGCGATCAAGATCGCTGCGGTAGCTGGGAATATCAATCGTCCACTCGGGACCGGCGGCAGTTTCACTCTCGCCCACAATGGCGAGATTCAACGCCTTGAGCGCGTCGCGCATTTCGGCATCGGGAATATCGAAGCCCAGTCGCGCGCGGATGTAGGCCGGCGTGACTTTGATTTCACGCGACCACGGACGATCACCGCCGACTATGAACGACGGACCGACGACCGTGCCGCCGGCGCTCGCGAGAATGAGATCAATCGCGCGTTGGGCCGCTTCGAGCGTGCCATGCGGATCGACTCCGCGTTCAAAACGATACGACGAATCCGAAGCGAGCCCGAGCCGCTTCGAGGTCCAACGCACGGATTGCGGACGGAAATACGCGGCCTCAAGCACGATGTCGGTTGTGGTCTCATCTACCTCGGCACCCGCTCCGCCCATGATTCCCGCCACGACGAGCGGCTTGGTTTCATCGGCGATGACGAGCATGCGATTATTCAACAGACGTTCCTTGCTATCCAAGGTCGTGAGCTTTTCGCCTTCGACGGCGCGACGGACGATGATCTGGCGACCTGCGATTTTTTTCGCGTCGAACACGTGCAGCGGCTGGCCGAGTTCGAGCATCACGTAGTTGCCGACGTCGACGAGATTGTTAATCGGGCGCAGGCCGACAGCTTTCAAAAGGTCCTGCATCCATTGGGGACTGGGGCCGACTTTCACGCCGGCCACGGCGATACCAATGTACAACGGACAATCTTCGGACGACTCCACGCGAATGTCCGCGAGGATGTCGGGGCGTTGGCCATGGGTGTCGTGGCGGAATTTGATTTCAGGAAACTTGAGATCCTTTTTGAACCACGCCGCCAACTCACGGGCGATGCCCATGTGACTGAGCGCATCGGGCCGGTTGGGTGTGATCTCGATGTCGAACACCGTGTCACCACCGGGCAGTGCCTCGTTAATGGGCAAACCGATCGCGAGCGAAGGATCGAGAATGAGCAATCCCGCCTGATCGGCCCCGAGGCCGAGTTCCTGCGCGGCGCATAGCATGCCGTCGGAAGCCTGACCGCGAATCTTGGACTGCTTGATCTTGAAATTGCCGGGCAGGACCGCGCCGGGCAGCGCGACGGGCACGCGTTTACCCGCATCGCAATTGGCCGCGCCGCAGACAATCGTGCGCACGCCACCGAAGGCGGTGCCGACATCCACGGTGCAGATGGAAAGTTTATCGGCGTTCGGATGCTTGTCGCGCGTCTTGATTTCGCCGACCACGACATTTTGCAGCGGCGACAGCGCGGTGTTGACCACGCCCTCGACCTCGAAGCCAAGAAACGTGATGGCGCGTTTCAGCTCGTCGACGGAAACACCGGCGAGGGGGAGATATTGATTGAGCCAATTGAGGGAGATCTTCATGAAAGGAGTGAGAAGTGGGAAGCGAGGAGCGGGAATATTATTTCTCGAAGGCGCTCATGTAAGCTTGGAGCAGACGCGAAACCTCGTCCAGTTGTTGCTGAAGCTGGATGGTCTCAGTGAACTTTAAATCGTGGACCAAAATGAGAAAGTAGAGGCATTCGTCGGCTGAACCCTGCGCGATATTAAAATATCTTAATTTGTCGGCTTGGCCACGTTTGCGGAAACCCTCGACGATGTTAGCCGCAATACTGACCGCGGCACGACGCAGCTGAGAGGTAATGCCGTAACGTTCCGAGGCAGGAAAGTTTTCTGAAATCCGATAAACCTCCAAGACAAACGCATGCGCCTTTTGCCAGACGATCAGGTCGCGAAAAGATTTGGCTGCGTTGGTATTCATGCTCGGTTCTCACTCCTCGCTTCTCGCTTCTTTTCTCAGGCAAACTGCCTGAGGAAGCGGACATCGTTCTGGTAGAAGTACCGGATGTCATCGATGCCGTAGACGAGCATCGCGAGGCGTTCGAGGCCCATGCCGAAAGCGTAGCCGGTCCATACTTCTGGATCGTAGCCGACGCCTTCGAACACCGCCGGATCAACCATGCCGCAACCGCCGATCTCGATCCAATCCTTCTTTACCTTGGGCAAGTGCTGGGCGGAGAGATCCACCTCGAAGCTGGGCTCGGTGTAGCCGAAATAATGCGGACGGAAACGCGTCTTGGTGTCTTTGCCGAGGAGCGAGGCGAAGATGTAATCGAGCAGCGCTTTCAGGTCGCGCACGGTAACGTTCTTATCGACGTAGAGACATTCGAGCTGGTGAAAATTTGCGCTGTGCGTGGCGTCGGACGTATCGCGACGGTAAACCCGGCCGGGCGAAACGATGCGGATCGGCGGCTGGCCCTTCAGCATCGTGCGGATCTGCACGGACGAAGTGTGGGTGCGCAGGAGATATTTTTCGGTAGGGACTTTTTTCGCGACGTTGGCGAAGGTGGTTTTCTCCGGGAAATAAAAGGTGTCCTGGGCATCGCGCGCCGGGTGATCGGCCGGCGTGGCGAGCGCATCGAAACAATAATACTCGGTCTCGACCTCCGGGCCGTCGGCGACAGTGAAACCGGCTTTGCGCAAAATGCGGCACATCTCCTCGCGCACGAGCGTGAGCGGATGATAGGTGCCCGGGCCGGCGTCGGGTGAAGGCAACGTCGGATCGACGGCGGGCCCGAGCGAAGCGGCGATCTCTGCGGCCGCGATGCGCGCGAGCGTGGCGTCGAGCTCGATTTGCAAGCGGGCTTTCGCCTCGTTAACAAGCTTGCCCATGATGGGGCGCTGCTCTTTCGGCACGGTGCCCATCTGTTTCATGAGCGCGGTGAATTCGCCGTTGGGGCCGACGTAGCGGGCCTTGGCGGCTTCGAACTCGGCGCGGGTTTTCAACGTGGCCAGCTCAGGCTGGGCCTTGGCGAGGATGGCGGAGAGGGTGTCTTGCATCGGGAAAATAGAATTGAACCACGGATTATACGGATGACCACCGATAAATTAAACTGGGGATTGGCCGTCTCCCGACGGGCCGCAGCCTGCGGAGACACCGGTGCCTTCCAATGTCGAGGCTACTGTACCAAAAACTATTCTCCTGGGGACTTGGTAGGGCCGCCGCTTGTCGGCGTGCCGCCTTGAGAATTTCGGCGCGGCCACAAGGGCCGGCCCGACGGTCGGTCTGCAATTCGTAATTGGTATCAACCCCTATCATCGTGTTGAAAAATAAAAAGGACGGGCAGCGCAAGGCGGCCCGTCCTGTAGAAATGGTCTTGGACCAGAAGGGAGTCTTCAGGCGACTCGCCGCGAAAACTTAGGCTTTGGCGGCCTTAGCCTTCGTCACCAAGGCGGCTTGCGCCT
>Ga0335394_10004473_pt1 | contig 15907 bp, 12 predicted proteins | sample MAT03_FD_205741 | JGI IMG/M metagenome (GOLD analysis project Ga0335394, IMG submission 205741) | Freshwater microbial communities from Lake Fryxell liftoff mats and glacier meltwater in Antarctica - MAT-03 (spades assembly) (version 2) ... | reverse complement strand
TTTTCCAGATACGGAGTGGTGAGTAGTTGTTATCCATGTATGTATTGTATAGCATAGCGCTATATAATGCAATAACGCCTTATATCCCCATACCTAAAGGTAGGGGCTTTACGGCGCTTTTTGGTAAAAATTGAGATGCTAACCGACTCCCGCCTACTTTAACAAGCAGATAACCCAGTTCCGCTAAGACGCTTTGGGGCAAATAGATAAGGGAATATGCTCTAAAGATAGCCGCACATGCTTGATGTGATGGGTCTTTAGGCACTGCAACTGCAAAAACAAATCCTGTATCCGCTACCGCTTTTAAGGTTAATCTGGTTTCTGAGTCCAACCACTGCGCTCCGTAATTTCATCATAAAGTATACGCTTTACATCCCTTGCATCAAAATCCACTTCATCAGTAATGAACCCAATCATAGGATCGTTATCAGGGTCATATTCAGCAGACAGTTCAGGTAATTGGAGCGCTTGGGCATAGCTCAGTATTGCCTCAATTTGCGCCTCGGTTAGTTCGTCTAAGGTTGCGATAAGCTGTTCACGCGGGGTCATCATTCACCTCTTGGTTAAAATATCTTTAGTACGTTCAGAAACATCAGTTGGCCCGGAAATGAAACCAATCGTAGGATCATTCGCTTCATCATAATCATCATTCAAGAAACCAATAGCTGGATCGTTATCTGGGTCATATTCAGCAGGTAGTTCAGGTGATTGGAGCGCTTGGGCATAGCTCAGCATTACCTCAATTTGCGCCTCGGTGAGTTCGTCTAAGGTTGCGATAAGCTGTTCACGCGGGGTCATTTTAGGCTCTCCGTAAATTAAATTATGCTTATTATAGAACATTTTATCCGTACAATTTACTGCTGCGGAAACAACAGCTTTACCTCAACCGTTTGAGCGTTCAAAATGGGCGAGACAAATGTCTGCTCCACACCGAAAACACCCACACGGGCAAAGCCTTCATCCTTGCGGGTAAAGACCTTCACAAGTTTTAAAACGGGGTCAACAATCCAATATTCGTGTACCCCATATTGCTCGTAAAGATCATATTTTTTCCCCTCGTCACGATGGGCTGTCGAGGGCGATAAAATCTCAATAATCAAATCCGGTGCGCCGTAAAGTTTTCCATCTTTTCCCACATGCTCCTGCTGATTGTTCGCAGTGATGACAAATAAATCGGGTTGCACATAATTAATGTCATCAATGTATATATCCGTCGGAGCGCTGAAAATTTTGTCGGGCGTAAAAAACCGCAGAAGAAAGGCAAAAATGAACGAAATCGTCTGTTGATGGCTCAAAGTGGGGGAAGGCATCTCATCGCTCCCATACATAATCAGTTCACCGTTAATGAGTTCTATGCGTTCTGTTGTTTCCGGTAGCTTGCGATACTCTTCCGCAGTCATCATGATTTTTTCGCGGGGTTGGGTCGTCATCAGATTTTACTCCTCATTGGTTATCACAATTTTACGGTAAATTTTGGCGTTTCCGACTCATCGCTCATCACTTTCATCTCACAACTACCCGACTGCCGTTGCTCGTCTTATCAACCATAATATGCACAGGAAAGGAATCGCGCAGTTCGTCGATATGCGTGATGACCAGAATAAGGGCGAAATCGTCCTGAATGGCGGTGATGGCTTCGACCAGCTTGTTGCGGCCTTCCTCGTCCTGTGTACCAAAGCCCTCATCAATAAACAGCGTCCGTAACTGTGCGCCTGCCCGCCGCGACAGCATTTGGCTGAGGGCGACTCGCAGCGCGAAGTTAATGCGGAAGGCCTCACCGCCGCTGTACATTTCATAAGCACGGGTGCCGAGTTCATCTGCGATTTCGATGTCGAGCGTTTCTTGAACGCCGCCCGTCACTTTCTCGCGCTGCGTATTCAGCTTGAGGTGCATCCGTCCGTCCGTCATACGCGTAAGCAGATCATTGGCGGTCACTTCCAATTCGGGAATCGCGGTCTCGATAATCATGGCAGGAATACCATTTTTGCCAAAAGCCCGTTTAAGTTCGTTGTAAAGTGCTTCATCATAGCGGGATTTTTCCCGCCGGATTTCAAGCTGTGCCTTACGCTCAGCCTGAGCATCAAGTGACTTGAGCATCTGTTCCGCGCTGACCAACCGCTCATAAGCATTACGTTCACGGGTGCGCTCCCGCTTGACTTCTTCCTCGCGGGCGTTAAATTCGGCGACCAAGAGTTCTAAACGGACAATTTCACCCTCAAATGTGATGAGTTCCGCTTCAAGTTCATTGATGACTTGCATCAGTCGATCAAACCGCGCCTGTGATCCCGCAATCGCATCATGCAGCGTTGCCAGCGATTCTAGCGCAATCGTCAGCCGCGTTTGCAATTGGTCATATCGATTGTAATTTTCTAATTGATTACGCGCATCATCATGACTGTTTTCATCGTAGCCTAATTCGACCTGCTGCCCATCCAATACAACAAGCTGCTCACGCACATCAACAGCAAAAGAGTCGCTCATTAGTTCGACTTCAATTTGCTGTAAGCGATCATTTTCTTCCGCCAGCCGCATCTCGGCGTGATGCGCGGCATCAGCTTGCGCCTGCAATGCCCCGGCACGTTCCATCAAAGGGGAAAGCTGCTTGAGTCCGGCTTCGAGGTCTTTAAGCTGGCTTCTTGCCTCGGCAATGTGTATTTCGGATGCACCGATATCTTCTTTATTCTGGCGATATGCTTCCCGTTTCTCTACGATATCAATGTCAAGCTGCGCCACCATCTGCTGACGATGTTCCACATCTAAGGGTTGACCGCATAACGGACAAACCGCCGCATCCGTCAGCGACAGCATTTCTAATTTCTCTTTGAGATCGATTCCTTCTTGTGTCAGTGCTTTCTTTAGGGTCTTGAGTTCGGCTTGCTGTTCGCGCTGAATATTGATCTGTTCAACCAGCAAATCACGCTGGATTTGGATGTCTTGTAAAACCGCGACTTCGCTTTGGACGATTTGCAGATCGGCAGCATAGTCTGTGCTGACCACAGCGGTAAGTTCGCTTATGCTGCGGCGGAGCGAGTCGGCTTCGGTTTCTAAGCGTGCGCGGGCAGAATCGAGTTGGCTGCGGAGTTCATACCGCGAGTCATCTAGAGTCTTTAAAAGGCGCAATTTATCACTTAATGTCTGATCGGCTTCACGGGCGGATTGCAGCGCAAGATAGCCCGATTCAATATTGGCGCGGCTCGTAATAATATCGTTATATTCCGCAATCTGTTTTTGCTGCCGAGCAATACGCTCCTCAACTTCGAGATGTTCTCGCTTATTCTCCTTTAAGCGCCGTTCCCGATCTTTTTTATTTTCTTGGACGGCACGCAGTTCAGCAGGGGCAGATTCCACTTTTTTGAGTTGGGCTTCTGCGATGACCAGAATTTCTTGCGCTTCGACATGTGTCTGGGCGGCAGCGGCTCGATCTTTTTCCAATGCGGGACGGCGGAGAAGTTCAGAGTCAATCTCTTTGATGCGTTCCTCTATGGTCGCCAACTGCGCGGTGATGGCCTTCTGGCGGTCTTTGGCGATTTCCTCATAGCGCTCCCATTGTTCCAAGCCGAGAATATCGGATAGGATTTGCTTGCGTTGGGCGGGAGTGCGCGTGGTGAAGGCATCGGCTTTGCCTTGCTGCAAAAAGGCCGAATGGACGAAGGTTTCATAATCCAGCCGCAGCAGGGCATTAATTTTTTTCTGCGTGAGTGTCATCGAAGGTTCGCTCTCGATACGCGGCTTTTCCCCTTCTTGCAGGATGAACAGATTCAACCGACCTTCGCCTTTTTTCCCGGCTGAACGTTGGCGATAAACACGGTAGGTCATGCCTTCCTGCTCAAAATCAAGCTGCACAGACATCTCGCCCTGACCGAGATGCACCAATTCCTCGTCACGTTTGGCACGGGCTTTCCCCCAAAGTACCCAAGTGATCGCGTCCAAAATTGACGATTTCCCCGCGCCGTTAGCGCCCGTCAAACAGGCAAGATGAATACCCTCAAAGCGAATCGGGTCAGGAGCGCGATAGGGTAAGAAATTTTTCAGTTCAAGACGGACAGGAATCATAGTGGTTTACTTTTCCAGCGGATAATTTACACAGGGGAGATTTTCGCACTCTTGTGCGAGTGTGGCAACAGGGTCTTTAATATCGAACCGAGTTAAGCTCTCAGCCTTTAGCAGTCAGTTATCAGCGAAAGCGGCAACAGTACCAGAAAACTCAGGCAAGCTGACGATTGCTTCCACTGAAAAAATTGACCGTAGCACTTTACTGCTTAGATTGTACAACATTCCAACAGCCTAATTTTGCGTTTTGAACAAAATACACTTGATTGACAAAAATTGTCAACAGCAATTACTCATGATAAGAATAAAATCAGACTTAACTTGGCTCAACAGATACCTCAATGGTACGACGCTCGTTTACGTCCCTTGTACCCGCGTGGACTTCTAAAGGTTGTGGCTGAAACCAAGCAGTTCTGGAGTTTTTGATAGAGGGGTGAATTGCATCAACTTTAACAAATTTTTAACCTACATCTGCGAATGCCCATCTAACGCCAGATGTTGTAAAATGTTATTATTCCGAAAGTGTGACACCAAACCCAAAAATATCCGCAGGGGTTCTTTTTCTCATGAAGACTGTGACGCTCATTAACGAAAAAGGCGGAGTCGGTAAAACGACGCTCGCTATTCATCTTGCCGCCGGACTCGCCATTCGCGGGTATCGCGTGGTATTAGCAGATGCTGACCCACAAGGCCATGCAACCGTTTCGCTCGGCATTCAAAAAGGCCCCGGCCTTTACGATCTTTTGGTACGCGGTGCATCCTTTAAAGAAGTGCTGCGTCCTGCCTCGCCAGAATGCTTCGGCATCCCTGGTTATCCGGTTAAAGGCCAGCTTTATGTCGTCCCTTCCAATGTAGAGACCCGCAGCATCCCGATTCAAATCTCGGATGCCTTTGCCGTCGTCGAGCGGTTTCGGGAATTAGAAGGCGTTGTTGATGCCGTTGTGTTTGATACTTCGCCTACCCCCTCGCTGCTACATGGGAGCATCTATCTGGCAACAGATGCGATTATTTATCCCACGAAATGCGAATTTCTGAGTTTCGATGGACTAGTCGAAAGCCTTGCTCATCGTGACATGATCCAGCCCACCCGCGCCCGCTGGGGTTTAGAAAATATCCAAATCATGGGCATTGTGCCGACGATGTTCCGTGCTGGCACGTTAGTCCATCAAGAAAATCTGAACAAACTCAAATCTCGTTATGGCAATCTCGTTTGGCCTGAAATGGCAATGCGTACCGTGTGGGCAGAAGCCTCCACCCTTGGTCAGTTGGCGTTTCGCTTCGCACCCGATAGCGGCGCAGCCCGCGATGCGTGGAACATCGTAGATCGCGTTCAAATGGAGATGCAATAATATGGGGCGCAAAAATTCGCTGGCTGGTATTGATCCATTTGGCAAAGATGGCAGTGAAGACAAACCATCGGAGCGTCCTGCGCTTTCGATGAATGATGCGGATACGGCATTGTTCGGCGAGCTGACCCGCGTAGAGGCCGGACGACAAACCATACGCCCGATCCCAATTATGGAAATCTACCCAGATATAAAACAAGCGCGGCGTGTTATGCCTTCCGCCGTGCGTGAGCATTGGAACGGCGAACCGGGCATGGTCACAGAGATGTTCAATTTTTGGGTAGATATTATTGACGAAGAACGTGGATTAGCGCGTGTCCCTAATTTTAACCTGAGTGATACGCTTTGGGCGGAAGCCGTCGAAAAAAGGGGACGCTCGGAAACCGACATCGAAAACGAAAATTATAAGCCAGGGCCAGCAGAAACCGCTTTTTTGAAGATCGTCGATTTAGCTGTCAGTATTCGCCGCGATGGTCTCACAAATCCTGTGACAGCAGAACAAGCCGGGGCGCGGCACTTTAGGCTGGAAACGGGTGAGCGCCGTTGGTTAGCGTTCCACATGCTGTTTAATTTTTTCCATGCTGGGGCAGGCAAACCCGATGAGCGCACTCGGTGGGAAAAAATCCCCGCCATCGTCGTCCAAAAACTCAATGTGTGGCGGCAGGCTACCGAGAATACGGCACGCGCCGATTTAAACGCGATTGGACGGGCGCGGCAGTTCGCCATTCTATTGATGGATTTGTTGCAACTTGATGGCGCGACGTTCCAGACGTTTGAACACCTAATTAGATCAGGCCATTGTGATCGGCCTTATTACGCTCAGGTGATTGAGCATCGCGTCCCTAGTGGCAAAGGCGAAGTCCTTTCTAACGCGATTGGGGCGGCTCATCGCTCGGCGTTTACGCGCTGCCGAATGCTGCTCGGTTTGCCGGACGAAGTTTGGGATATTGGGGATAATTTGGATGTATCCGAAGATGAACTTTTGAAGTGGGCTAAACTGCCTGCGCCTAAAGCGATTGAAGAAGCTCGCAATTTGGAAAAAATTGTTGCGAGTCGCAACAATTTGGCGACCAAGACCGATACCGCAGAAATCGCCAAGCGATCCTATAAGCCCCCTCCCCTACTAAGTGATCCCGCCCTCAAACGCGGAAAAAGGCTGTTTTCCAAGCAAGATGAGGCCATTTTTAAGGCAATTTCTGACCTACGCGATGGGGTAGGGGAGGCGGATCCGGGTACGAAAGCGCAAATCCGAAATTTACTAGAACAAATGCAAACGCGGTTAGATCAAGTCAAAAACCTCATCGAATAGCCTGTTGCCATCTAAAGACCATGCTCATCAGCGCTAAAGATCAATCGCAATATGGGACATGCTGAGCATCATGTCCCATCAAGCCTTATTGTTATTTCCTACCCTCGACAATCTCTGCCTGCTTAAAAATCATCTTTTGAAGCTAGCGCATAAAGCGGTAACATCATGAGAAAATTCGTCTTCTAGTGTAATTTCGAGAGGTGAAATCGTGACAAGAGAACAAACCTTAGAGTCTATCCGTCAGCAGCCTGAAATATCTGCCCTCATCATCGGAGGTGGGATTAACGGCATCGGTCTATTTCGGGATTTAGCGCTTCAAGGCGTGGATGTTCTGTTGGTAGAGAAAAATGATTTTTGTGGCGGGGCAAGTGCGGCTTCATCGCACATGGTACATGGCGGGCTGCGCTATCTGGAAAATGGCGAGTTCCGACTGGTCAATGAAGCGCTGCATGAACGTAATCGACTTTTAGCCAACGCCCCGCATTACGTCAAACCGCTGCCTACGACCATCCCGATTTTTAATTGGTTTTCGGGGATGCTCAACGCGCCCCTGAAATTTTTTAATCTGCGCGATAAGCCGAGCAATCGCGGCGCGATCATCATCAAAGCCGGGCTGACCATGTATGACTTTTTCACTTGGTCACAACAAGCCCTTCCGCGCCATAAGATGACCTCACGCGCAAAATCATTGGAACTGCGTCCTGGCTTAAATCCTGATATTGTTGCCACAACCACTTATTACGACGCATGGATGCCTTATCCTGAACGCATCTGTTTGGAACTCATTCTGGATACCGAGGCGATGTCACCGAATGCCCATGCGCTCAATTATGTAAGTGCGGAAAGCGCATCGGGCGGCCAAGTCACATTAAAAGATCAAATTACCGGCGCAACCTTAGAAGTAAAACCGCGCATCGTCATCAATGCGGCAGGCCCTTGGATCGACTTCACCAACAAAGCGATGACTCGTCAGACACGTATGATCGGCGGGACGAAGGGATCACATATCATAGTCGATCACCCTGAACTTCATGCGGCGACACGCGGACACGAACTTTTCTTTGAAAACAAGGACGGGCGCATCTGTTTATTTTTTCCGCTACAAGATCGCGTCCTGATTGGCACAACCGATATTCCGATCAGCAATCCCGACGATGCATTCTGCACTGAAGATGAAGTCGATTACATGATCGAACTCGTCAAACTGGTTTTCCCCAACATTGAAATCAACCACCAACATATCGTTTTTCGTTTTTCGGGCGTGCGTCCTCTGCCCGCCAGCGATGCCGCCACACCGGGGCAAATCAGCCGCGACCATAGCATCCGTATCACTGAACCCGGAGAAGGTATTGACTTTCCCGTGTATTCATTGGTCGGCGGCAAGTGGACGACCTTCCGCGCTTTTGCGGAACAAACGACGGATAAAGTACTGCCAATGATAGATATGTCGCGCCGCGCATCGACTCGTGAAATGTCCATCGGTGGTGGCAAAAATTATCCTCAGACTGAAAAAGATCAGCAGCGCTGGCTGGATGCACTCGGACAAAAAACCAACCTATCACTAGAGCGTCTTCAAACTCTGTTTAATCGTTATGGCACTCGCGCCGACGAAATCGCGCAGTTTTGTGCGTCCACCGAAGACATCGCGCTGACTCATATCCCCGATTATACGACTGGCGAAATTGAATTTATCGCCACGCGGGAAAAAGTGATTCATTTGGATGATTTTGCGCTGCGGCGGTCACTGCTGGCGATGCTGGGCAAAATCACTAATGAGGGGCTTGTGGAATTGGGTCAGATTCTTGGCGCGGCACTCGGTTGGTCGGATGGGCAAACCCAGACAGAAATTAATCGTACCGCCAAACTACTCAAAGACCGTCATGGGGTTGAACTCAACATTACACAGCATACGTAAGAGGCATTTCATTTTTGAGGAGAAAATGATGTCACTCCTTGAATGCGTTAAAGCTAAAGGAACACCCCTGATTAACGGTAATCGGGTGACATTCTTATGGGAGGGGCCAACACAGCCGCAGCTATTGGGCGACTTCAATTATTGGCTGATGGATAAAAAACCGATTGACTTTGAACAAGTGTCTGAAGACCAGTGGCAGACAACAATCACCCTGCCACTGGATGCCTATATCGAATACGGCTTTATTGTCGATGGAGAACGCACCTACGATCCACTAAACCCAAATCGTTTTGATGACAACATGGGACATATCAACAGTGTATTTTGGATGCCACAAGCCCACGATAATCCTTTAGCTATCGAGCAGGCTGATGTTCCGCGTGGGCAGATCACCACACACGTTATTGATGGAAAAAGTTACATTGTTGGCGCAAGCCGCACGCTTCATCTCTACCGACCTGCAATTAATGAACCGACTCCGCTGCTGATTGTGTTCGATGGTTCTGGTTATCTTCATCACGCCCGAATTGCCACCATCGTTGATAATCTTATCACGCAAAAACGCATCCGCCCGATTTCGCTGGCGCTGCTCGATCCCGGTGGTGATGGGCGCGTTGTGGAATACGCCAGTAGTGATGCAACCGTTGGATTTCTAATCTATTGCGTTTTGCCTTTTGCCCGTGAGCATCTTCATTTGGTCGATACCCAAAAGTCACCTGGCGCATTTGGTATGATGGGTGCCTCTATGGGCGGGTTGATGTCACTTTATACCGCGCTGCGTGCGCCAGAAATTTTCGGGCATGTCTTAAGCCAATCGGGGGCGTTTCGTGGGGAGCATCTTTACTATCGCTCGGTCACGCACGATCTTCTGGAATATACGCCGACAAAGGATATTAAAATCTGGATGGATGCAGGCATACACGAATGGTTTATTGATGGCAACCGAGAGATGAATGCACTGCTGCAAAAGCGTGGCTACGATGTTATATATAGTGAACATAACAGCGGACATAATTACCCATCATGGCGAAACAGCCTGTGGCGCGGCCTAGAGCATCTTTTCCCGCTGATTTCTGCTGTGTGAAGCGTGGGTGCTTTCAATCGCTTTTATGTTTCCGGCGGTTTATCATGACTATCCGGCATACACGTCCCATCGGTCAGCCCACGCGCGGCAAAACCGCCCTCAATCGCCTACGCCAGATCGACACCTATATCGCGCTGGCATGGTCATCCGTTTTGACCAATGGACAGCCCTTGATTGTCGATGTAGGCTACGGCACACAAGCATGGACGGCGCTGGAGATGTTTGAACGCTGGCTGCCGCTGAATCGCAATCTAAACCTGCTCGGCGTTGAGATTGATCCGGCGCGCGTCTTGGCAGCACAAATTTATGCCCAGCCACCAACTATCGAATTCAAACTGGGTGGCTTTAATCTCTCGAATATTCTTATCATGAGTAATGTGCGACTCATCCGCGCTTATAATGTCTTGCGTCAATATTAAGGAAGACGATGTTTCCGCAGCGCTTAACACAATGGCGGAATCATTAGAAATCGGCGGGCTGCTCATCGAAGGCACATCTAATCCAACCGGACGATTAGTCGTCTTTGATATTTATCGCAAAACCCAATATAAGATGCTCGTGCATCAAGAACTTGTCTTCGGCACGAACTTTCGTGAAGGCCTTACGCCCGTCGATTTTCAGGCGGTCTTACCCAAGCGTTTAATTCATCACGCGCACGATCAAGCCCCCGCCGCATTTTTCGACGCATGGCAGCGATCACTCACAGTCGCCAAAAGCGCTGGCAAAATTGGCCTGCGTCAACAGTGGATTTTCGCCGCCTATCATCTGCGAGAGCGCTTTGGCTATTCCATCGACCTTCGGAAGCGTATTCTCCGTCGTGGCTATCTGGTGCTGCGTTCACCGCTTTATCCCTAAACTCAACTTTCACACTCAGTTTCACCCATTTGGCATCCTCCAAAAACCAAGATAAAATTAGCTCATACGTTCCGATAGATATGAAGACCTACGCATGAATCTCAAATCCTTAACCCTCACCCCGCCCAAAGCAGCACTAGCCGAGATGTATCCCTTTAATATCCCCCTCGTCCGATCAGCGCCAGAAATCACCTTCACTGCACCCGTCACATTTTTCGTCGGCGAAAACGGGTCGGGCAAATCGACGCTGCTCGAGGCGATTGCATGTGCCGCTGGTTCGATTACGGCTGGGAGCGCCGATGCCGAAAACGATCACTCGCTAGCAGCCGTGCGGACTCTGGCGAAGCAGCTCAAACTCACCTGGCATAAAAAGACACGCAAGGGATTTTTCCTGCGTTCAGAAGATTACTTCGGTTACGTGAAGCGGTTGGCAAAGATGCGGGCAGAACTCGAAATTGACTTACGCGAAACCGAAGTGGCTTACAAGGAAAAGTCCAAAACAGCACAGGGATTGGCGACGATAGCTTATAGACGCGAAATCCATTCGTTGGACACCCATTACAATGGTGATCTGGACAGCCGGTCACATGGCGAAAGCTACTTAGCATTTTTCCAAGCCCGTTTTATTCCCGGTGGCTTATATCTGATGGATGAGCCAGAAGCGCCGCTTTCTCCCGTGCGACAGTTGGCGCTGATTTCGATGCTGAAGTTAATGATCGCTCACAACGCGAAGTTCATCATCGCCACGCATTCACCGATTCTGATGGCTTTCCCTGTCGCGACCCTTTTAAATTTCGATTCGCTGCCGCCATAGCCTGTCGAATATGATGATCTTGAGCATGTTATCATCACCCGAACTTTCCTCAATAACCCCACACAGTTTCTTAATCAACTTTAACTTCTGAATTTTTCGTTATATTCTCATTCGTTTTCTCTCATAATCCCGTTTGGGTAGAGAATCATTAAGAAATTCACTTGCCTTTGTAAGGCTATATCCGCTTACAATGAAATTGAGCAGAATTATTTCTGTACTTTAGATTCATCAATCACTCATAAGAAGTGATTAAAAGGTAAAACGTGACGGTGGGAATCACAAACACATCACTTCACATGGCAATCGAAGGGCGGATTTATGTCAACACAGAAATTAGACAGACGCACCAAAGTAGGTTTATTTTCAGTACGGAATCAGCTTATGGTTGCCATCGCGGCAGTCGTTATCGTCCTATCAGCGGCGGCGCTGATTGTGTCATTAGCTTTGCAGCAAAATCGTATTGAAAAAGATTTGGCATCCCGGTTAAGTACACTCTCTGAGGCAGAAGCAGATTCGATCCAGACCATCCTCAGTTCACAAATCTCCCTGCTGCGTAACCTGAGCGATTCGGCGACTACTGGGGATGCGGCAATCGCAAGTGCCGCGAGTTTGCCGGAGAACCCAGAAGAATTGCAACAGATTCTTCAAACACGCGATGCGGAATGGCAAGCCGCTGACGATACTGCGACGCTCATCCGCAGTATTCTCAATAATCGTGGTAGTAGAGAACTCAACAATTTCGTAGAAAACGTACCCGGTCATACCGAAGTTATGGTAACTGATATAAACGGGGCCCTTGCTTCTGCCAGCAACCGTCCTACCGATTACGTTCAAGCAGACGAAGCTTGGTGGCAAGCGGCATGGAATAATGGCGAAGGTGCCATTTACATCGCCAACGAATTTAGCTTTGATGACAGCGTCGGCGCGAACATCCTAATTATGGCGCTGCCACTGGAACGCAACGGGGAAATTGTAGGCGTTTTACGCTCCAGCTTCCGCGCTGATGCCATTCAAGCTATTCTGTCAACTGCTTTCAGAGCCGGGGATACGGGTCGTGTAATGATTGTCAACGGTGCAGGGCTTATTCTTGCAAGTTCCGACACCGCCCTCGCCAATCAAACGATTCCTTCGTTTGCTACGCTCTTTACGATTGAACAGACAGAAACCAATCAACTTGCCGAAATCAATACGATGTCCAACGCGAGTTTGATCGGCAGCACCCATCGGCTCTCGACAGATGGACAAACCGCCGCAATCGATAACCTCAACTGGTACTTACTACTCGCGCTGGATCAATCCGAGGCTTACGAACCCATCCAGCAAACCTTGATCGCAACTGGCTTGATTTCGATTGCCGTACTTATTGCAAGCCTCGTTTTAGCCTATTATCTCTCCCGTGTACTCACACGTCCGCTGGAAGCCTTGACGGCTGCGACACAAGACATCGCTGTAAATCGTAACTGGCGGGCGCGAGTAGAAGTGCCGGGCCATAACGAATTTGGCCTCTTAGGTCGGACGTTTAACGCGATGGCGGCACAAATTCAAGAAACGCTGACGACTTTGGAAGATCGAGTCAGTGCCCGAACCCGCGATATGGTGATCGCGGCGGATGTGGCGCAAAAAATCTCCAGCACGCTTGATTTGAATGATCTGCTCCAAAGCGTGTCGGATTTAACCAAAGAACGTTTCGACCTATATCATGCCCATATTTATCTGTTGGATGATGCAGGCAAAAATCTCGTCCTGATGGCAGGTGCAGGTGAAGTAGGACGCACGATGACGAAAGAAGGTCGCAGCATCCCGACAAACCATCTTCACAGCATCGTCGCCAGCGCAGTCCGCACCAAACGCGGTGTTATCGTTGATGATGTCACGAAAATACCTGATTTCCTAGCGAACCCGCTGCTGCCGGATACAAAATCTGAAATGGCGATTCCGATAATCGTCGGTGATAGCGTCATTGGTGTATTAGATGTACAAGCGAATCGTATTAAAGCTTTCGATAACGAAGATGTGCGCGTTCAAACCACTTTAGCTGGTCAGATCGCCATCGCCGCACAAAACGCAGGCGCATTCAAGCGGGTTACCGACGCACAAACCGGGCTGAAATTGTACGCTGATTTGATTCAAAATGTACCTATCGGGATTTATGTATGGAAACTAGAAGACATCAATGATCCTTACTCCCTTCGATTAGTTGCTGCAAACCCTGCTTCCCAAATAGCGGCGGGAGGTACTGTAGTTGAGGAAGTTATCGGTAAGAAGATGATCGACATCTTCCCAGAAGCGTTTGAAACGCAAATTCCGCAGATTTATGGCCATGTCGTCCGCACAGGAGAGACTGTCGATCTTGGCGAAAATCGCTTTGAAGGAGCTGATGGCAGCATCACCATTATTGCATTAAAAGCCTTCCCGCTGCCCGACAACAGTGTCGGTGTATCTTTTGAAAATGTCACGGAACGCAAGGTGCAAGAAGAAACCATCCAACGACGCGCCATTGAAATGGAAACGGTAGCACAAGTGAGTGCTTCCGCTACGAAAATTATGGATGTAGACGAGCTGCTACAATCGGTAGTGGATGTCACCAAAGAAAGTTTCGGCCTCTACCATACTCATATCTACCTGCTTGATGAAACCAATTATGACCTCGTATTAGCAGCAGGCGCAGGCAATCCGGGCCGCCAGATGAAAGCTAAAGGTCATAAAATCCCGCTGTCTCGTGAGCATTCATTAGTCGTGCGTGCTGCCACTTCGCTAGAAGCCCAAATTGTCAACGACGTATCCACCAATCTCGATTTCTTGCCAAATCCGATGCTACCGGATACAAGATCCGAAATGGCAATCCCGATAACAATTGGGACACACTTGATCGGTGTGCTAGACATCCAAGCGAATATCACAAATCGCTTTACAAATGATGATGTGCGTGTTAAGACAGCGCTGGCAAATCAAATCGCTGTCGCCATACAAAATGCGCGTTCATTCCAACAAACCGAATTACGTCTACACGACCTGCAAGCCAGTCAACAAATTGCCGATACCATCCGTGAGGGCGGCGCACTCGAAACCCTGATCGAAAATACAATGAAAATCATCGTCAAAACCTTTGGTGGGGATAATGCCGTTTATTCCGTTTATGATTACACAAGGAATGTTTGGCAAGGCGTGGCAGGTGCAGGCGAAGGCATGACTAGCGCCATCGCACAAAACTTCAGCGACCCCGGTTCCGCTTATCCACATGGCATGGAAGTCCTTCGCACCGGAAGAACAGTTGCCATTAATAACACCCACGCCTATCCCGATTTTCCAGAGGCCTATATTGAGTTACTCGGCTTGAAGTCGGTTCTGACATTACCTGTCTTTACGGGCAATAATGTCACCGGCGCAATCTTCATCAACTTCAACACCCAACAGCATACCTTCCGTGAAGAGGAGATCAGCCTAGCTAATACTATTGCCAACCAAGTCTCGACAGGTATTGAGCGTACCCAAGCCGAAGAAGAATCCGGGCGCAACCTTAAACTGCTGCGTACCGTAATTGATGCGACACCCGATTGGATTTTTGCCAAAGATCGGGATTATCGCTATATCTTGGTCAACAAAGGCTATGCCGATGCAATGGGCAATATCTCTGATGAAATGCTCGGCAAGGATGACCTGGAACTTGGCTTCCCGGAAGAACTCGTTTTGGGAAATGCAGAGAAGAATATTCGCGGCTTCCGCACAGATGATATCGCCGTAATCGAAACAGGCGGGTCACTCCATAATCCTTATGATCCGGCGACCTTCGTTGACGGCTCTGTTCATGTCTTTGATACACAAAAGCTGCCCTTGCGTGATAGTGATGGTGAAATCTTCGGTATCCTTGGCTTTGCCCGCGACGTTACGGAACGCATCCAAGTAGAAGAAGATCGTAACCGCCTCTACAGCACCTCTATTGACATGCTCGGTTCAGCCGGATTTGATGGCTACTTCAAAGACCTCAACCCCGCATGGTCACAAACGCTGGGCTGGTCAATTGAAGAACTGATGGCGAAACCCTATATTGAGTTCGTCCATCCAGAGGATGTAGAACCAACCAATCGGGAAAGCAACGAACAGCTTGCTGCCGGTTTCAAGACGCTCTCATTTGAAAATCGCTATATCACCAAAGACGGCGCTTACCGTTGGCTCTCTTGGAATTCTACGCCCGATGTCACCAGTGGCTTGATTTATTTCGTCGTGCGCGACGTTACAGATCAAAAGCAAACCGAAGAAGAACGCAACCGCCTATACTCCTCCTCTATTGATTTGCTCGGTTCCGCCGGATTTGATGGCTACTTCAAAGACCTTAACCCTGCTTGGTCACAAACGCTGGGCTGGTCAATTGAAGAACTGATGACAAAACCTTATATCGAGTTCGTCCACCCAGAGGATGTAGAACCAACCAATCGGGAAAGCAACGAACAGCTTGCTGCCGGTTTAAAAACGCTCTCATTTGAGAATCGCTATGTCTGCAAAGATGGCAGCTATCGCTGGCTTTCTTGGAACGCCA
>Ga0335394_10004469_pt1 | contig 15914 bp, 11 predicted proteins | sample MAT03_FD_205741 | JGI IMG/M metagenome (GOLD analysis project Ga0335394, IMG submission 205741) | Freshwater microbial communities from Lake Fryxell liftoff mats and glacier meltwater in Antarctica - MAT-03 (spades assembly) (version 2) ... | reverse complement strand
GGGCGGAAGGTCGCAGCCAGGCCCACGGCATGTTCGCCATCGTGCGCCACGGCTACCTCATGACCTGTTCTCTTCAGGATCATGGACATCGAAAGAGCGATGTCTTCGTTGTCGTCCACCACCAGCACCCGGCGGCCGGATGTGGCTGCGGGATAAGAAGCGACCAGCGGCTTGGACTTCTCCGCAGCGGTGATCAGGGGCAGCCGCACGATGAACTCGCTGCCTTTGCCTAGGCCTTCGCTCCGGCCCTGCACTTGGCCCTTGTGCATCTGCACCAAGCGTTGCACCACGTTCAGGCCGATGCCCAAGCCGCCGGAGTTCTGGCCCTTCTGCACCGGATCCACCTGTGCGAACATGTCGAACACTCGATCGAGCGCAGCGGGGTCGATGCCGATGCCATTGTCCTTCACGCTGATCACGGCGCATTCCTGCTCGCGGCCCACGCGCAGGTCGATACGCCCGCCGCGTGGCGTGTACTTGGCCGCGTTGTTCAACAGGTTGGACACGACTTGGATCAAGCGTGCCGCGTCGCCATGCACCACCAGTTCTTCCGTGCTGATGTCCACGCGCAATTGATGTTCGCTGCGTTCGATGAACGGCTTGGTGGCTTCCATGGCGGTGCCGATCACCTCGGATAGTCGTACATCCTCCTTCACCAGATCGATCCTTCCGCGGCTGATCCGGCTCAGGTCCATCAGGTCGTCCACCAACCGCACCATGTGGTCGAGCTGGCGCACCATCATGGCACGCGTGGTCTCCATCAATTCAGGTTCGTCCGGTGCCAGCTCCATCAGTTGCAAGCCGTTCTTCAGCGGGGCTAGCGGATTGCGCAGCTCGTGCGCGAGGGTGGCCAGGAAGTGGTCCTTGTGCTTCGCGCTTTCCTCCAGCGCTTCTTCGGCCCGCTTCTGTTGGGTGATGTCCGTGATCACCTCGATCCAGCTTGCCGGAGTGTTCCCACCTTCATACAAGGGAGCGTATTTCACATCGAGCCATCGTGATCCGCGCGAAGGAAGGTCCACCTGCACCAAGCATTCCACCGGTTCGCCTTTCAGCACTTGCCGCATATAAGGCAGAAGTACGGCATAGGCGGCATCGCCGATCACGCTGCGCAGGTGCTTGCCTTCGACCTGGACTTCCGGCAGACTGATCCAATCCAAGTATCCTTGGCTTGCCCAGAGAAAGCGCTGATCGCGATCCACGCGGGCCACGGCCACGGGCATGTGGTCCGTCACCATTTGCAGCTGCTCGTTCGCGGTGTTGATGTCCGCTTCCAGGCGTTTGCGATCGGAGATGTCGCGTGCCACTTTCGCAGAACCGATCGCCACACCGTCCGCATTGAAGATGGGTGAAACGGAGAGCGAGACCTCGAAGAAAGTTCCGTCCTTTTTCTTGCGCATCGTCTCGTAATGGTCGATGCGTTGGCCTTGGCGTAACCGCTCCTGGATCATGATCTCCTCGTCGTGACGGTCCTGTGGCATCAGCATCAATACCGACTTCCCCACGGCCTCATCAGCCGTATAGCCGTACAATTGTTCGGCGGCTTGGTTCCAACTCGTAATGATGCCACTGAGATCCTTGCTCACCATAGCATCCTGCGATGATTCCACGATGGCGGCAAGTCGCCGTGCCGCTTCGGCGTGCGTTTCACGTTCGGTCACATCGCCCATTACACCCACCAGCCGCCATGGCTTGCCATGGGTATCCGCTTCCACGCGACTGGCGACCTCCACCTTGCGCCACAGGCCATCGTTCTTTCGCTTGATGCGCATGGTGATGTTGTAGTTGCCGATATCGGCGATCGCCCGCTCCAGACCCCGCATGGCCATTTCCCGATCTTCCGGATGGAGCACGTCGCGGTAGAACTCTTCGGGGGGCACCACGCCTTCCTCGCGGGTGCGACCGAAGATGGCGAACATGCGGTCGTTCTCCCATACGGCTTGATCATCCTCGAAGCGCCGCTCGAAGATGCCCAGCTCTGCCGCGCTGGTAGCGATCATCAAGCGGGCTTCGCGTTCCTGCACCACTTCCTGCGCCTGCTTGGCATCGGTGATGTCCGTGTTGGTGGTGAACCAGCGCACCACTTGATCATCGGAGCCGACCACAGGGACCGACCGGGTGAGGAACCATCGGTACACGCCGCTCTTCACACGCATGCGGAAGGTCGTATCCCATGGCTTGTGGGATGAAAGCCCATTATCGAACGTTTCCAACATGCGCTCCACATCATCGGGGTGCATCCAGGTCATCCGCTCTTCCCGGTTGAGGTTCGCGAAGTCCACGCCAAGAATGGATCCCCACCGCCTGTTGAACCAAGTGGGGTTACCGTCCGCGTCCATGATCATGGCCAACTGGTCCATGTTGTCGGCGAGCAGTCGGAAGTTGGCTTCGCTTTCGCGCAGACGATCTTCGGCTTCGCGCAATTCGGTCACATCGGTATTGGTGCCGAACCAACGGAGGATCGTGCCGTTGGTATCGCGCACCGGAAATGCGCGCGAGAGGAACCAGTGGTACTTACCATCCGCACCCAGTATGGGGAAGGTGTCCTGCCAGTCGATGCCATTTTTGATGTGGTACTTGAACTTCGCGGTAACGTGATCCACATGCTCAGGGTGATGGACCTTCTGCCAACCCCAGCCCAGCATATCTTCCAAGGTGGTGCCGGTGAATTCAAACCAGCGCTCGTTGTACCAGTGGATGGAACCATCGGGTTCAGCGATCCACGCGAGCTGTCCGATGTTGTCGCCAAGCAGGCGGAATCGCTCTTCGCTTTCCAGCAGTTGTTCTTCCTTCTCACGTTGGTCGGTGATGTCGGTGCTCGTACCGAACCATCGTACCACCTTGCCCTCCGCATCCTTGTGCGGCGTTACGCGGGAAAGGAACCAGTGCCACTTGCCTTCCTTGCTCTTCAACGGGAACGTGCTTTCCCAGTTCTCGCCCTTCTCGGCTGCGGCCTGTAGCGAAGTGATCACGCGTTCATAATGGTCCGGATGGTGGAGTTCGGTGGGAGCCTTCTCGCGGATCTGGTCCAGCGGTATCCCGCTGAACTCCTCCCAGCGCTGGTTGAACCACAGCGTGCTACCATCGGGAGAGGCCATCCAGGCGAGTTGGTCCATGTTGTCGGCCAAGAGGCGGAAACGTTCTTCGCTCTGCTGGAGATCCGCCGCTGTGCGTGTGCGTTCCACAGCGGCCCACATGCGCTCGGCCGCTTCCTCCACCAACGTGATCTCCTCCGAAGTCCATTCACGAGCAGTGGTCGCGGCTACAGCCAAACCTGCCACGAGCGCACCTTCCTTCACCAGCGGTACACCGATGAAAGCGCGTGTGGTGATGGCGTCGTACGCGGCGATCTCCTCCGGGGATAGTTCCGGATCGGAATGCACATCCGCACTTATCGCTGTGCGGCCCGAACGATAGGTGGAAAGCACTTTCGCCCCGAACGATGTCATCGGATAGCGGCCTGCGACCGAGGGCACACCATGCGTGTGCTCGACCTCCAGCACGAAATCCTCTCCACGCACTTCGAAGTAGCCTGCGCGTTCAACACCCAAGTGCTCGGCCAGTATACGGCTCGCCTCGGCCTGTACTTCAACTGGATCCAAAAGCGGGCGTAGCGCATCGTTGAGCCGTAGCAGGAAATCCTTCCGCTCGGCGATGGAACGCGCAAGAGATTGTGCCTCGAGCTGCTCGGTGACATCGGTGTTGGTGCCGAACCAGCGCAGCACTTCGCCCTGCGCACCACGAAGAGGAACGCACCGCGAAAGGAACCAGCGGTAATGGCCTTCCTTGTTCTTGATCCGGAAGGTGAACTCCCAGTCCTGCTCCTTCGCGAAGCAGGCCATGTAACTCCCCATCATCGCACCCGCATCGTCCGGGTGGATGGCCTCGGCCCATTTGCCCGCGATCACATCCTCGCTGCTCAGGCCGGTGAATTCCACCCAGCGGTCGTTCACCCAAATGGTCTTGCCGGTGAGGTCGCCGATGTAGATCATCTGCGGCAGATTGTCCGCCAGCACATGATAGCGCTGCTCGCTCATGCGCAGGGCATCTTCTGCTTCGCGGCGCGCGGTGATGTTCATGGTGCCACCCATCATGCGCACAGGTTTGCCTTGCTCGCGGATCAGCACCGCATTGGTGTAAACCCAATTCACGGTGCCCTCCGCATTCAGTGTGCGGAACTCGATCTCGTACGGTGCATCCTTTTCCAAGGTCGCTTTGATCGCTGCGGCCACTTGCTCACGATCCTCCGGATGGATCAGCTGATGGTAGCCCTCCATGCTGGGATCGAAGGATCCCTTTTGCACGCCGTGGATCGCGTACACGGGATCGGTCCACACAATGGTATCGGCGAGAATGTCCCAATCCCAGATACCGAGCTTGCCAGTGCGTGTGATCACACCCAGGCGCTCTTCGTCCAGTTTCCGTTCCGTGATGTCCAGGATCATGGCCATGAACAAGCGCTTGGGGCCTTTGCTCACGATCTGCAGGTGTACTTCCACCGGGTAATCACTGCCATTGGCACGGCGGTGTATTGTGTAGAATTGGAGCTTTTCCTTTTCGCGGCTGCGAAGCGGTTCCACCAGGGCATCGAATTGCCGCGCGTCCAATGCGGGCTTGATGTCCACCGGGGTCATGTCGCGCATCTGCTCGAGCGTGTACCCCAGATTGCTCAATGCGCCGTGGTTCACGTAGTCGAACTTCAAGCTGTCCAGGTCGAAGATGTAGATCTCGTTCAGGCTTCGTTCGAGCATGCCGGAAAACTGCTGCCGATCAGCCTCAGCCTGATGCCGCTCTGTGATATCCACCATTACACTGTGCCCGCCGATGATGGTGCCCCGTGCATCGCGGATGGGTTTGGGATATACCTGAGCGCGCCTGCGGGTTCCGTCCGGGCGTTCGATGATCAGCTCTTCACCTTGTATGGCCGCGCCTTCGCGCATGGCGCGCGCTATGGGGCTGTTCTTCTTCGTGAGCGGTTTGCCATCGGCGCTGTAGAGCTTGTAGGCACCATGCCACGCGCCTGCTTTCATATCCGGCGCCTGACCCCAGAGCACGGTGGCCGCTTCATTGTGAAGGATGATGCGGCCTTCGGTATCGAGGGTGAACACGCCCACCGGTAGTGTGTTGAGCAACTGCCGGTAGCGCTGTTCGCTCTGCGCGAGCGCATCGTTGCGTACTTGCAATTCCTCATTGATGGTGGCGTACTCCTCGTTGATGGATCGCAGTTCCTCCTTGGAGGTCTCCATCTCCTCGTTGATGCTCTGCAGCTCTTCGTTGCTGGACACCACTTCCTCGTTCGCCGCTTGTAATTCCTGCGTGGAGATCTCGGACTCCTCGCTGATCAAGCGCGCTTGTTCGCGCGCTTCGCGCAGTTCCTGCTCCAAGGTGGCGATGCGGTTGTCACGCGCGTCCCTTCCGGCTTTGGCCGTGGACCCGTTGGCGGGCGTTGGTTCCGGCAGGCGAGCTTCTTCCCGGAAGAGCACGAGGTAGTGTGGATCGTGGGCATCGCCCATGGGCACTACCTCCAGGGCCACATCGTGCAATCCTGCGCTAAGGCGAACGGGTATGCCGCTCTTGCGCGCAGCGATCTTCTCCGTCTTTACCTTTTGCAGTAGCCCCCGCAGCTCGAAGGCCAGCTCATCCCGCACCATCTTCAGCAGTTTGAGGCTCGCACGACCGTTGCTGGGGCCGAGGAAGGGTGCGGTGCTTCCGAGGAAGCGCACGATCTCCAGATCCTTGTTCACCAGTACGCTCGCGGGTACATACCGGTGCAAGAGCAGCTGCTCCATCGCGCGGTCGATATCCGCGGTCGTACTCAAAGATCGCAGGGAAAGAGGAGGTGGAACAACGGGTGGAACAGGTAGTGGAACCGACCGGATAGATAGATCGCTTGATAAGCGTTCACTCCCCTGGCGCTTCTTCACGTGTACCTTGTAGTTGCCGTCCGGTTGCCGGAAGAAGCCTTCTGCCGTGCCGGTGGTCTCCGACTTTCCGAGGGCGAGATAGCCCGTTGGCTTCAGCGCGCAGTGGAAGGACTTCAGTACGCGGCCCTGGGCAGCGTTCTCCAAATAGATCAGCACGTTCTGGCAACTGATCAGGTCCACGCGCGAGAAAGGCGGGTCCTTCAGTAGGTCGTGCTTGGCGAACACGCACAGGTCGCGGATGCGTTTGATCACCTGGTAGTGACCGTCCACCTGCATGAAGTACTTGGACAAGCGCTCCGGGTCCATGTCCTGCAACGCGCTCTTCTTGTACACGCCCAGACGGGCCTTCTCGATGGTGCGCTCGTTGAGGTCCGTGGCGAAGATCTGCACCGGTGTATCGATCGCGCGATCACCGAGGAACTCCAGCAATGTGATGGCGATGGAAACCACCTCCTCGCCACCAGCGCATGCCGCCACCCAAATGCGCAATGGGTCCGTGGAGGCGCGATCAGCAAACAGGTCCGGGAAGACTTTTTCCGTGAGCGCTTTGTGGAAGGCCGGATCGCGGAAGAAACTGGTGACGTTGATGAGCAGGTCGCTGCAGAGCGTGTCCACTTCGGTAGGCGTGCCGCGCAGGAGCGTGGCATATTCGGAGAGCTTGCGGCACTTGCTCAACACCATACGCCGGATGATGCGCCTGTGGATGGTAGCCTCTTTGTACTCGGTGAAATCGATACCGCGCTGCTCCAGCAGGTAGTGCAGGATGCGGCGTAGTTCGTTCTCGTGTTTCGATGGAATGCGTGCCTTGCCACCAGCGAAGAGTTCCTTCACCAGTTGCACGAGTTCGCGGGCGATGTCCTCCGGTGCGCGCACCAAGTCCACCACTTCCGCCTCCTGCGCGCTCAGCGGCATGCTGGGGTCTTGTGCGCTGGCATCCTGCACGATGGTGAGGCCGTCTTCCGCCTTGATCGCACGCAGCCCTTCGGTGCCGTCCATGCCGCCGCCCGAGAGGACGATGCCGATGGCGTTGTTCTGGAACTCGTTCGCCAGCGCGGTGAAGAAGGTGTCGATGGGACGCAGCCGCGTATCGTTCACACCGCGTGGTCGCTGCAGCGTGAAGGTGCTATTCACCACCGCCGTGTGCATATCGGCCGGCGCCACATAGAGGCGGTCAGGATCCAGCTTCATCCCGTTCTCCACCACGAACACCGGCATCGCGGTCTTCTTCCGCAGCACCTCGGCCAGCATCTTCTCCTGTTCCTTCTCCTGGTGCGTAACGAACACATAGGCCAACCCAAGGTCCGTGGGCAGGTGCTGGAGCAAACGCGTGATCGCGTCCAAGCCGCCAGCGGATGCGCCGATACCCACTACGGGGAACGCGTGACGATCATCCTTCACGATCACGCCCGCGCGTTCCAGCGGTTTCTTCAGCCGTTCTACATCGGCCTGCAGGAACATATTCACCTTCTCCGGCCCCATGGGAATGGGCACCAGCTTGCCTTGTCTAACCCACGCACGTACTGTGTTCGGATGGCAGCGCAACATGGCGGCCGCCTCCGGTAGTGAGAGCATCGGCTCGTGATCGACTTCGTTGGTGGGCGGGGCCTCCATGATCAACTACGGGTTGGCGCAGTGGACATTGCAGCGAAATAAATCGATCGATCGGGGAATCGCACCGCATGCACGTGCGAATGCGCATTGCAGATGCGCGAGAAGGAGTTCGCTTGCTCTTCGGAATGGAAGGCGCTCTTGGGGTAGCCGCAGAGCAGCGAGAACGGCCGCATGCGCCCCAAGTTGTTCCACAGTTCTTCCAGCAGGTGCGTACCCTTCTCGTTGCCTTGTTGCCAGAGCAAAGCGACCATCTCACCGTAGATGTGCAAATACGGATGCATCTCTGCGGTCTTCTGCAGTAGACCCTGCATGATCACATGGAAACGCGTGTGGTCCGGCAGACCGTTGAGCATGATGCGGGAGAGCAATTCCTCCGCGTTCAACGGAACGAATTGCCCACTGGCTTCTGCGGCGTGCAGGTCTAAGCCGAAGATGGAAGCGCGCTCGCGCACGCCGGCCAAATGGTCTGCCGTGGCCACCACGACGCCCGCGTGCTTGGGCCGCAGGGCTGGTTGCAGGAAGCGGCAGATGTTGTCCAGGAGCTCCGTTTCACTCTCATGGAAATGCACATAGTGCCAGCGCTTCTGGGCCACGTTGCGTTCGAAGAAGGAGAGGTGCGAGGGTTCGAGTTGGAGGTCCATGTTGGTGGATGTTGGGAGGAACGAGAGTAGAACCGTGGTGGATGACGGTCGGCCGCGCTAGCTGACCTTCTTCCAGATCCACCCCCCGAAGATGAGGGCGAGCACGATGAGCGCAAGGAAGATGAAGAAGAGGACTTTTGCGATGTCGGCCGCGCCCTCGGCGATGCCAGTGAATCCGAAGATGCCCGCGATGATGGCGACGACTGCGAAGATGAGTACCCAGCGTAGCATGGTGTTGTGGTTTTATTTGGCCGGAACAACGTTCGTGCCTGAGCGCGCGATCGGAGAAATTGGGCCTGTGGTCTGGCGCCTGAACTTGTTGCGATCGCCATGCGCAAGCGGTCTATGAACCAATCCGGGCGAGGCATTGCCAACACACGCGTGGTGTACGAGTATGCACAACACTGTGTTGGCATGCGGCGTGCTGCGTTCTTGCAAAACACGGATCCCATGAACAGCACGAAGGACAAGATCAAGGGCAACTGGAACCAGTTGAAAGGAAAGCTCAAGCAGGAGTACGCTGATCTCACTGACAACGACCTGTTGTACGTGGAGGGCAAGGAAGACGAGCTGCACGGGCGCTTGCAGGAGCGCTTGGGCAAGACGAAAGATGAGATCGACGCGCTCATCGACCGGCACACGACCAAGGATCCGGTCCGCCACTAGGTCAGGACGGTCTATAGAACGCACGGTTCCGAGCGGGATCGTGCGTTCTTTTTTTCGGGAAGATCCGTGGCCCGCCTTCTCATGAGCGGGGTGGAACGTGGCGATCACACCCCTACGGGCGGAACGATCGGTGCGCGTGCCAACGACACTCGGGCAAAAAGCATCTCCTCCGCATTGCCCTCGGCCTTCACCACCACTTTGTCCAACGGATGCGTGAGCTGGGAGCGACCGGAGAGGACCGTGTCTCCTTCGGGCGTGTTCAGCTCCCCAGCAGCGTTGCAATAGGCGAAGAGGATGTTGTTCTCGAACGCGCGGGTGGTGCACAACGAATCGATCAGCAGGATCTCGTCGTCGACCACATCGTCCACTTGTTCCGCTGGTTTTGTGAAGGACCAGAACGTGGGCGAGACCACCAGTTCAACGCCTTGAGCAACCATCTCAGCGAACATGGCGGGGAAGGAGATATCCCAACAGATGATCAAGCCAACAAGGCCGAAGCGCGTTGGGAAGACCGAGGCGACCGTGCCGGGCATAATGTGGGCCTTCTCCGTTTCCCACAGATTGATCTTGCGATAGATGCCTGCTACGGTACCATCGGAGTTGATGTAGTGCGCTTGGTTGTAAAGGAGGCCGTTCTCGCCCACGGTCCAAGTGCCGGGCACGATGTCGATGGCATGTTTAGCGGCTAGGGCTTGGAAGTGCGCGAGGTATTCCGGCGCGTGGATCACAAAGTCCAACTGTCCCTGCAGCGGTCCGCACACGGCATCTTCAGGAAAGACAACCAGATCGGCGCCCCGCTTCTTCGCCTCTCGCACGAACTGGTCGATGCGTTCCAAGTTCTTCAGTGGCTCGCCCAAGGCGATGTCCAGTTGTACGAGGGCGATGGCGATGTCCATGGCGTTCTACTGTTGTGTCCGCAGCGCAAGGGATCGGGGGTCCGCGTGGCTCTATTTCAGGACCGGTACAAGGAGTGGTCACTTCCGCCCAGAGGACAACTTCTCCAATGCCTTCACCCTGAATATGGCGCGATGTGCTTCGGGGTCATCATCGCCGAGCACGAAGCCGAACGGCTGCAAGCCGGGCACACGATCGAAGATCACCTTGAGCATGGCGGTGAGCGGGATCGAAAGGAACATACCGGGGATGCCCCATAGCGCGCCGCCGACCATCACCGCGATGATGGAGACCAATGCGTTCAGTTCCACGCGCGATGCCACCACCTTGGGTACGATGAAGTTGTTGTCCACGAACTGCACGAAGGCATAGAGCGCCAGCACCCACAAGGCCGCCGAGGGTTCCAATGTGGCCAAGGCGATGATCATGGGCAGGATGGTCGCGATGATCATGCCGATGTAAGGGATCAGATTGAGCACAGCACCGATCACCGCGAGCAGGAGCGCGTACTCCACACCGATGATCATGAGCCCCACCCAGTTCAACACGGTCACTATGCCCGCTTCGAACATCAGCCCTACGAGATAGCTCTGCACCACACCCTTCGTTTGGCTGAGCACATCGCCGAGGACCTCATGGTTCTTCGGCGGGAAGAGTTTGGTGATGAAAGTAATGAGCAAGCGCTTGTACAGGAGGAAGAGGAAGGTGAAGACGGGCAATAGGAAGAAGAAGGCGAACATCGTTCCCACGGTGGTGAGGGTCTGACCGACCAGCGAACCGCTCTTCGCCATGCCCTCATCCTTCACCTTTTCCATGGCCTCGGTCACTTCACCGCGCCGCATGTTGAACGCGTCCTGCGCCCACCGCGACGCTTCCTTGCCCAAACCATCGAGCTTCTCTTTCAGTTCGGGCAATGTTTCACTGAAATTCGCGGCCTGTGTAGCGATGAAGTACCCCAGCCCGCCGAGGGCCAGCATGGCGAAGAGGACGGCAATGCTGATGGCAAGGACACGCGGGATCCGCTTCGAGAGAGCGTTCACCATGGGGTTGAGCAACAACGCCAGCAGCAAGGCGAAGAGCATCGGTACCAAGATGGACTTCGCCACGGAGAGCGCGAAGAACAACCCGATCAAGCCCAGCAGGATCAGGCTCAACTTCTGGTAAGATGGCTGGATGATGCGCCGTTCTGGCGCCGCTTCGGATGCTGGCATAGTGGAACTGGGCCGGGGCCGGAGTGGTCAGTTCAGAGAAGGAGGATGAGCAACAGTATGATGATGATGATCCCTGCCGTGGAGAGGTAGATCACCGTACCGTCGCGGTTGTGATCCTTCATTTCGCGCTTCAAGGCTTTCAACTCGGAGCGCATCACCGCACGAACCGAAGGATCGATCGCTGAACGGTCCACGGCCATCAGTTCTTCCAAGCGGCTCTTGATGACCAGTACGCGTTGTTGTTGTGCAGGTGGCAACTTCGCCAGATTCTCCGCATTGATGCGAACCTCGCGTACGGGCCTGTCCAATGCGGTGGCCGGCGTGGCCATGAGCAGTGCGATACAGGCGGCGCTGGTGGCAAGGATGTTCTTCGTTCTCATGGGTTGGTTGTTTTTTTCGGGTGGTTGTCGCTGATCACTTGGCCAGTTGCAAACGCACACCGGCCGTGATGTACACGTTGTTCACTTTCGGGTTCGTGTCGAAGTCGTCGCCCTCGAACACATTGCTCATGGCCACGTCGTAGCCGCCCTCAACGAAAATGAAACCGATCTCCGCACCCGCGCCTAAGCCGATATACCATTGCGCCGCTTTGGTCTCGACGTCGAGCGCGTCGTTGTCCAAGTCGGCACTCAGGTTGAACAGCGCCGTTGGGCCACCGAGGATATAGATGTTGAAGCCGGGATCGTTCGCTGGGTCCTGGAGCCGGAGACCGACCATTAGTGGAACGCGCAGTGACCGGCTGGTGTAGCGGAACTCCGTGTCGGCACCCGTGGTGGTGCCATCAGGCGAAATACCGGCCACGGTGTAGTTGAGATTGCGCACTTGAAAGTGCAGGCCGGGTTTTAGGAACCACTGCCCGCCGAGAAGTAGGTCGGCGCCGAACTGGTATCCCGCGCGTCCAACCCACTGCTCGGTGCCGGCCTCGCTCACGTTACTGCCACCATAGCCACCACCCAGGCGGAATTCCTGTGCGTACACGGTGCAAGTGGTACACGCGGCGATCAATAGTGGGAAATGCCTTTTCATGGTCGTTCGGTTTTTCTGGAACGCGCAGGATCAATGATGCACGCCGGTGTACCTCTTCAACCTGCGGTCCACGATCGAACACCGATCCGGGAACTCCCTGGGTGTAAGAGGCGGCAGGCTGTGCATACCCACCGCTGAACAAGGCTGGTTGGTACAGCCGCAGGCGCTTCTGCCGTTCGCTCGAACAGGACGCGAGGATCCGCTCGACGGGTCGCGTTGCGGTTGGTACCTGTGGGCGCCGCACCCCAATCTTGGGGCGGTCCCGCCACACCGTGGGCCCGGATAGTGCCGGGATCACTTCTTGTTGAAAACGGTGAACCCCAAGATCAACAGCGCGAGGAACACCACCAGGAAGAGGAAGAATATGGTCTTGGCGATGAACGCCGCACCGGAGGCTATACCCCCGAAACCGATGATGGCCGCGATGATCGCGATCACCAGGAATATGGCCGCCCAGCGTAGCATGGTCGTTCGAGCGATCAGTTGATCAGTTCCACGTGCCTGCCAGCGCACCAAGCCGCGCGATGCCGTGGGGTTGCGCTCGCGTTGCACACTGTCTCCATACACATGCCGATCCAGCCGCTCCTGTGGTCGCCGGGCCGGCTACTCCCGCTTCCCATCCTTCTCGTCCTTCTTGCCGAAAAGTTCTTTCAGGAAACCGCCTTTCTCCTCTTTCTGTTTTTGTTGCAAGGGTGACGCGATGCTGATCTCGCGGTCGATCGCCGGTTCCAACGCGCGGATGAACGCGTTGCGCAACAGATCGACGATCGCCACCCAGGTGCGCACGTTCGGGTCGTCCAGTCGCCCTTCCAGTGGGATCTTGGTGGCCACCTGGTCTTCGCCCGGATTCGTCAGGATCGCGCCTGCCGTTCCAACGATTCCTTCCCACAGCTTGCGCAGCACGTTGTCCTTCTTGTCTTCTTTGCCCAGCACGTCCAGGTCTTTTATGATCGGCTTCACGTAGCCCTTGAAGGCGCCATCGCGTGTGGCGATCTCGGTATACAGTGACATCGACCCGCTGTTCACATCGAAATCAGCATAGGCCTGGAAGAAGGCGTTCACCTGGCGTAATTCCATTCCTTCCAGATCCAGGTTCATGTCGAACATGCTCTGGCGGCTGAGCGGGTCCATGGCCATGTTGAACTTCATCGCACCGCCGTAAAGCGTTGCGGTCGCATCGATGGTCGCTGGTAGCAGCCTGCCCTCTTCCGCAATGGACGACAGGTTCTTCGCCACCGACTCCACGTTCGTCAAAGCCAGGTCCAGCGGTGGCTGTGATCCGGGATCGGCGTACTCGATGCGGCCATCGTGCAGGGCCAGCCGGTTGATACGCAAAGGCATGAAGTCCTTGAGCAGATCGCCCAGGCTCGCCGTGTCCTTCTGGACGTCCGCTGGTTCCGCTTGGTCGAGTGTGAAACGCAGTTGCGGTTTTTCGATCTCCAGCTCGCCAACGATACCGCCGTCGAACAAGGCTCCCCATTCCACGGAGAGATCGATCAGCTCCGCCCCCAGGAAACGCGTGCGCTGGTGCGAAGCGCTGTCCACTTTGTCCAGGTGGAACCGATCGATCCGGTAGGCGCCGCGATAGAGCGCGAGATCAATGTCTTCGATGTGGCCGAAGTAGCCCTTCATGGCGGCCAGCCGCTGGTTGGCGAAGTGGAGCAACACATAGGGCAGTGCGATGCGCAGAGCGATCACCGATCCCAGAATGATGAGCCAGATGCGCAGCCGCTTGTGTTTTTTGGAATGGGGGTGTGTCGATACTTTGCGCGATAACGGGCTCATGTCGGTTCAGGGTGTGCTTTAGGGCAGAGAACACCGGGCCGATCGAACAAGGTTCCGCCCCCCGGCCATGGTGGATCGGTAGTGGGTATTTAGTTCCCCAAGGATGGGGAATTACCTTCACGCTCTGATACCTAGCAGACATAGCGCTCCCTTACCAGCAAGGCTTGTCGTGGAGCCACTGTGGGGGGCACACTTTTTTCGAACATCCGGGCCGGTGGAACAAGGTTGCCCCTCGAGAATGAGGTATAGCCACGTTCATCGGAACGTGTTGACACCCCGGAACGAATGAGAATGATGAAGACCGCACTTCTGGTGGATGATGAACCGGAGATATGCCAACTGCTTTGCAACATGCTGCGACGCGCCGGAACGGAATGCGATTTCGCGCACAGTGTTCATGAAGGTCGCGCGGCCTTGAAAGAGGGTCATTACGACGCCGTCTTTGTGGACGTTCATTTACCGGACGGATTGGGATATGACCTCTTCGCTGACATCCGTGCTGGCTCCCCCGAAGCGCGGCTGATCGCCATCAGCGCGATCGATGGGGAAAGCGCACGGGCGGTGGCCGAGGGCGCCGACCTGTTCGTAGCCAAGCCCTTCAACCGCGCCATCATCATGTCCTCCATCCACGATCTCGGCTTTCAATCCTGAACGAACCACCATCACTATGGCTACCGCGAACATCCTCGTTGTTGACGATGATCAGGACATCTGTGTCCTGCTCTCGCGTTTCCTGACCAAGAACGGCTACACCGTTGCCACGGCAGGGCGCGGTTCCGTTGCCAAGGAACTGATGACCGCACAGCGTTTCGACCTGGTCCTTTGCGATCATCGCCTTCCGGATACCGATGCCCTACAGATGGTGCAACACATCCGCACCGCATCGCCCGGCACACAAGTGATCATCATCACCGGGTATTCCGAGGTGCGCCTCGCCGTCGAACTGATGCGTCGTGGCGCGTTCGACTATATCGCCAAGCCCTTGTACCCCGACGAACTGCTGATGCGCGTGCAGGACGCGCTCTCAGCGAATGAACCAGCCGGAGCAGGTCCGAAGAGCAGATCGTTTTCTTCCCAAGGTGGTAAAGCCTCCAATGGGAATGTGTATGTGGAGGGCACAGGTCCTGCCTCTCAGATCATCGGGAAGCACGTCGCACTCGTGGCACCCACGGACATGTCCGTGCTCATAACCGGAGAAACGGGAACGGGCAAGGAGTTCCTGGCCAAGCGCATCCACCAACAGAGCGCACGGGCCAACGGTCCGTTCCTGGCGGTGGACTGCGGCGCATTGCCCAAGGAACTGGCCGGGAGCGAATTGTTCGGCCATACCAAGGGATCCTTTACCGGCGCTGTCGCCGACCGGGCCGGCAGTTTCGAACAAGCCCAGGGCGGCACGTTGTTCCTGGACGAGATCGGCAACCTCACCTATGAGAACCAGATCAAGTTGTTGCGGGTCCTGCAGGAACGCAAGATCCGGCGCATCGGGGGCACGAAGGACATCGATGTGGATGTGCGCGTTCTTGCTGCCACCAATGAGGATCTGCGCAAGCTGTTGTCCGAAGGACGTTTCCGCGAGGACCTCCTGCATCGCATCAACGAGTTCACCATCCACCTGCTCCCGCTCAGCGAGCGGAAGGAGGACATCCCCCGTTTCGCGCAACACTTCCTCGAACTGGCCAACACGCGCCTGGGCCGCGAGGTTACAGGGTTCGAGGATGCCGCCCTGAAATGCCTGGCCAACCATGCCTGGAGCGGGAACCTGCGCGAACTGGGCAACGTGGTGAAACGCGCCGTCCTGTTGAGCACCGGCAGCCTGATCTCGGTGGATTGCCTGCCGGCCATGGTCCTTTCGGGAAGCAGTTATGGTGGCCATACCCCGAGCGATACGGTGCGAACACAACCCGGCGAAGAAGGGTTGCGTGGTGTGGCACACCAGGCCGAGCGCGATGCGATCCTCTCCGCGCTCGAACGGAACGGGTACAACAAGTCACGCACCGCTGAACAGTTGAACATCGACCGGAAGACCCTTTATAACAAGCTCAAGTCCTTCGGGCTTGAGGTGTAGTGGGCCATTTATTTTCGGGTGCATGAGGGTTCCATCCGATCACTGGTCGAACACACAGGCCAGGTTCTTCGACGTACCCTCAAGGCATGGTGCG
>Ga0335394_10004462_pt1 | contig 15921 bp, 11 predicted proteins | sample MAT03_FD_205741 | JGI IMG/M metagenome (GOLD analysis project Ga0335394, IMG submission 205741) | Freshwater microbial communities from Lake Fryxell liftoff mats and glacier meltwater in Antarctica - MAT-03 (spades assembly) (version 2) ... | reverse complement strand
CAAAATGTGGAAAAACTCAAAAGATTGTATCCGAACAAAGCGGGCTGGGTAGGGCGATCGCTCGACTTGCACCCAATCCTCCGGCAAAACATAACATCCGCCGTTCCCATCTACCACCATTACCAGGCGATTCGGACTCGCCGGCAAAATTTTGACCGGTTCGGTGTTGGAAAACACCAAAGCCCGCGAAGCCATCGAATGTGGGCAAATAGGGATCAATTGCAGCACCGGCACTCCCGGAATAATTACAGGCCCGCCGGCAGAAAGGGCGTAAGCCGTCGATCCTGTCGGAGTCGAAATAATTACCCCATCTGCGGCAATGTCAATAGAGGCGTGCTGACCGATCGCCACTTCAAAATGACACATACAAGTCAGCGGTTCGCGGTGCAGCACCATTTCATTGAGACAAAGGGCTTCCCAGAGGCAGTCATTTTCTCGAAACAGCCGCACGGCCAGCATTGACCTTTCTTCGATTTCGTATTCTCCGGCGATCGCCTTTTCCAAAGCTTGCGGGAGCAAGTTTAGGTAAGTTTCTGTTAAAAAGCCCATGTGACCGGTATTGACAGTCAGCAGCGGTATTCCGATGGGAGCAACTTGGCGAAATGCCGACAGCACCGTACCGTCGCCGCCCAAAACCACTGCAAACTCCATGTCGCTGTCAAAACCGGGGGGGACGAGTTGGTCGATCGGATTGTGGCACATCGGGCGATCGGGGCTAGAATAGCCCAGAATTCCTCCCGAACCAGAAACCGAGCAAACCTCCCAGCCGCGGGCAGTCAGCTTGTCTTCCAACTCTGCGGCGATGCGACAAGCCACAGGTTTAACGTCGTTGTATATAATCCCAGCTTTCGGCACTTTAAAATGTAAAGGGCATTTTTTGTTTACTCCGTTTTTTAGTCTTAAGCTGCTCGTACTCTATTTCCTTGAGCTTCTTCATAATCAGATTAAAGTATTCTTCGAGATAAGACTCCAAAGTAGTAGTTTCTTTGGGGTCAATTCCGAAGACGCTATAAACTTCATCCATCGAAGCTTTCAAGGGTTTTCCGGCTGCTAAAACTTCTGAAAAAGCCAATCTGTCAGCTACGTTCCAACTCCACTGAAAGAACTTAGCAAATTGACGAGTAGCCTGCAACAAGGCATCTGGCGTGCGGGTGATTTTGGCTTGTTTGCCAGAAAGCCGCTCGCACAACCGCACAATTTCCTCAGCATCCCAAGCTCGATTTCCCACCACCGGAAAGGTTTTTTTCTCGGTTTCGGGAACGGTAAGAGCTCGGACGGCAAACTTTGCCACGTCCTGAGTGTTCATATAAGCAAGGGCTGACGGCTTGTTGGGCAGCCAGACTGCCTGACCATCCAAAATCGGCATTGCGTACAGGTTCACCAGTCCTTGCAAAAATCCGCAAGGTCTCAAGATTGTGTAATCTAGACCGGATTCTGCTAAGAAAAGCTCGGTACAGCGCTTGATTTCCAACAAGGGAACTTGCGGATATTTCTCAGCATCGAGAAAGGAAAAGAAGATGTAACGCTTGATGCCTGCTGCTGCTGCTGCTTGGATTAGCGATACTTTTCCGTCCCAGTCTACTCTTTTGATGCTGACAGAATCTGCCGCGCTGGCTGTTGCTGCATCGATGATAGCAGTGACGCCTTCTAGTGCAGGAATCAAGCTGTCGGGCTGACAAAGGTTCCCCGGTACGAGTTCAGCGCCCCATTCTTTCAAAAATGCAGCTTTTCTGTAATTTCTGACTAAACAGCGCACCTGGTAGCCCTCGTCTAGGGCGCGGCGGGCTATTTGGCGGCCGAGGGTGCCTGTGGCTCCTACAATCAATAAAGTCATCTAGGGATTAATTTATGAATCTTAAACTTTCTATAAGATAGTATCAGGTTTTCGTTATGTTTTTTATAAAAACTTAACAAAAGCCTGATTTTTTCTCATTTTGGACTTGAAAGCTTCGGCAGCAGGCTGGCTATGGGTGGCAGGCAGAAGCTAGAAGGCTTAATTTAGAAGACTTCTGAATGATTGTTGCAAAAACTTATTCTTCGCCGCCTTGCAGTTTGAGCAGGAGGAAGCCTCCGCCTATACCCACGAAAATTAGGGAAAAGGACAAAAAGGCTGCATTGAAAATTTCAGGATTCATGGTTTTATATGTCTAATTGGGCGATCGCATTAAATAAAGATAATATAATTTGGGGCAACCAGGTACATGAATGCTAGAATTTCAGTGCCGAAATTCCTGTATTTTGTTGGAGAAAACTGCCTTGAGTCTCGATCGGGAATCAAAACTAGCTGTAACTCTGGGAGATCCGGCGGGAATTGGCCCGGAAGTGATTCTCAAGGCATTGGCAGATCCCGCTGCTGCTTTGATGGTAACGGTTATAGGTTCTAGGATAGTTTTGCAGCAAACTTACGATAAGTTGCGATCGAGCAATCCAGCAGCAGAAGCGGCAAATCCCGAAACATTAAATATTATTGATATCGAACCAGACAGCAAGTGGGGCGAAATTGTCCCCGGTGTGGGTAGTGCAGCTAGCGGGGCGGCTAGCTTTGCGTATATGGAACAGGCGATCGCCCGTACCCTTGCCGGCGAATTCTCGGCCATTGTCACCGGCCCCATTTCCAAAACTTGCTGGCAGGCGGCCGGTTACAATTATCCCGGACAAACAGAACTCCTCGCAGAAAGGGCGAAATCGCAGCGGTTCGGAATGCTGTTTGCCGCCACATCTCCTCACAGCGGCTGGACGCTGGTAACTTTACTCGCTACCACACATATTTCCCTGCGTCAAGTCCCCGATGCGTTGAGTCCCGAATTACTGAGTGAAAAACTAGAATTACTGATAGACTGTTTGCGGGAAGATTTTGGGCTGGAAAGACCGAAAATTGCGATTTCTGGCTTAAACCCTCACAGTGGGGAAAATGGCAAACTGGGAAATGAAGAGCAAGATTGGATGATACCGTGGTTGGAAACGCAGCGCGATCGCTTTCCTCAAGTGCAGTTAGACGGGCCAGTCCCCCCCGATACCCTGTGGGTAAAACCGGCTAAAGTTTGGTACGGTTTAGCCACAGAAGCTCACGACGGTTACTTGGCAATGTACCACGACCAGGGGTTGATTCCAGTAAAATTGATGGCTTTCGATAAAGCAGTCAACACTACAATTGGCTTGCCTTTTGTCCGCACATCTCCGGATCACGGCACAGCTTTTGATATTGTAGGTCAAGGGGTTGCGGATGCCTCCAGCATGAAGGCAGCATTGCAGTTAGCGGCTCAGTTGGCTAGTCGCAGAACAGCAGTTAAAATAGGGCGATAGCTTTAGTACGCCTGACGCTTGGAAAAATTGTGTCATTCCTATTGATTTTCGCTGGGGTGAGGCGGCAAGCAAGCTGGTAATTTCCTTCGGTCGATAAAAATCAACTTTTGGTAGCTCAGTATGGCAGAATATAATGATAATTCAGGCAAAATATATCAGTCAGAAAAAGAAGTTTCTGATGCAACTCAGGCAAGTTCTAAAGCTGGAGAGCAACTTCAGGAATTGCTAATCATACTGACTGAATTTCAGTTATTGAAAAAATCCAAAAAAGAGCCAAGCGAGCTGAAATTACCGCTTTCGGAAAAGTCGGTTCAGCGATTAGAGGATGAGGAAAATCGGCGCAAACAATTGTCTTTTCTGATCGAATCACCGAGTATTGTACCGGAAGTATTAACTAATGATGAAGAGATCCCCTCTCAAAGACGAGAAAACAATAATGAGGAACCAGATTTATCTATAGCCGGGAAGGTATCTAAAAAAAATCGACCGTCTGAGGAAGAGTTAGAACAAGCAGTAGAGGAGTTTAAGCGGTTGCAGCAACTGCTGTTTGAAAGGGATTTACCGGAATTTTACAGTAATGTTTTGAGCGTGGAACAAAGGTTAGAAAATTTTGAGAAGTTGATGTCTGAACCCCAAGAGTTGATGACTTTACTGAAACCGTTAATTCCTGAGTTAGTGAGAGATGAATTAGAGGGGTTGAAGTCGGAATTAAAAAAGGCGATCGCACTCGCTAGCAGTAATAATAATAATCCGCTCGAATTGCAGGCAAAATTAGCGGATTTGGAAAATCAAATTGCTAACTTCAACCAGCAGCAACTGCCGAATTCAGAACAGTTAATGCAACGGCTGATGCCGGTGGTGGGCGATCTGCTAACCCGCAAGGTAGAGGAATCTAAGTTAGAGGTAGCTTCGGCGATCGCACCAAAAGTCAATCAAGTAATTCACAATCAAAACGGACTTGAAGAACACGTAGTAAGAATTGAAGATAGAGTTGCGAATATTCAGCAGCGTTACCAGCAGCAACCGGAAGATTTAATCAAGCAGCTAGTACCAGTAGTTAGCGAATTGCTGAACCGCAAAATTAGTGAATTAAAATCAGAGATTGTAGAAGCTGTTACCCCCTCAGTACAGGTAAGAATAGCTTGGGTAGAAATAGAAGAAAAAGTATTGAGCATCATCGAAAGCCGACTGGCTACACAACAGTCGCCAATTCAGAAGCCAGAAGAGATAATGGCGATGCTAATGCCCGCAATAACTGATTTGCTGAATCAAAAAATCGATGAATCAAAATTACAGGTAGCAGCGACGATTGAACCTTTGATAGAATCAGCAATTCTTCAAAGAGAAGTTCAAGGAAAATTGAGCGATGTAGAAAGTAGACTAAATAATCTTCAGCGACAGCAAAAATCTCAGCCGGAAGATATAATGGCAAGGTTAATGCCGTTAATGATCGAGTCGCTGAACCGGAAAATCGAGGAGACAAAGTTAGAGGTGAGAGAGGCGATCGCACCTGGTGTCAACACGGCTATTCAAAACAGCGGTATTGCAGCACAAATATTAAATAATGAAACTAAGATTGTCGAAGTTCAACAGCAAGTTTTAGCCGAGATAGAAGGGTTGATGGCAAGAATAATGCCAGTGATTGTAGAAATGCTGTCCCGAAACATCGGGGAAGCAAAGCTAGAGATAGAATCTGCGATCGCCCCCGCTGTCGATGCCATCATTCAGAATAAAAGGATTGATCAAAGACTCGCGAATATCGAACAAAAGATTGTGGCGATCGAACACCGGATTTATGAATCGACAGACTTGTTTACCGATTTACTGAAACCTTTGATTGACGAGCTGATGGTTAGCCATCACGCCCAACTAGAAAAGTCGGTCATAGAATCTATTTTACCATTGTTAGATGAAGTGGTAAGTTATAATTACAGACTCAACGATAAAGTAGGGGAACTTGATCGCAAAATTACTGATGCTGAATGGGGAGGCAATCGGGAAGAATTACTGGCACGAATTAAAATCATTTTTCCCGAAATGATGATCCAAACAATTAATGAGTCGAGAAAATCATTTGTCGAAACCATAGCTCCGATAATTGATGAAATAATTAATACGAAAAGCCGAGAAAATAGACAATCGATGGGAGTAGCCATATCGGCGGCTATTCCAGTGGGAATCAGCCACAGAATTAGTGAATCGCCCGATGAAATTGCAATGGCGATCGCGCCGGAAATGGCCACCGCTATCAAACAGCAAATTCATCTCAAGCGAGAAGCAATGTCGGATGCACTTTATCCGATCATCGGCAGCACGATTTTAAAATACATCGCCGAGATGATGCGGGAGATTAATGAAAAACTCGAATCATCTTTAAGTCCAGAGAGAATTAGTCGCAAAATTAAAGCAAAATTGCAGGGAATTTCTGAAGCAGAATTGCTGATGAAAGAAACAGCACCACTGAATGTTAAAGCTGTCTTTTTAATTCAAGCAGAATCGGGATTAGTAATTTCAGCAGTGCAGAAGTCTGAACGGGAACAGCTAGAATCAGACATGGTAGCGGGGATGCTGACTGCGATTCGCGCTTTTGTCAACGATTGCATCTCTCAGTCGGGAAATATTGCAGAAATTGATGCTATAGAATACGGCACATCTACGATTGTACTGGAAGTTGCGGGTTCGTGTTATCTAGCAGTAGTGATGCAAGGAGAAACCCGCCAGTGGTTTAAGTATAAAATGCGAGCGATATTCAACAATATTGTGCAAGAATACGGAGATCAAATTCAGTCATTTAACGGCGATCCAGCAACTGTGCCACCAGAAGTAAACTCGAAGTTGCAAAAATTAATTGATACAGAGGTAAAAGTTAAATCTCCTAAACTTCCTATTTTACCCATTATCGGTTTGGCAGCGTTAGGTTTAATTGGCGTACCTTGGGGAATTAATCAATACCGCAGCGGAGTTGAAGCGAGCTTAGAAGCAGATACGAATTTAGCATTACAATCTGCTCCAGAGTTATCGGTTTATCGGATCGCGGCAGATGTTAAAGATAAATTATTGGAGATTTCGGGACGAGTGCCGAATCAAAAGCTGCGCTCGAAAGCGGAAAACATTGCTCAGCAAGCGGCTCCAAAATTAAGAATTGAAAATAAAATTATAGCCATTGAAGTACCTCCTGATCCAGTTTTAGCTGCCGCTGATGTCAAACGCACTGTGGAGCTTTTGAATAAAGTAGAAAGCATTAATATCTCAGCTCGCTATGCAGAGGGAAAAGTCGCCGTTGCAGGGAGCGTAAGCAAAGTGCCAGATGCTCAGAAAATAACTCAAGCTTTTGAGAAAATTCCGGGGGTGAAGTCTGTAACAAATACAGTGATAATAGGAAATCCACCGCCACCAAAGATAATAATGCCAGTTCGCGTGTATTTCGGTGCAGGTTCGGCAAGTTTGCAGGCGAAAGATGTAGCCCAAAAGCTTAGTAAAGTCAAGGAATATATGGAGAAAAATAGCACGAAGAATTTAAGGATAGTGGGCTACAGCGATTTTAAAAGCACTCCGGTAGAAAATCAAAAGTTGGCACTGGAAAGGGCGACAAATGTGAAAGGTATTTTGGTTAAACAAGGGATAAATGGCAACAGAATACAAGTTGCTTCTACTAAGGGTCGTCCCGAAGGTGTGGAGGCAAATCAACCCCTGTGGCTGAGCAGATTGGTAGTATTTGAGGTGATAAATTAAAATTGGGAATAGGTAATGGGTAATGGTAATTGGTAATTGGTAAATAAGAGTCGGCGAATAGAATTCGCGACTAAACGAACGAAGTCCGCCGACGCGGACTGAAGAATAAATCGGTATTAAAGCCGGATTTGGTGTGGTTAATGACCTTTAATTTAGTCGAACTCGGCCGGAGGTAAAGGCTTGTATTCGATCGCCCGCCAAGCATACTAACAAGCGGCCGCTTCCGTCAATGCCCGCGGCTTCTCCGCAGATGATTTCCGAGGAAAGCTCGATCGCCACATTACAGCCAATCAGGGCATCGCGGCGGCGCAATTCCGGCAAAAGTAGCGCTAAACCGGACTTGGAGGCTGGCTTGTCTGTGGTAGAAAACATATCGGCTAGTTCGAGTAAATAGTGCCGCAGTCGATCGACCAAACACAGTTCATCTGGTACTGTACTAGCAATAGAATGCAAGCTTACCGCATTGCCGATCGCCCTGTCATCCAATCCCGCAGCCGCGAAATCTACGCAGCGGTTGAGTCCAATTCCCACAACGGCGCGAGTTTTGCCAGAAACATTGCCGTTGGTGGCTTCGCAGAGAATTCCGGCTAATTTGTGGCGATCGATCCAGACATCGTTTGGCCATTTCAGGCGCAGCATATCGCGACATTCGGGCACCAAATCCTCGATCGCGAAAATCACGGCTAAACCGACTGCTAAACTGAGTCCGGGTAACAGATTGGGGTTGAGGTTGTCGAGTACAAAACTCGCAGTTAAAACACCGGTTGGGGAGTGCCAAGTGCGATCGTGTTGACCGCGCCCGCTGGTTTGCTGCTTAGTAAATATTACATCTCCGTGGTGGAGTTGGGCCGCGCGGGCGATCGCCCAACTGTTGGTACTCGGACAGGTATCCAACCAGTGTAGCCATTGATGGAGGTTTGGGTGATCGGGTTCTGGGGTTGCGGGCACGGGAGTTAAGGGCAATTCAGACAAGGTTTGATTTGTAGTATTTGATATCTAAAAGCTGATTATCGCAGGGCGATTAATCTTTTGTGCGAGTTTGGGCGATGGCGTCCCGCCCTCGCCCGTGCTACGGCATTTTCATCAGTGTTAATTCTTGCGGTTGCGATCGAAGTCTTCTATAGATATGTCTCAGCGGGGATTGACAGTGCAGGCGTGGGGTATTTCGCGTCCCGATCATCAAGAATTGCCAGCGACTCCACCACAGTCAAGTCTTCCTTGACTAAAACCGGTATGCGGTGGAACGGGTTAATTGCCCGAAAATCCGGCTTAAATTGGTCGCCGTCGAGATTAAGTGCTAGAGGCTCAAACGCAATCTGCTTTTCCAGAAGTGCCACCTCGCGCGACGGCGAGAATTTAGAGAAATTCGAGTGTAGTACAACTTCAGCATCGGATTCAACTAACGCGACACTACCATTTCAGTAGCCAAATGTTTGATTTATAAGGGGTTTAGCAAAAAGCAGCGCCTCAGTTTTCCCGCTTCGCAGCAACTTTAAAAAAAAAGTTGTATTACCCCCTTGACAGTCTTGTATTATGCGATGTAGTATAAATGTATGGCAAAGGGGAAAGAGCTTCAAAGCCTTACCCAAACAGCAATATGAACCTTGAAAACTGAATATGAAGTTAATCATGTCACATAATTGTGGACATCGGCGGTGTAGACTCCGGCAACAATAGCCCGATCGGGTTGTAGTACGCGGAATTAACCGCCACCCCGTCCCAACTTGAGTAATTCAAGGACAGAATATTGTTCATTTTCGCGGGGGTATAGCTCAACCGGTCAGAGCAGTCGCCTGTCGAGCGAAAGGTTGCGAGTTCAAGTCTCGTTACTCCCGTCAGTCGATTTTAGATTTTAGATTTTAGATTTTAGATTTACTCCACAGGCGAAAAATCTGGGAGCTGGAACTTTGGTCTAAAATCCACACCTCCTGTCGGAAAGCAAGTATCAGTTTTTCGGCGGGGGTCAAAGTCCCGTAGGCAAAAGTCAAGCCGTCTCCCCCTCAAGGAGAAGATTGCGAGTGCAAACCTCGTCGGGACTCCCAGGTTAGGTGGCCGAGTGGTTGAAGGCGTCGGTCTGCAAAACCGAATTTCGCGGGTTCAAATCCCGCCCTAACCTCTGTTCCCAATCAGAAATTAAAAATTAGAAATTAAAAGATTAAACTAACAGTCTTTTAATTGATTTTTTTAACTTTGAAAAGGAACGAAGCGAAAGTGACATCAGCGTAGCTTAATCGTAAAGCGCCAAGTTCATACCTTGGTCAATGCGGGTATCGCTTCGCGGAAGCAAGCTACAAATCCCGCCGCTGCCACCACAAGCAGGGATGGTGTAACCGGCAACACTCTGGTCTCCAAAACCAGCATTCTGAGTTCAAATCTCAGTTCCTGTGCCAATTTATAGTGCTGTAGGCAAATGGTTTAAGCCGCTTGGTTTTCACCCAAGTGATTGCGGGTTCAACTCCCGTCAGCACTTCCAAAATTCCTGGGTCGGCCCTCCTATTGGCGTGGGTAGCTGTCTGTAAAACAGTAGCTTAAAGCGTTGCTGGTTCAATTCCAGCCCGACCCATTTGTAACTGTATTTAATCCGCAGTTGCAATTTTGAGAACGTGGTGTAGCCGGATAACATCTCAGTTAATAAAACTGAAGATTGAGGGTTCAAATCCCTCCGTTCTCGCGCTCGGAGAGGTGGCCGAGAGGCTTAAGGCGCTTTCCTGCTAAGAAAGAGCGGTTTAACAGCCGTCGAGGGTTCAAATCCCTCCTTCTCCGTTTTCCCCCGATAGCTCAGTTGGTAGAGTGCTTGTGTGAAGAACAAGAGGTCGTCAGTTCGATACTGACTTGGGGGATTGCGTTGCCTTATAGCTCAATGGTAGAGCAAGCGGTTGTTAACCGCTAGGTTGTAGGTTCGAGTCCTACTGGGGCAGCCATTTTTTAAATTGCCGGGTAGACAAATTCGTAAAGTCGCCTATCTCTGAAATAGGAGTTTCTGTAGGTTCAAAGCCTACCCCGGCACCCAATTATTGGGAAGTCGCCTAATCGGTATGGCACCGCTCTTTGAAAGCGGAAAAATGCAGGTTCGATCCCTGCCTTCCCAGTTCTGCTATTACCAAAGCAGATCAATTACACTCCTGTAGCCCAATTGGCAGAGGCCGCAATTTCAAAAATTGTGTTGTGTGAGTTCAAATCTCACCAGGAGTACCAAATTTTTAACAATTTTCTAGTTGCTCCTGTGGCGGAATTGGCAGACGCGGCAGACTTAAAATCTGTTTTATTTTGAGTGTGAGTTCGAGTCTCACTAGGAGCATGAACGGGATGTAATTCAGCGGCCAGAAGCCATGCTTTGGGAGCATGGAGTCGTTGGTTCAAATCCAACCATCCCGACTTTACCCCTGTGATGTAATTGGAAAACATCACTCGCTCAGAACGAGTGTTTTTTGCAGGTTCGAGGCCTGTCAGGGGTATGAGGTTTTATTTAATCTCAAATCTCAAATCTCAAATCGGTTTTGCCCCTGTAGCCCAATCGGTAGAGGCGCTAGATTTAGGATCTAGTTAGTGCTGGTTCGATTCCAGTCAGGGGTATTTGGTGACATCGCGGGTGAAGTAGCCTGGGTAGGCTTGGAGGTTTCATAAGCCTCTTAATAGCAGGTTCAACTCCTGCCCCCGCCACCAAAAATGCAGGTGTGATGTAATTAACAACATGAGGGTTTCATACAGCCTTTTTGCTAGTTCAAATCTCGCCGTATGCTTGGCGTGCTGGTGTAGCTCAATTAGGCAGAGCAACTGATTTGTAATCAGTCGGTTGTAGGTTCAATTCCTATCACCAGCCCCACAATTGCGGATATGGTGTAACGGTAGCATTCGAGTCTTCCAAACTCTAGGCACGAGTTCGAGCCTCGTTATCCGCTTGGGGAAACAAGAAGTTTGTTAAATCTCACATCTTGCACCATTCTCAAGAACAGGCAAGATGCCTGTTCCACAAAGAGTAGATTTTCTTGTGGAACAGGCATCTTGGCCGTTCATAAAAGGCTTATTGACAATGGTGCAACATCTCTGTTAAATCCAAAATCTCAAATTTAAAATCTCAAATCGGTTTGCGGGTGTCATGTAGCGGCTAGCATCTGAGTATGCCATTCTCAGCGCATGGGTTCGAGTCCCATCATCCGCTTTTGTAGTCCTGAGCTTCGATGGTAGAGCATCTGCCTTAAAAGCAGGCGCTGGGTAATATCCTGCCAGGATTACTAATTTATGGGAGTGTAGCTCAATGGATAGAGCGCCGCGCTTCGGACGCGGATGTTGTGGGTTCAAGTCCTGTCACTCTCGTTGTTTTTGCTTTAATTTAAGGAGGCTGATTCCATTGAATGGATAATTTTTTATATTAAGAACGATCGCCCTTTGCGTGTCCCAATCTTTGGAGCCTACATACTTTAATACGAGAGGAAAGGTACCGCTGTCAAAATTAGCGGGCGTTTGAGAATGAGGAGTGCATTGAACCCGGCAGGTTGGCTTAAAGGTAGCCATCCTTTAAAGAGTGTGTAATAACTCATCGGCGGAGTCCCTCTAGTAACTGAGAAAACGCAATGCTCTGATAACTTGCACGCGAAGTGCGATCGCACGTTAACAAAAAACATGGGAGCGTAACTCAACTGGATAGAGTGTCGAGCTTCTACCTCGAATGTTGTGGGTTCAAGTCCTACCGCTCCTGTTGAATGGGTTCGTAGCTTAATTGGTAAAGCATCTAACTGGCTGTTAGAAAGATATCGGTTCAAATCCGATCGCAATCCACCACACCAATTTTAGATTTTAGATTTTAGATTTTAGATTTACTCGACAGGTGAATCTTTTAAGCGGGGTCATAGCTCAATTGGTAGAGCGCTTGCTTTGCACGCAAGAGGTTAGGAGTTCAATTCTCCTTGATTCCACTGCGGTGTCTGAAGCCAAAGCGGTAGCGGCGCTGGTTTGTGGAACCAGTAATAGCGGGTTCAATTCCCGTCGGACACCCCTTGGAAGATGCCGCTAAATGGTTGGCAACCAGTCTTGAAAACTGGGGTACAGGTAACTGTAAGGGTTCGATTCCTTCATCTTCCTTTTAATTAACCACCGGAAGTCGAAAAGCGAGACACCGTGCTGATAACGCGGCGATAGGAGGGGCAGTACCTCCTCGGTGGATTTCTTATGATTTTATATATAAATAAGGAATAATTATGGTTGATTTTTTTCACGATATTTGCTATTATAGACTGAGAAAAATTATGGGGAGGTCGCCTAAGTGGAATGGCACCGTAAAAACTTTGGAAAAGCGGCTCTCAAAAGGACGATCGGGTTTGTTGAGTAGGGTAAAAAGTTGCTTGGCGACGTTCCTTGAAAACGCAAACTGGCAGCGGGTTGCGGAGGCACTGAAAGGAATTAACAGTCCGAGATGGGGGTAGTTCCCATCTGCTTGCGGGCAGTAAGGAAGCGCGTTTCCTGAAAGTTGCTGTCGATCGATGCGGGTTCGAGTCCCGTCCTCTCCATTTATTGTTTTTAACATTTTAACAAAACAAAGGTTAAACATGAGAAAATTAAAATATTGCGTTGCTTGCACCGTTGACGGTTTTATTGCTCGCGAAGATGGCTCATTTGATTGTTTTCCTAGGTCAGGAGAGCATTTCGCTGATTTGTTTGAGTTTTTTCCTGAGACTTTTCCGGCTCACGTTCAAAAGGCTCTAGGCATTAGTCCAGAAAACAAGCAGTTTGATGCGGTTTTGATGGGACGGAAAACCTATGAGGTAGGGCTAAATGTTGATATAACTAATCCTTATCCCAGCTTGAAGCAGTATGTTTTTTCGCGCACTATGGAAGCCAGTCCGGATGAGAATATTCAACTTGTTTCGGACAATCCTGTCGCATTGGTTAAGGAATTGAAAAAAGAAACGGGTAAAGACATCTGGCTCTGCGGTGGTGGCGCTTTAGCGGCCACTCTTTTTTCTGAGATAGACGAGATGATTGTGAAGTTGAATCCGGTAGTTATCGGAGCGGGAATTCCTCTTTTTTCCGGTGCAATCGAGCCGACCAATTTGGAACTTGCCGATCGCAAAATCTATAGCAACGGTTTCATGTTACTTCATTATCGAGTGAAGCATTAGCAATCTGGACTTTATGCGTTGCAATTGCTGGGGGCCAAAAAGGACTGAAGTCCTTACTAAAAAATGATTTTCTAGGAATTACACAAAAATTGTATGCGGTATTTTCTCGATTTCAATGTTGAGTCAGGCCGATCGCCACAATTTTTTACGAAAATAGTTGATTTTTCAGAACAGTTGTGTTATATTAACCGAGATGCGGGAGTATAGCTCAGTTGGTTAGAGCAGGTGACTCTTAATCTCAAGGTCGAAGGTTCAAGTCCTTCTACTCCCATCCCAAATAACATACGACTCACAAGGCTTTGAGACTTTAAACTGTCTCTAGTATGTCGTTTTTAGCCCATTTTGCGCTCACGATAGCAGCCAACGGTAGCGGTTCGATTACTGTGAGTGTTTGCGTAGTGGGATTTTTAATGCCGATCGACCATTGGGGCGAGTTGATCGATAAAAGTGCGATCCCCAAGCTATTTTTAAACTGAATAACAACAGGAAATGGTGATTAGCTATGATGGCAAGTCTCTCGGCGCGCTGCTATGGGGGCGATCGCGATTTAGATGCGATCGCGCATTTAATGAATACTTGCGAAGAAGTCGATCGGCTCGATGAAGGCACTTCCATCTCGGAACTACAACAAGAATTTAACGCACCGTTTTTCAACAAAGCCCGGGATATCCGCCTTTGGGAAGATGCGGAAGGAAAATTAATCGGTTTTGCTCAGTTGTCAGTTTCTGAGCCTGGGGAAGTAATTGACGGTTGGCTGTGGTTTCGCGTCCACCCCGACGTGCGATCCGGCAATGTGGAAGCGGCGGCAGTGGCTTGGGGCGAAACGCGGATGCGCGAGGTGGCATCATGGCGGGGCGCGCGCGTGAAGTTGCGATCCTGGGTTAACGCGGTAGATGCCGATCGCATTTCTGTGCTGGAAAGTTGCGGTTTTATAGTCGATCGCCATTTTTGGCGCATGGCGCGATCGCTTTCTGAACCGATCGCAGAACCCCAATTCCCCGAAGGTTTTACGCTGCGTCTATTCCCCGGCGAACAGGATTCGGAAGCTTGGGTAGAAATGTACAATCAATCGTTTATCGACCACTGGAATCACCACGATTTAACAGTCGAGAAATTCAAATACGATTTAGCCCAACCCAGTTATCGAAAGGATTTAGACTTAATTGCAGTGGCTGCTGACGGGACTTTTGCAGCTTTCTGTTATTGCGAAATTAGCAAGGAAGAGTGCGATCGCACTGGACGAAACGAAGGCTGGATTATGTCTCTCGGCACGCGGCGCGGCTTCCGCAAAATTGGATTGGGACGAGCTATGTTGCTGGCTGGTTTGCATCGGCTGAAAGCTGCCGGTGTCGAGACTGCTATTATCGGTGTCGATACTGCAAATCCTTCAGGTGCATTGCGACTTTACGAGTCAGCCGACTTCCATAATATTCGCGATAAGATTTCTTATGTTAAGGATGTTTAATCGATGTTACAGCGGGCGATCGAACGAGAGTCCCCAGAAACCGGGTTTTTTACCGAATCTGTGGGTGTACCGAAGTATTTTCGTAAAAAACCCGGTTTCTTTGGTCAAGTGCGAAGTCCTGAAAAAAAACTTTTCCCACCCCCTTGACACCTTTGTAGTATGTATGTAGTATATAGGTATGGAAAACGCAGGAAAACCAAAAACCTTTATTTTCCGTACAATTCTGAACCTTGACAACTAAATATCGATCGAAATTTCAAGGAACATCAATTTGAAAGTCTTTTAACAGAGACTGAATTGTCATGTTTTTACTTTACACCAAACTGTTCGGTTACAAGCTGACTCCCTCCGAGCCAGAGATGGTACCGAATCAGTCTAATTTTAACGGATTTCATGCGGATTCAGAACAGACAATCTCTGCCAGATTGGAATCAACCAAAAAGGCTGAGGAAATCCGCAACATCAAACAAGCTTATCACTTAGAACGGCGCTTCTTTCAGTAAAGATTATCAGATTTCGTGAATTTTTACCGATACTGGCAATTTTATAAGCCTGACAAAAGCCAATTTCAAGAGCAGATAAGCTACCAATCCAAAATCGCTCGCGAGAGGTATCGGTAATGGTTCACATTCGTTTTGAAGGACGTTCCTACGACTTGGCAGAAAACCAACTCGGTATCGCCGCAGGAATGGGCGACAAGGCTATTAAGGAACGTCTTGCACAGCATTTTGATGTCAAGGGCGATCGCTTCGAGTCTTACGTGCTGGATCGTCGTCCCAACGGTGATTTAATTGTCCGCCCAGAAGCCGTTTACGGCTAGGAATTAACTTTTATTCCGCGCCCTAATTCGAGAAGCCTACACACATTAAGGATCTAGTTCTGAAAAGATTGCGGGTTCAAGTCCCGCTAAAGGCTTCGGCTTTTATGGTGAAATGGTAAACACGCTAGAAATTGTCAACAGCTTTTCATACTTGCGCGGAACAAAAATTTGCTCAGCTATCAGGGGGCGCACCCCAACTAAAGAAGCTTACAAACTGGTAAATTCGACTTAAAATCGAATTGTAGGCTCAATTCCTACTCGCCCTCTGGGGTAAAAAACAAAGCTTCTATGACTTGTGCGCCGCCTCTTATGCCTGATTTTTTTAGATCGGTAAGGCGGTTGAAAGTTCCACTTCGCGCCCTAACAAAAGAAGCTTACATACTAGCTCTTGGTAGAGCATTTCTATTTAAAGAAAAGGTCGCGGGTTCAACTCCTGCGTATGTGCAAATGGCTTTCTTAACTTGCGCGATGTGACTTTTACTGGT
>Ga0335394_10004457_pt1 | contig 15928 bp, 16 predicted proteins | sample MAT03_FD_205741 | JGI IMG/M metagenome (GOLD analysis project Ga0335394, IMG submission 205741) | Freshwater microbial communities from Lake Fryxell liftoff mats and glacier meltwater in Antarctica - MAT-03 (spades assembly) (version 2) ... | reverse complement strand
TACTGGGTGATCGACGCTGTGGTGGCGGCAGGTGGTGTGCCACAATACACCGTCATCGGTTGCCGGACCGGGCAGGACGTGCCGATCACGGGCTCGTACGTCATCTCGATCAGCTCCAACGCCCCGGGCAACTTGGCCACCTACAGCTTCACCCTCGTCTGTGGCACCCCCACGCCGAGCGACTCGACGCCGAGCGACTCGACACCGCACGACACGACACCGCACGACACGACGCCGAGAGGCACGACACCCAACGACACGACGCCGAGCGGCACGACACCGCACGACTCGACACCGCACGACTCGACACCCAACGACACGACGCCGAGCGGCACGACACCGCACGACACGAGTGTCGTCGAGGGCGTGAGCGGCGCCGCTTCTCCCACCACGTCGGTGCCCCGTGCGCTGCCAACCACGGGCCTCGAAGGAACCCCAACTGCGGTGGCAGGAGCGGTAGTGCTGGGGCTGGGGCTCATGCTGTTGCGGCTGGTGAGGCGACCTGTGTATGCCCGAGACTGATCACACATACGCCGACTCAGAATCACGCCGCTAGCGCAACGTGACCCGGTAGGCGCAGCGCTGGCCACCCTCTAGCAGGTGTTGCTCGCGGGCGACGTGAACCTCGGGGCCGAGCGCCTGCTGGAACAGGTTGAGCTCGGCGCTGCACAACGCGCCGCACGCGCTGGCTGCACCCTGGATGGGGCAGTGATGCTCAACGAGGGTGACATGGCCGGGGCCGTCGACGGCCTCGGCCAGATAGCCCTCGGCGCTGCGTAGTTCGGCGAGGCGATGCACGCGGTCGTGCACGCTGGCGGCGCCGTCGAGCTCGTTGCGGTAGGTGGCCAACTGGCGGTCGGCGCGGGTGCGCACGACTCGATCGAGAGCCTCCTCGCCCAAGGCGCTGCGGATGGACTCGATGAGCTCGACGGTGAGGTCGCTGTGGCGATCGGCGAACAGTGAGCTGGCTGCTGCTGCGAGCCGCCAGTGCGTGGGCGGGCGGCCGCGACCCGAACTGGGGGCGGCGAGGCGCTCGACCAGTTCTGCGTTCTCCAGCGCTTCGAGGTGCTGCCGGATTGCGGTGTCGGTGAGACCGAACTCAGCTGCCAGCTCAGGGGCAGTGGCGGTGTCGGCGCGCTTGAGCCGTTCGATGATGCGGCGCTTCGTAGTGGAGAGATCGCTCGCAACGTCGGACATGGCGGCAGCTTACCGATGCGGCGTCATGTGAACCTTTCACCGCTGGCCGACGCGAAACGCTCCGGCATTTGACAAAATGTCAACCATGACTGTTTCCGCCGGCATTGACCCGATCGCCCACGCCCTCGAGAATCAGTTCGGCTTGGCAGATCGCGTGGTCGATGAGGCGGCACTGGCCAACAGCGTGGGCCGCTTCCGTGATGTTGGCATCACGCTGCCGACGTTCGCGCAGCTCGCCGATCCTTCGACGTTCGACGCAGCAGTGGTCGGCGACGCCGACAAGAACGGCCCTGATGCGCGCAACTTGTGGCGGGTGCATTGGTACAACGACATGGCCGGCAACCGGGTCAGCGTACCCGATCACATCGTGCTGCCCAGCTCGCTCACCGGCGTCGAGAGCCCCATCGTCGTCGTCTTCGGCGACCGCTTTCCGATGATCACGGCACACAAGGTTCTGGCCGCATACGCGTGCCTGGCGCCGCGCATCGTGACCGGCCAGTTCGACCCCACGCACCACCGCGCCATCTGGCCCTCGACCGGTAACTATGCCCGCGGTGGCATTGCGATCAGTCGAATCATGGCGTCGCGTGGCGTCGCGATCCTGCCGGCGGGAATGAGCCAGGAGCGTTTCGACTGGCTGGACAAGTGGTGCGAGAACCCGAAGGAAGATGTCATCCGCACCGTCGGCACGGAGAGCAACGTCAAGGAGATCTACGACGCCTGCAACGCACTGGCCCAGGACCCAGGCAACTTCGTTCTCAACCAGTTCTGCGAGTTCGGCAACCACCTCGGTCACTTCGAAGTCACTGGCCGTGCGCTGGCACACGCGTTCGAGACCGTGCGTGATGCGTCGGGCCGCGACCTACGTCTGGCTGCTTTCACCAGCGCCACTGGCTCCGCCGGCACCATCGGCGCGGGGGACCGCCTGAAGCACGACTACGGCACCAAGATCGTCGCGGTCGAAGCACTGGAGTGCCCGACGATGCTGGAGAACGGCTTCGGTGAGCACAACATTCAAGGCATCGGCGACAAGCACATTCCGCTGATCCACAACGTGATGAACAGCGACCTCGTCGTGGCGGTCAGCGACCAGGCCACCGACCAGCTGTACGCGATGTTCAACAGTGAGGACGGCCTTGGCTACCTCGCCGATCGTCGTCACGTGCCGCGCCAGGTCCTCGACACGTTGCAGCACTTCGGGTTGTCGGCGATCTGCAACGTGCTTGCCGCCATCAGCACTGCGAAGGTGCTGGGCCTCGGCGCCGACGACGCCATCATCACGGTGGCCACCGATGGAGCTGCGCTGTACCCCAGCGAGTACACCAAGATCACTGCCCGCGACTTCGGCAACGGGTTCACCAACCTCGACGCCGCCCAGGTGTGGGGCGAGCATCTTGCCAACGTGCCCACTGCCAACACACTCGAACTCACCGAGCGCGAGCGCAACCGCATCTTCAACCTCGGCTACTACACGTGGGTCGAGCAGCAGGGCACACCATTCGAGCTGTTCGAAGCCCGTCGCCAGCAGTCGTTCTGGCAGGGCCTTCGGCGACTTCTGCCCGTGTGGGACGAGATGATCACCGAGTTCAACGCCCGCGTCGCGGCCGGCTGAGGCCGTAGTGGAAAGCCCGCTCGTCGCCGGCTGGCAGTGCCGCGTGTGCGGCGCCTCCGTCGACATCGCAACGCCCTTCTCGTGGCAGTGCCCCAACGCAACGGCTACGGATCGCCATCATGCACTGCAGCTCGTTCAGGGCGCGGCGCAGCTGCGGTCGGGCGGCCAGTCCAATCCCTTCCTCGCTTACCGGCCGCACCTTGCCTGGGATGGATTTGCTGCGGCACATGGGCTGACGGCGGCGGCGCGCGACGCCATGGTGGGAGATTTGGATTCGCTCGTTGCTTCCGTGGCAGGCACCGGCTTCGTGGAGACACCGATCGAGCGCGCCGACGAGCTCAGCGACGCTCTCGGCTTCGGCCGTGATGGCGGGGTGTGGGTGAAGGACGAGACGCGCAACGTGGCCGGCAGCCACAAGGCGCGGCACCTGTTCACGATCCTGCTACACCTGCGAGCGGCCGAGCAGATGGGCCTCGCGAAGTGGCCGCGGCGGCCGCCGATGGCGATCGCATCATGTGGCAATGCCGCGTTGGCTGCGGCGACCCTTGCCGCCGCCGTCTCGTGGCCCCTCCGAGTCTTCGTTCCGCCCTCGGCGAATCTCCACGTGACGGAATGCTTGGCAGAGCTGGGGGCGACGGTCGTCGAATGCCCACGCGTGCCCAGCGATCCTGCTGGCGACCCGTGCGTGCATCGCTTCCGCGAGGCGGTTGCCGCAGGCGCGATTCCGTTCAGCGTGCAAGGTCCGGAGAACGCGTGGTGCCTTGACGGCGGCCGCACCCTTGGCTGGGAGATGTCGAGCAGTGGTTGGAACCGGCTGTTCGTTCAGGTGGGTGGGGGAGCCTTCGCTGCCTCGGTCGCCGAGGGGCTGCGCATGGGTGGCTCCACACCGAGGTTGCACGCGGTGCAAACTGAAGCGTGTGCGCCCTTGGCTCGGGCGTGGGATCGGTCGCGGTCGCTGTCGCCATCGGAGCACTGGACCGAATGCATGTGGCCATGGGAGCGCGTCGGGGAGTCAGCTGCGGACGGCATTCTCGATGACGAGACCTACGACTGGCTGCCGGTGGTCGAGGCGATGGAGTCCACAGGCGGCGCACCGGTCGTCGTGACCGAGGCGAATGTCCTGCGGGCCAACGAGCTCGGTTGTCGAACCACAGGCATTGATGCCAGCCACACCGGCACTGCCGGCCTCGCCGGCCTGCTCGCCATTCGCGACCAGGTCAACCCCGACGAACGGGTAGTAGTAATTTTCAGCGGCATCCGCCGCTGACCCCGAAAACTGACGCGGTCCCGCATCCTCGACCTGACTCACAGCGATAACGGCGCGTCACTTCCGGCAGACCCCGGGAAGCGCGGTGAGACTTCGTGGAGGCGGCCATCGGCGACGTCGTAGACAAAGCCGCGGATGTGTTCCTTGAACAGCACGAACGGGCTCTGCTGCAAACGGTTGATGCTCTGGCGGGTGTCGGTGTACGGGTCGGTGAAGCATTCGAGTGCCCACCACGGCTTGATGCCGACTTCGTGTTCCAAGTCAGCCTTGAACTCGGCCTCGTTGATGACTTGCAGGCCGCAGTTCGTGTGGTGCACCAGGATGATTTCACGCGTGCCCATCTGGCGCTGCGACAGTACGAGCGAGCGGATGACGTCGTCGGTCACCACGCCGCCAGCGTTGCGGATGATGTGAGCGTCGCCGTGCTCCAGCCCGAGCATCTGGAAGATGTCCATGCGGCTGTCCATGCAGGTCACGATTGCCAGGTGGCGAGCTGGACGCAGCGCCAGGTGGTGATCGCTGAACTGCGTCACGTAGCGCTCGTTGTGCGCAATCAGTTCGTCGGCGCTGGGTTGGAATTGCTCGTCGGGAATCGGATTGGCCTTTCATGTGGCCGGGCCCTTCAGTGGGCGTTGCCGGAGAGAGTCCGGCACGCACGACGGTAGCGTGGCGGCCATGACCGACACCACTCATCCCATGGGTCTCGACGGCGGCATGGATCCGCGTCTCGACGTGTTCAACCGGCTGTTGAAGAACCGGGTGGTCATGCTGGGCACCGACGTCAATGACGACATTGCCAACCAGATCTGCGCTCAGCTGTTGTACCTGGAAGGCGAAGATTCCACCGCCGACATCTGGCTCTACATCAACAGCCCCGGTGGTTCCGTCACGGCCGGCATGGCCATCTACGACACGATGCAGTTCGTCAGCTGCGAAGTGGCCACCGTGTGCATGGGTATGGCCGCCAGCATGGGCCAGTTCCTGCTCACCGCTGGCGCCCCTGGCAAGCGCTTCACCCTTCCCAACGCTCGCGTGATGATGCACCAGCCGCTCGCCGGTCTCCGAGGCCAGGCCACTGACATCGCCATTCAGGCCGAGCAGTTGGCCTACACCAAGCGCCGCATGGCCGAGCTGATTGCGCATCACTCGGGCCAGCCCCTCGAAAAGATTCAGGCTGACAGCGAGCGCGACCGCTGGTTCACCGCTGAAGAAGCCAAGGCCTACGGCCTGGTCGACTCCGTGATCCTGCGTCGCGGCGAAATCGCCTGATCGGCCGCTCAGCCGGTATCGGTCGTGTCCGGCGTGGTTGTCGTTGGTGTGATGGTTGACGGCAGCAGCGTCGTGGGCGTTGGTGCCACACTGCCGATCAGTGCGCCGCAGCGCTGCTGTGTGTAGCTGATCACTCGATTGGCGGCGGGCTCGCTCCTGCGGGCGGTGTCGGCAACCAGCTGCATGGACGCCGAGTCGTTGGGGTCGACGGTGATGGCTGTCTCGAGGTTGGCGACCATGGTTTCCCACTCCGCTTGCACTGCAAGCGGGGCCGACTTGGAGACGTTGCGCCACGCGCCGAGCACCCTGTCGACATCGCCGCCGGTCGTGATGGCCGGTGAGTTGAGGTCGGTCAGATGGTTACCCACCTGTGTGCAATAGTTGGCTTCGCTGCGCTGGTCGGCGTCGTCGCCGCAGGCGCTGACTGCACCGAAAGCGAGCGCCAGTAGCGCTGCAAGCGTGATGGTGCGTGCCGCCGGCCTCCTCATAGGACGATTCTCCCAGGTGCGACACCATCCAGCGCGGTCACCGTGCAAGAAGGTTGTCATCGAGCGGCTTCCCGATATGGTCGGCCTTGTTGCCGTCGGGGAACCGGTTGCCGTTCCCTCCCTCGTTCGTTGGCGTTCAACCGCACCTCGCTGTGGCGAGTCTGTGGCGTGCGCCTCCAAATTCGTCGGAGGGAAACGCGCATGCTTGCCGCTGTCCGTTCTGCCACGGTGTTCGGCGTCGAAGGTCGTCCGGTCACTGTTGAAGTGCATGTATCCACGGGCCTGCCCGCGTTCCAGATCGTCGGCCTGCCCGACGAAGCGTGTCGCGAATCTCGCGACCGCGTGCGCGCAGCGGTTCTCTCCAGCGAGCTGGTGTGGCCGTCGTGTCGCGTCACCGTCAATCTCGCGCCGTCGAACCAACGCAAGGGTGGCTCGGGGTTGGACCTTGCTATTGCCATCGGCTTTCTGGCTGCGCACGGCCAGGTGCCCGTGTCGCAGATCGAGGGTCTTGGCTTTGTTGGCGAGTTGGGCCTCGACGGCAGCTTGCGCCAGGTTGCTGGCGTGGCGCCGATGGTGGCGGCAATGGGCGATGTGCGCCCTGTGGTTCCGCTCAACAACTACCGCGAGGCGTGGTGCGTCGCGGGTGAAGGTGTGCGCGTCGCTCGCACGCTGCGCGAGGTGGTCGATGCGCTGAACGCCGAGGCTCCGTGGCCGCAGGTACCCGATGGCGAATTCGTGGACGACGAGCCGCCACCGCCCGACCTCGCCGACGTGCGTGGTCAGGCGATGGCGCGGCTCGGGTTGGAGGTCGCGGCCGCGGGCGGTCATCACATGTTGCTCGTCGGTCCGCCGGGGTCGGGTAAGACAATGTTGGCGCAAAGGATGCCGGGTCTGCTGCCGATGTTGGATCCGGACGTCTCGCTGCAAGCCACGATGGTGCACTCTGCTGCCGGCGTGCGGTTACCCGCGGGCGGAATGGTCCGGCGGGCACCGTTCCGAGCGCCGCACCACAGCAGCTCGATGGTCGCACTGGTCGGCGGCGGCAGCACCAGCCTGCGTCCGGGAGAGATCAGTCTGGCTCACGGCGGCGTCCTCTTCTTGGACGAGCTCGGCGAGTTCGCTCCCAGTGTCCTCGATGGTTTGCGGCAGCCGCTGGAGGAGGGTGTCATTCGCATCGCTCGGGCTCGGGCGTCGGCCGCGCTACCAGCGAAGTTCTTGCTCGTTGCCGCTACCAACCCGTGCCCGTGTGGAGGCGGTACAGGTCCAGGCGACTGTGAGTGCGACGAGGCAGCACGACTGCGCTACGTACGCCGGTTATCGGGGCCGCTTCTCGACCGTTTCGACCTGCGTGTAGGTGTCTCGCGGCCCGGTGTCGACGACCTGTTGGCCATGGGAGGTGGTGAGCCCACGGCCGTTGTCGTAGCACGGGTGACGAAGGCCCGACAACGGGCACTTGAGCGCATCGGCATGGTCAACGCCAACATTCCGGCATCGCACCTCGACGCCTTGGCGCCACTTGACCACGAGGCTCGCCAAAGCCTCCGTGATCAACTTGAGCGCGACAAGCTCACGGGCCGCGGTTACCACCGCATTCGACGGGTTGCGCGCACCATCACGGATCTGCAGGGTGGCGGCGACCTCGTCCTCAACGAGCACGTACAGATGGCGCTCAGCATGCGGGTTCGGCTCAGCGTGTCGTCACGCGAGCGTGCGGCATGACCAACCACCCCGTGGGCGCGAGTGCGTTGCCGCCCGAGGCGTATGTCGCCTCGCTTGCCGGCTTTCGCAACATGAGCCTTCACCGGCTGGGTGCGCTGCTTCGTCATCACTCACCGGAGGAGGCGTGGCAGGTGGTGCTGGGCGAGCTGCCCACCAGCGGGTTGGTCGCCGAAGTGTTGGCGCAAAGCGGTGTGCGCACGATGTGGCGTCGGTGCACCGTCGAGCGCCCGCCGGCGGAGATCTGGGCCCGCTGCCTGGCTCTCGGTGTGACGGTCCTGCCGTACGGCCACGACCGGTACCCGGCCGGTCTGTTGGACGATCCGTTCCCGCCACCCGTGCTGTTCGTGAAGGGCGACCTCGCTCTGCTGGCGGGTCGCCGAGTCGGCATTGTCGGCACCCGCAACGCGACTGCGGCCGGCCGTGAGGCCGCCCGCTCACTTGGGCTCGGGCTGGGTGCCGCAGGAGTGCATGTGGTCAGCGGCTTGGCGAGAGGTATCGATGGCTATGCACACCGTGGCGTGCTGGCGGCGGAAGGCGAGGGGCGCCCCATCGGAATTGTCGCCTCGGGTCTCGATGTGGTCTATCCGCGCGAGCATCGCGACCTGTGGGAGGCCGCGGGCAACTGTGGTCTGCTGCTCAGCGAGGCACCACCGGGCGTTCCGCCCGAACCGTATCGCTTCCCGTTGCGCAATCGAATCGTGGCTGCGCTCTCCGAGGTCCTGGTAGTCGTCGAGTCGCGCGAGCGCGGCGGCTCGCTCATCACGGCTGCGCAGGCCGTGGAGCGCGACGTCACCGTCATGGCGGTGCCGGGGTCGATTGGGAAGCGCGCGTCGCTCGGCACGAACTCGCTGCTGTGCGACGGAGCGGCGCCCGTGACCGGTGTTGACGACGTGCTCACGGCCTTGTCGCTGCAGCATTGTCGATCGGCTGTGGTTGCCGCCGATCTTCGTGCTCGTCCACGCGGTGAGGACATTGCCGTGTATCGGTTGCTGACCGACGATCCGCGCACCATAGACGGCGTGGCGCTAGTGCTCAGCCTCAGCCTGGTCGAGGCGGCAATGAGCCTTGCCAGGTTGGAGTCCGCCGGATGGATTGCGGAAGCTGACGGTTGGTTCGAGTGCGTGGGCTCCCCGTTGCGATGACCTCCACCGAATACCCTGTGCAGCGATGTCGGTTTCTGCCTCACCTTCTTCGGCCATTGCTGAGGCGACCTCCCACTCGATCGAGCGGTGGCACCTCGACGATTTCGCCGGCTCGCTCACCAGCAGCGCCGCGAACACGGTGGCGGCGTATCGCAGCGATCTGGTGGGCTTCATTACGTGGGCCGGGTCCGTTGGCGTCGCCTCGCCAGCTGAGGTCGACCGTGCCGTACTGCGCCGTTATGTTGCGCGGCTCACTACTGATGGCCTGGCGAAGCGCAGCGTGGCGCGCAAGGTCTCGTCGCTACGTCGCTACTTCGGGTACCTACGTCGGGCCGGCACCCTGGACATTGACCCCAGCGTCGCTCTGCGTGCCCCGGCGGGCGACAGTCGGCTACCACGAGTGCTTGATCGCGCGCACGTCTCGGCGCTGCTCGATGGCCCGACTCCTGCGGACGAGCCGCATTGGCGTCGTCTTCGCGACGACGCAGTGCTGGAGGTGCTCTACGGCAGCGGCGTTCGCGTCGGTGAACTCTGCGGGCTCGACCTGGATTCGATCGATCTGGCCAGTGGCGCCACGTCTGTGTGGGGGAAAGGCTCGAAGCAACGACGAGTTCCGCTCAGCCAGCCTGCGGTCGCAGCGCTGCTGGCGTGGATTGCGATTCGTCGCGATGTCGTGGCGGACACCGCCGGAGTTGCACTGTTCGCCAACGAACGCGGAGTCCGGCTCACACCGCGCGATGTTCGGCGCATCGTCGATCGTCGTTCACCGCGCCCCACACACCCGCACGCGCTGCGGCACAGTTTTGCGACGCATTTGTTGGATGGCGGTGCAGACTTGCGCGCTGTGCAGGAACTGCTTGGCCACGCGGATGTGGCCACCACACAGCGCTACACACACATCAGCAACCACCGCCTCCGCGAGGCCTACGCAGAGGCGCACCCACGAGCATGAGACGCGAACTCGACCTAGAAGATTGCTGGCAGCGCTGGTTCGATCGACGCGACCCAATCGCACGCGACCGCATCATCGTCCACTACTCACCGCTGGTGAAGTTCGTCGCCGGTCGTGTCGGTGCCGGTTTGCCGAACAGCGTCGACTCGGGCGACTTGGTCAGCGCCGGCGTGTTTGGTCTCATCGATGCCGTCGAGCGCTTCGACCCGGCGCGTGGTGTGAAGTTCGAAACCTTCGCCGTGCCTCGTATTCGTGGCGCGGTGTTCGATGGTCTGCGCTCGCTCGACTGGGTGCCGCGCTCGGTGCGCAGTCGTGCCCGCGAAGTGGAGAGCGCCTTTCAAGACCTGGAAGGTCGCCTGGGCCGAGCGCCCACCGACGAGGAACTGTCGGCTCACCTGAAGTTGTCGGCGGCCGAGTTCCAGAAGTGGCTGGCAGCAATTGCGTCCACCACGGTTGGTCCGCTCGATCGTGCCTTGGTCGCAGGGGCCGAGCCGCGGGCGCTCACCGGCGATGTGCCCGACTCGCCCGCGGCCTTGGTGGAGGAAGGCGAGGTGAAGCGCCTCGTCCGCGTCGAGTTGCGTCGCCTACCAGAGCGCGAGAAGCTGGTCTTGTCGCTGTACTACGACGAGGGCCTCACCCTCGCCGAGATCGGCACCGTCCTGGGCGTCACCGAGAGCCGCGTGTCGCAGATTCATACCAAAGCCGTGTTGCACTTGCGTGCTCGCCTGGCAGCCACGGGCGTCGCCTAACACCTGCGAGGTTCGCGTGATTGCGGGGCTGTTGGCTGCAGTTGCATTAGCCGTCTGCTATCCGCCGCCCGTCCAGGCACCGATCTCAGTGCCGTTCGCTCAGCCCGCCTGCAGCTTCTGCCCAGGCCACCGTGGCCTTGAATATCAGCTGTCACCGGGGACGCCTGTCCAGATCGTCGCGCCCGGAGTCGTCACCTTTGCTGGCATGGTCGCGGGCATCCGGTACGTCGTCGTGCTACAGACCGACGGTATGAGGGCCACCTACGGAATGCTGCAGACAGCCACGGTGAGCAGGGGCGAGGCGGTTGTCGCCGGTCAGGTGGCAGGGTACGGCAGCCAGCGGCTCTACTTTGGCCTGCGAGACGCGGCAGACCACCCGGTGGACCCCACTCTGTTGGTTGGCCGTCTTGTTGGGCGAGCGCGCCTGCTGCCCGCAAATGGCGACGCGCAGCGCCGAGCGCCGCCGCCTCGACTCACCTGCACCGCCACTGGTTCCATGGTTTTGCCTGTCTGAGGGCCATCGGCCGCCGATAGCCTTCACGGGCGGTTCACCGTTCCGGTGGCCCGAATCACTCGCATGTTCCTTCCCTGCGGTCGCCCCGGCGCCTGGGTTCGTGCGCCGCCAACCGCAGGAGAGGAGCAATCACCATGGCTGTCGTCACGATGCGCCAAATGTTGGAAGCCGGTGTCCACTTCGGACACCAGACTCGTCGGTGGAACCCGAAGATGAAGCGTTTCATCTTCGGTGAGCGCAACGGCATCTACATCATCGACCTCGACCAGACGATGTCCCGCGTCGAGACCGCCTACAACTTCGTTCGCGACCTGTCCGCCAAGGGCGGCACGGTTCTCTTCATCGGCACCAAGAAGCAGGCGCAAGATCCCGTGCGCAGCTACGCCGAGAAGAGCGGCATGTATTACATCAACGAGCGTTGGCTTGGCGGCATGCTCACCAACTTCGAAACCATTTCCAAGCGCGTCGCAAAGATGCAGGAGTACGAGCGCATGCGCGCCGCTGGCGAGTTCGAAGCCATGCCGAAGAAGGAAGCACTGCTGCTGTCCCGCGAGCTCGAGAAGCTGCAGAAGAACCTCGGCGGCATCCGCCACATGGCCAAGCGCCCCGACTGCGTCTTCATTCTCGACACGAAGAAGGAGCACATCGCGGTCACCGAAGCCAACAAGCTGAAGATCCCCGTGGTTGCTGTGGTCGACACCAACGTCGACCCCGACGTCATCCAGTTCCCCATCCCGGGTAACGACGACGCCATCCGTGCCAACGCACTCATGTGCCACGTCATTGCGGAAGCAGTGCTCGAAGGCCGCTACATCGCCAACAAGCGCAACCCGCAGGTGGTTCCCACCAAGCGCAGCGTCGAAGATGAAGCTGCGTTTGCCGATGCCCAGGCCGACGCTCGTCGTCAGGCTGCCGCCGCTCAGGCCGAGCGCGATACCCGCGTCGCCGCCGCCGTCGAGGAAGCCGCCGTCGAAGAAGCCGCCGTCGAGGAAGCCGCCCTCGAAGAAGCTGTCGTCGAAGAAGCTGTCGTCGAAGAAGCTGTCATCGAGGAAGCCGCCGTCGAAACGGCAGTTGTCGAAACGGCAGCCGTCGAAGAAGTGGCAGCGGAAGTCGCCGCCGACGCAGTGGAAACCGAAGAAGCAGAAGGCTGATCAAGAATGGCATTTACCGCCAAGGACGTACAGGCGCTGCGCCAGGCAACCGGCGCCGGCATGATGGACGCCAAGAAGGCACTTGAGGCCAACGACGGCGATGCCGAAGCGGCCAAGCAGTGGCTTCGTGAGAAGGGCCTCGCGGCCAGCGCCAAGCGCGACGACCGCGAAAACACCCAGGGCCTCGTTGCGTTGGAGATCGTCGGCAACGTCGGCGCCATCGTCAAGCTCAAGTCGGAGACAGACTTCGTAGCCAGCAGCGAGCTGTTCAAGGCCGAAGCCACAGCGTTGGTCGCACTTGTGATCGAGAAGGGTGGGGCCGCAGTGGCCGAGCGCTCCGCGATCCTCGACGACCTGCGCATCACGCTGAAGGAAAAGATCGAGCTCGGCGAAGTTGTTCGTATTGAGGCCGCGGCTGGCAACGTCGTCGACAGCTACCTGCACATGCAGGGCGGTCGTGGCGTCAACGCTGTGTTGGTCGAGATGGCCGGGGCAACCCAGCAGCTCGCACATGACGTGGCCGTGCACATCGGGTTCGCTCGTCCGAAGTACCTCAGTAAGGACGCCGTGCCCGCCGATGTGGTGGCTCACGAGCGTGCAACGCTGGAGACGGTCAGCCGCAACGAAGGCAAGCCGGAAGCGGCACTGCCCAAGATCGTGGAAGGCCGTGTGCAAGGGTTCTTCAAGGAAGTGGCGTTGCTCGAGCAGCCCTATGCCAAGGACGACAGCAAGTCGGTTGCGCAGTACATCGGCTCGGCCACCATCGTGCGGTACGCACAGGTCGAGATCGGCTGAAACCCACATCATGAAGGGCCTGTGCATCATGAGCGGCCAGTCATGACCTCTCCCCGCTGGAAGCGAATTGTCTTCAAGCCGTCGGGAGAGGCAATGGCCGGCCCTTCGGGCCAAGGCCTCGACGGCGACACGCTCGACCTCACCGCACGCGAGATCATCGCGGTGCGGGAAATGGGTGTCGACGTGGTGGTCGTTGTCGGCGGGGGCAACTTCTGGCGTGGTCGCCAGGGTGCCATGACCGGCATGGACGCCACCCAGAGCGATCACATCGGCATGCTGGGCACGGTCATGAACGCATTGGCATTGCAGGACGCACTCGAGCGCGCCGGCCAGCCCACTCGGGTGCAGAGCGCGATCGAAATGCCCCGCATCGCCGAGCCCTACATCCGCCGTCGCGCGATGCGACACTTGGAGAAGGGTCGCGTCGTCATCTTCGCTGCCGGTACCGGCAACCCGTACTTCACCACCGACACTGCGGCGGCCCTGCGCGCTGCAGAGATCGACGCCGACGCGCTGCTCAAGGGCACGCACAGCGGTGTCGACGGCGTGTACGACGCAGACCCGCGTTTGGTGCCTACGGCCACCAAGTACGAAGAGGTCAGCTATATCGAAGTGATGACGAAGGATCTGAAGGTGATGGACGCGACCGCGATTGCGTTCTGCCGCGACAACAAGATTCCGATCGTTGTGTTCGACATGTCCGCTCCCGGCTCACTGCAGGCAATTTTGCGCGGCGACTCGGTCGGCACCATCGTGCACGATCGTACGGTCTGATCGCCTTCCACCCGTCGCCACACCGGCCCCGACCGCCAATGCACAGCAGGCATGCTTCAGGATCGGTACGCTGGGGCTGTGACTGAAGAAACGATTCTCGAAGCGCTCGAGAAGATGGAAAAAGCCGTCGAGCATGTACAGGTGCAGTTCACGACCGTGCGCACTGGCCGGGCCACGCCCGCGCTGGTCGAGCGGCTGCTGGTCGAGTACTACGGCTCCACGGTTCCTCTGCAGCAGCTTGCCGGAGGCTCGTCAGTTACTGATCAAGCCGCACGACCGCGCCACGCTGGCCGCCATCGAGAAGGCCATTCGCGACAGTGATCTGGGCGTCAATCCCAGCAATGATGGTGTCGTCATTCGCATCAACTTCCCGGCGCTGACAGAAGAGCGCCGCAAGGAGTTCGTGAAAGTCGTCAAACACATGGCCGAAGACGGCCGTGTCACCATTCGGGGACTGCGCCGCGATGCGCGCAAGCACTTGGAAGCTGCTGAGAAGGCCAGCGCAATTTCCGCCGACGAGCTTGAGCGTGCGGAAAAGGAAATGGAAAAGCTCACGCACGACCACGTCGAGATGATCGATAGGGCCGTCGGTCGCAAAGAACAAGAACTGCTCGACGTCTAAATTGAGCACATTCGAGGAGGCTTCGGAATGACTGACGATGGGTGGCGCCGGGGGCGCGAGGAAGAGAAAGACTTCGGACCGCCGCTGTTCAGCGACGACACCTCCGGATCGGGCGCCATCTCGTTCGGCGACTCCGACACCGGTCCGTTGCCGCACTGGACCGAACCGCCCACCGGTGAAATTCCGCGTGAGCTCTCGGGCAGGGCCGCAACATCCGATCCCACCGACGACCTCGACGTGTGGTCATCGTTCTCCAGTTCCAGCCAGCAGCCCAGCTGGCGCGAAGGCACCGGCGCCGACCCCTCGGGCGATCTCGACGACATCACTGGCCTTTCGCCGGTGTTCGAGCAATCAGAAGCCATCGCCCGTGTCGATCCTGCACCGACCGTGCGCGACGAGTCGGTGCCCGTCCGGCGCGAGCAGGGCCGCATCACTATCGGCACCGACCCGACGGACGGTGCTGCTTCGCGGCCCAGCTCGGCTGGCCGCCGCCCACGCCCGGGTGACGCAACGGCTCGCGGGCGCAGCGGTGCGCGGCCCTCTCCGACGAGCCGTGCCACCTCTGCCAAGTCCGCCTTCGGTACCGGTGGGCGCGACATGCCCACCGCAATCGCCGTCGGCCTGGGTATTGCAGCCATCTTCATTGGCGCGCTGAAGTTCAGGCCATGGGCTGTTGGCGTCATTGTGATCCTGGTGCTCGGGCTGGCAGCCGTGGAGTACTTCGACCGGGTGCGCGAGAAGGGGTACCAGCCTGCGTTCTTCCCGGGCATCGTGGCCTGCGTGGCGGCACCGCTGGCCGTGTACCACTACGGCACCGGCGCCTTGCCGCTGGTCGTCTTCTTGACCTTCGGTGCAGTTGCGGTCACCTTCATCGGGGCCACCAGCCTTGAGTCGAACCCCATGCCCAACATGGCAATCACATCGCTGGGCATCACCTGGATCGGTGTGCTCGGCTCGTTCGGCGCTGCCATCGTTGCGCTGTCCAACCTCGGCGGCGGCAACTCCATCGGTACCGACACACTGTGCCTTCTGGCCATCGGTGTGGTGGCCAACGATGTTGGCGCGCTGTTCGTCGGGAGCGCAGTTGGAAAGACGCCGCTGCGGCACTGGATCAGCCCCAACAAGAGCTTCGAAGGCTTCCTCGGCGGCACCGTACTCACCCTTGGTGCGATGTTCCTTGTTGGAGTCGCCGACAAGAGCAGCACGTGGAACAGCACCGGCGATCTGCTGCTACTGGGCCTGGTCATCTCGATCATGGCGCCGATTGGTGATCTGACCGAGAGCATGTTCAAGCGCAACCTTGATGTGAAGGACTTTGGCTCCATCATCAAGGGGCACGGCGGCGTACTCGATCGCTTCGACGGGTTCCTGTTCGTGATGCCTGCCGTCTACTACCTGGCCATCACGCTGCAGCCCTGGGCCAGCTAGTCCTAGTCCTAGTCCTAGTTCCAGCTGCTCTGGCGGGTACCGCGGTGCATCGGTTGGCGCTGGCTGCGAGACTTTGACCTGTCATGACCGCAGTACGTGTTGCCATCGCCGGTAGCTCCGGCTCCATCGGAACGCAGACGCTCGATGTCGTGCGTTCTGAGGCGGGACGCTACGAGGTGGTCGCGCTCGGTGTGGGCTCATCGGTCGCGACGCTCATCGAGCAGGCGCTCGAGTTCCGGCCGAAGGTCG
>Ga0335394_10004455_pt1 | contig 15929 bp, 13 predicted proteins | sample MAT03_FD_205741 | JGI IMG/M metagenome (GOLD analysis project Ga0335394, IMG submission 205741) | Freshwater microbial communities from Lake Fryxell liftoff mats and glacier meltwater in Antarctica - MAT-03 (spades assembly) (version 2) ... | reverse complement strand
CGCTGCGGAAAGGCGAGGATCGCGCGATCGTCGTCGCACAGCGCCAATGCGCCGACAACCTCAGGCAGCATCCATCGCGTCAATTCGCCGGCGGCAGGCTGCAAGCGCAACAACTGCTGGCCGCGCACGTCGATCCAGTACAGGCATCGTTGCCCCGGGTGCCATGCCGGGGCTTCGCCCACACGATTGCCGACGCGCCATGCGCGGATCGGCGTGCCGTCGAACTCGGCCGAGGTCTCGGGCCGGATCGACTCCACCTGAGGTTCGATCACGGTGGGACCTTGCGGTGGGGCTGCGGTCATGCGTCGAATTGGCTGGCCAGTGGATATGCGGCACGCTGCGCGCGCCGCCACGCGTCGAACGCCGTGCGCTGGTTGGCATCGGTGAGCGGATACGTTCCGAAGAGGCCATCGCCGGCAGCCATCCTGGTGGCCACCCAATCTTCGTAGATCGTCTGGTCGTAGGCTTCCACGGCCACGGCATCGACGATGGCGGCGGGAATGCACACCACGCCCTCGGCATCGCCGACGATGACGTCGCCTGGATAGATTGCCACACCGGCACAGGCGATGGGCACGTTCAAGTCCACCGCATGATGCTTGATGAGATTGGTGGGGGCGGAGGGCCGCTGGTGATAGGCCGGCAATACCATCGCGGCGATTTCCGGAGAATCGCGAAAGCCGCCGTCGCTGACCACGCCGGCCACGCCGCGAACGAGCAATCGCGTGAGCAACAAGCTGCCGCTCGATGCCGCCGAAGCGTCACCGCGACAGTCCATGATCAGCACGTGACCGGGTGGACATTCCTCGATGGCGCGCCGCTGCGGGTGCCCGCGGTCGAGGAAGGCCTCGATGCGATCCAGATCCGCGCGCGCCGGAATATAGCGCAACGTATAGGCCGGCCCCACCATGTTGCTGCCGGCGCCGCTGCACAATTGCACGCCCTGCAGGAATGTGTTGAGGAAGCCGCGCTTGAACAATACCGTGGTCAGCGTGGCCGTGGAAACGCGCGCCAGGCGTTGGCGGGTGGTTTCATTCATGGCGGTCATGGGGTGGTCTTCGGAAGTTGAGTGGCCCGAGCGCGACGCGCTTGCGTCAACACGGTTTCGGATTCGGTGCCGGGGTTCCAGCCGCCACTGGCGATGGCGACGTTGCGCACACTGGGATGCTGCGCCACGAAGGCCTGGTTGAGCGTGACGCCCAGTCCCGGGACGGTTGGCACCATCACAGCACCATCGCGCGTGGCGAGTTCGCCGTTGATCGTTTGCGCACGGCCGGGCCATTCGGGGTGCAGTCGCTCGAGGATCAGGCCATTGGGGATGGCGGCCAGCAGATGGGCGGCAGCGAACTCCGCCACCGGACCCAGCGAACCGGAGTGCGGCGCCACCATCACCGAGCAGGCCTCGGCCATCGCCGCCAGTTTCTTCATCTGCGTCAGGCCACCGAAGCGACCGGTATCCGGCTGCACCACGTCGACCAAACCGTTCTCGAGGAATGGACGCATGTCGGCCAGCGTGGCCAGGCGCTCGCCGCCGGCTAGTGGCAACGCCACCTTGTCGCGCAGCCGCTTCCATCCCGACAGGTCGTCGGGTGCGACGGGCTCCTCCAGAAAGAGCAGGTGCAGCGGTTCGAGGGCGCGCCCGATCGCGATGGCGTCCGCACTGGTGAGCCACGGCGGCCCGTGCAAATCCACCATCAGATCGATGTCGTTGCCCACGGCCGCGCGAATGGCGTGCGCACGCTCGACGACGTCCACCAACCCGCCGACCTTGAGCGCGCGAACGCCTTGCGCCACCGCGTGCTGCGCGGCATCGACGGAGGCTGCGTGCACGTAGTACGGCACCGTCGCGCGCGTGGTGCCACCCAACAGGGCAGACACGGGCACGCCAAGTGTCTGCCCCATGAGATCCCACAACGCCGTGTCGAGCGCAGCGAGCGCGCCCATGCCCACCACGCCGGTTTGTCCGTGGGCCATCAGTGCGACCCGAATTTTCTGCCCGAGCCTTTCGATGTCGCGGGCATCCTCGCCGACGAGAAGGCTGCGCAGATCCTCGACCGCGGCGGCCACCACGCGCGGCCACCCGGAGCCTTCGCCGGTCCCGGTCAGCCCATTCTCGGTGGTGATGGTGACGAAGAACCAGTTGCGGCCCGTCTGCAGCGCGCTGGTGCCGGTGGCTGACCAGCCGGTATGCGAAGGCGCGCCGGCCTGCATCAGATGGCCGGTGATCGAGGTGATCTTCACGTGGCACCCGCGCTGTGCACGCGATCGGCCTCGAACATCGCATGCAGATCGAGTCGCGCGGTTTCGGTGTGCTCCAGCATCGCCTTGACGGCCTTGTCGGCATCGTGCGCGGCGATCGCCCGCACGATCTTGCGGTGCTGCTTGATCACGAGATCGAGCCGTCCGGGGCCGTAACCCACCGACCGGCGATAGGCATCGATCAGGCTGGTGCGTCCCTGTAGCAATTCGACGGCCAGCGCGTTGCCGCCGATGCCGTCGATATGGGTGTGCAGCTTGCGATTGGCAGCAATGGCCGCAGCGGTGTCATCGGCGGCCGCGGCACGTTCGTAGTCCGCAGATAGCGCCGTCATCAAGGCGATCTGCTCCCGTGTGGCAAGGCGTGCCGCATCGCGTACCAGCATCGACTGGATGGCACCCCGCAAACGGCACAGATCATCCACATACTTGATATCGACCATGGGGATCACGGCGCCGCGATTCATGCGCATCGAGACCACCCCCTCGCCTTGCAGTTGCAGCAACGCCTCGCGCACCGGGTTGGCGCTGACCTGGTAGTGGCTCGCAAGTTGCGCCAGCGTCACGTGGCTGCCCAGCGGCCAGAGGCCGGCCACGATGTCGGCGCGTACCTGGTCGCGCAGGCGCATGTAGGTGGGGGTGCTGATTGCTTCCATCGGGAATCATTGTACACTACTTCAAACATTATATAAAATGTATAATCCAGTTCGCCGGTAAAAGTACGACCAAGCTGGCGCCCGTCAAGCGAATCGCAAGGAGACTCGAAATGAAGCTGACTTTTAGTGTTGCCGCGTTGCTGGCTCAGTTGGCGCGCACTGCCGCGATTGGCGTAGTGGCGGTCGCCGGCACGCTGGCGCAGGCGCAGGCCTTTCCCGACAAGCCGCTGTCGTTGGTCGTCGGTTTCGGTGCCGGGGGTGCTTTTGACACGGTGATGCGAACCATCGCAGAAGAAATGAGCAAGAACATCGGCCAGCGCGTCAACGTGGACAACCGGGCGGGCGCCGGGGGCGCCATCGCCACGCAGTATGTGATCAGCGCGAAGCCCGATGGCTATACGCTGCTGGCAGCCGGACTGCAACTTGCCACCGGCCCGCACCTCAACAAGGTGGCCTATAACCCGCAAGCCGACCTGACGATGATCGGACAACTGGGCACGGTGCCGGTGTTGCTGCTGGTGAAGGCCGACAGCCCGATCAAGAGCGCCGCCGACATCGTGGCGCTTGCCAAAAGTCGTGACAATACCGTCAACATCGGCACCGGAGGCATCGGCACCACGGGCCACTTCGGCACGCTGATGCTCGCCAATGCGCTCAGCGTGGCAGCGACCCACGTGCCGTTCAAGGGCGGCGCCCCCGCGCTGCAGGCGTTGGCCGCCGGTGACGTCGACTTGGTGTTCGACCAGCAATCGGGCGTGATGCAGGGCTTGATTCAGGGTGGCAAGATTCGCGTGGTCGCGGTGATGCAGGACAAACGCGTGGGCGCGTTGCCCGACGTCAAAACAGCCGCGGAGTTTGGACTCAAGCTGGAGGCACCTCTGCAGGGCTGGCAAGGACTTGCGGTGCGGTCGGGCACCCCGGCCCCCGTGGTGCAGAAGTTGACTGCGTCGTGGAACGCGGCGGTCAGCGCACAGAGCGTCAAGGCACGCGCCGAGCAACTCGGCATCGAACTCGAAACCGGCAAGTCGCCCGAGGCATTCCAGAAGCACTACCTGGCCGAACTTGACCGCTGGGGCGCCTTCATCAAGAAACATCAGATCACCGCAGAGTGATGGGGGTCAGATGCCACCAACCGTTGCGCAGCGGATAGCCGATGATTGAAAACGTTCTGCTTACCGGCGCGGCGGGGAAGCTGGCCCGGCGGCTGCGCCAGCCGCTGGCGCGGCGATACCGGCGATTGACGAGCACGGATATCCTGCCACTCGCCGCGGATGCCGCCAACGAAGAAGTCGTCGGCTGCGATCTGAGCGACGCCGCGGCGGTTGGACGGCTGGTGCAGGGGGTGGATGCGATCGTCCATTTCGCGGGCTATCCGCGGGAAGCGGGCTGGGACACGATCATCCCTGCCAACATCGTGGCCACGGCCAACCTCTTCGAGGCGGCACTGCAGTGCGGCGTGCGTCGCATCGTCTACGCAAGCTCCAACCACGTCATCGGCTTTCACCCGACGGATACGCCCATCGGACTCGATGCGGAAGTCAAGGCGGATTCGCGCTACGGCGTGTCCAAGGCCTTCGCGGAAACCCTGGCGCGGTTCTATTACGAGAAATTCGGCCTCGAGTCGCTGGGCCTGCGCATCGGCCGTTGCGAAGACCGGCCCACGGACGAGCGCATGCTTTCCACTTGGCTGCATCCGGAGGACATGACGCAGCTCGTCACTCTCGGTCTCGAGCAGCCGGTGCGCGCTGACGTCGTCTACGGAATCTCGCGCAACACGCGCAGCTGGTGGCGCAACGATGGCCAGACCATTCCGTACGTGCCGGCGCACAGTGCCGATGACTACGCCATCGAACCGGTGCGGGCCCTGTCCGCGGCGTCACCCTTCCAGGGCGGCTATTTTGCCGACGCCCAATACCTAGGTGACCCCGCACGCGCAACCCGCTTCAAGCGTTAGCGCCGCACGCCCGACACAGCACTGTTTGCATAAGGACGACCTGATATGACCAACACCGCCGCCGACATTCCTGCCGACCTTCGCGCTACGTTGATGCGCACGTCCGCGGCGAGCATCAGCACGCAACTCATCCGCCGCGGGTTGCGTAACGTGGCCATCCGCGGGGTTCGACCGCTGCGTACGGACCTGTCGACGATGGTGGGGCCGGCCTTCACGCTGCGGTATGTCCCGGCGCGCGAAGACCTCGATGCGTATGGGGCAGGTGGTGACCCCGGCAACATTCAGCGTCAGGCCATCGAGCGCGCACCTGCCGGCCATGTGTTCGTCGTGGATTGCCGCGGCGCCGCCGATATTGCCGGCATCGGGTCCATCCTGGGTCAGCGCTTGTTGCAGCGGGGCTTGAAGGGCATCGTCCTGGACGGTGGCGTGCGCGACACGATGTCGTTGGCGACTACGGCGATGCCCACCTATTGCCTTGGCCCGGCGGTGCCGCCCAACTATGCGGGCCATCACGCGGCCGACATGAATGTCGTGGTCTCATGCGGCGGGGTGGCGGTTTACCCCGGCGACATCATCGTGGGTGACCGCGAAGCCGTAGTGGTGATTCCGCGCCACCTCGCCGCTGAAATTGCCGACGAAGCCGCCGAAATGGAGCGGAGGGAACGCTTTCTGTACTCGCAGATCGAGGCCGGGCATTCCATCAACGGGATTTATCCCCCCAGCGCGGAAACCATGCAGCGCTATGAGGACGCGCTGGTATCCGGCGCGGCGATGTAGAGACATCCCGACGATAGATCGTGCGGGAGCAAGCGCATGGCATGACCGCAACAAGACGGACCGTGCAAAGTGCGATCAAATGCGCGTCGTGAAACCTGTCTACCAGACCGGTTGCGGACCTGGATGGGGAAGCTGACGCGCCGACCGCAGGCGCAACTCGTTTCGCGACACCTCACTCGCCGGCGCAGGGGCCGGACGAGGGCCGGCAGAATTCAATGCGGTTCGTGCGTGGATCGGGATCAGCCCGTCGTAGGCCGCCACCTACGCCAGATCGAGAAAGTTTCCCATTCCCGGGCATGGGCTCAAAATTTAGCATTTGAACGCCTGTACCCCAATCAATGCCTGTTCCCCAACCAATGCGAGACGACCATGCCTGCTACCAAGCCATCCAAGAAGTCCGCCGGACCCGATGCCATCAAGCTGCTGACCGCCGACCACAAGGAAGTGAAAGCGATGTTCACGGCGTTCGAGGCGCTTAAGAAGGACGATGCCGGTGACCACTCCAAGGCCGAACTGGTGCAACGCATCTGCACCGCTCTGACCATTCACGCCACGATCGAGGAAGAAATCTTCTACCCCGCAGTGCGCGAGGCAATTGATGACATCGATCTCATGGACGAGGCGGACGTCGAACATGCCGGCGCCAAGGACCTGATCGCGCAACTGGAAAGCGCCAGCCCGGGCGACGACCACTACGACGCGAAGGTCACGGTCTTGGGGGAGATGATCGACCACCACGTCAAGGAAGAGGAAGGCGAGATGTTCCCGAAGGCCAGCAAGGCGATCGATACGGGAATCGTGGGTGCCGAACTCGAGGCTCGCCAGGCCGAACTCAAGGGCGAACTCGGTGTGGACGTTGGCGATGCGCCGCCCCCCAAGCGCACCGGATCATATCGCCGACCCAGCGCGCGCAAGTAATCCGATCCATATAAGTGAAGAGGTGAGTAGTGGCAACCAGCAAAGCGAAGAGCACGATGAAGTCGACTGGCGGAAAGCGTACCGTTGGCCAGCCGGGAACCGGCCATGGCGGCGAAACGCATCAGCAGGTGGATGCGTCTGCGAATGCCACCGCTTTCCTCACCACCAACCACGGTGCGCGCATTGCCGACAACCAGAACAGCCTGCGCCTCGGCACGCGCGGCCCGACGCTGCTGGAAGACTTCATTCTTCGCGAGAAGATCTTCCACTTCGATCATGAGCGCATCCCCGAGCGCATCGTGCATGCCCGAGGTTCCGGGGCGCATGGCTTCTTCGAGTGCACGAAGGCAATACCTGAACTCACTCGCGCTACCGTGTTCCAGAAAAAGGGCAAGCGCACACCGTTGTTCTGCCGATTCTCCACGGTGGCCGGTTCCAAGGGCTCCAAGGACACGCCGCGCGACGTGCGCGGCTTCGCGGTCAAGTTCTATTCCGACGAAGGCAACTGGGACCTGGTGGGCAACAATATGCCGGTCTTTTTCATCCAGGACGCCATCAAGTTTCCCGATCTGATCCATGCGGTGAAGCCCGAAGCCGACCGGGCGTTTCCGCAGGCGGCCTCGGCGCACGACACGTTCTGGGATTTCGTCTCCCTGATGCCCGAGACCATGCACATGATCATGTGGGCAATGTCGGATCGCGGGCTGCCGCGATCGCTGCGGATGATGGAAGGCTTCGGCGTCCACACGTTTCAGCTCGTCAATGCGGATGGCTACGTGTGTTTCGTCAAGTTTCATTGGCGCCCGCGCCTGGGCATGCAATCCACGTTATGGGACGAGGCCGTGAAGATTTCCGGCGCCGACTCCGATTACCACCGGCGCGACCTGTGGGAAGCGATCACGACGGGCAATCCACCGGAATGGGATCTCGGCCTGCAGGTGTTCGACCAGGCGTTCGCCGATGCGCAGCCTTACGACGTACTCGATGCCACCAAGCTCATTCCGGAAGAAGACGTGCCGCTGCTGATCGTCGGGCGGATGGTGCTCGACCGCTGGCCCGACAATTTCTTTGCCGAGACCGAGCAAGTGGCGTTCCTGCCGACCAACCTGATCCCCGGCATCGACTTCTCCGATGATCCGTTACTGCAGGGTCGGCTCTTCTCGTATCTCGACACACAGAAGTCGCGTCTTGGCACCACCAACTTCCACCAGATTCCCGTCAACGCGCCGAAGTGTCCGTTCCAGAACTTCCAGCGTGACGGCATGATGCAGACGCATCTCTTCAAAGGTCGTGCCAACTACGAACCGAACAGTCTGGCGGAAGCCGGCGAGGACGGCGGCCCGCGTGAAAGCCCGCAGGCGGGGTTTGTAACCGCGGGTCATGTCGACATCGCGCAGAACCCCGCGCCGAAGCTGCGCATCCGCGCCGAGCGATTTGCCGATCACTTCAGCCAGGCGCGGATGTTCTATCGATCGCAGCTGCCGATCGAGCAGGCGCACATCGCGTCCGCCCTGGTCTTCGAGCTGTCGAAGGTAGAACTGGAACATGTACGCACGCGGGTATTGACCAACCTGCGCAATGTCGATGAAGACCTGGCAGCCCGGGTCGCGACGGGTCTGGCGATGCCGCTACCCCCTGCAGCGGTCCCGGCGGCCAAGCCTTTCGACATGAAGGCGTCGCCCAGCCTGTCGATCCTGGCCAAAATGATGCCAACACTGGCCGGCCGGAAGGTGGGTATCCTGTTCGCCGAGGGCTCGAGCAAAGCCGACATCGATCGCGTGAAGGCCGACGTCGAGGCTGCGGGTGGATCCACGATGTTGATCGCGCCGAAGGTGGGCGGGATCAAGGTGAAGGGCGGAACGCTCAAGGCGGACGGACAACTCGCCGGCACGCCGTCGGTCCTGGTGGATGCGATTGCGCTCGTACTGACGCGTGACGCCGCCGCAATGCTGGCGAAGGAAGGCGCGGCAGTCGACTTCGTCCGCGATGCCTTCGGACATCTCAAGGCCATCGGTTGTACCGCCGACGCGCAGCCGTTGCTGGATGCGGCGGGCGTTGCGCCGGACGAGGGTGTCACCGGACTCGACCGAAAGTTCGTGAAAGCCGCCGCGTTGCGGTTCTTCGACCGCGAGCCCAAGGTGCGGACGTTGGCGTAACGACAGGCACCCGACATCGAACGTAAAACACCTCCACTTGACGCGCGGTCTTCGGTCAGCGGGCACCTACCGTAATCCCACTCGACAGCGGCGCGCGTTGACCGCGATACTGGCGGGCTATGCCTATCTCCCGCCCGTTCACCGCCGCCCGCATTCTGTCCCTGCGATCCCTGTTCATTGCCGCTTTGGCGGTCGTGGCCTGCCATGCCGGGGCGCAATCGCCACCGTCCGCGCCACGCGCCGTCGACCCGCGCGCGCTGCTGGCTGCGGCCAAGGCGGCCAGTGGTGGCGTCGCCTGGGACAGCTTGCGCTCGCAGCACAGCGAAGTGAACCTTGCGGCGGCCGGTCTTGAAGGTTCGGTCGAGCGCTGGAGCGACATCATGACGGGTCGCTCGATGCTTCGCTACAGCATCGGCCCGCTGACCGGCGCCGCCGGCTTCGACGGCAACGTGGTCTGGACGCAGGACGGCCTCGATCCGCCGAAGGTGGAAACCGGGGCCGTGGCGCGGGAGCTGGCGGCCAACGCGGCGTACCGCGATCGCCTCGCGTTCTGGTACCCGGATCGCGCCAAGGCCGTGGTCACGTTCAAGGGGCGCGAGGAAGCCGACGGCCAAAAGTTCGAGATCGTGACGATCGTGCCCGAGGGCGGCCGCGCCTTCGAATTCTGGATTCACGCCGACAGCGGGTTGATCGAGCGTCTGGTGGAGCGCGAAGCCGAGGTCACGCGCACGGAGATCTACACCGATCGCCGCGACGTGCAGGGTGTCAAGATCCCGTTTCATGTGCGCACGACGCGCGGCGACCCGAAGTTCGACGAGATCGTCACTGTGCAGAAGCTCAACTTCAACACGCCGATGACGGAGGTGGTGTACGGTATCCCGGTCGATGCGGCCGAGCTCACGTTTCCCGTCGGCAGCGCGGCAGTCGAGGCGCCCTTCGAGATGCACAGCGGCCACCTCTTCGTGCGCGTGCTTCTGGATGGCCGCGGTCCGTTCCGGATGCTGCTCGATTCGGGCGGTGCGAACGTGCTCACCACCAGGACGGTGCAAAGCCTGGCCGGTGCGGGCAAGCCAGTGCCGCAGAGCGTAGATGTCCGCATCTCCAGCATCAACGGCGTGGAACTCGGCGGGCAACGATACGTGGTGGCGGACATCGATGCGTTTCTCGAGCGCGTCGAGGGCCTCGACGACATTGCCGGCATCATCGGCCTCGAGTGGTTCGTGCGCATGCCGATCCGGATCGACTACGCCAAAGGGCGCCTGACGTTCCATGATCCGGCGCAATTCAAGGGCGACCGCGCGGGGACGCGCGTGCCCGTCGCCGCGCGCGGTCGGTTGCCGCAGGTGCGGGGCAGCATCGATGGCGTGGAGGGCGCGTTCGAGATCGACACGGGCAGCCGCGCGTCGCTGACGCTGTTGCCGGCCTTCGCCACGAAGAACAACCTCTCGGGCAAGATGAACGCGAAGATCGAAGCGATCACCGGTGCGGGTCTCAACGGTCCGGTGCGTTCGCTGCTGGGGCGCGGCAAGATGCTGAAGCTCGGCACCGTCGACGTGCCGTTTCCGGTGGTGGCGATTCCGCTGCAGGCCGCGGGACCGATGGCGCGCGCCGATCTCGCCGGCAACGTGGGGTTCGGGATTCTCCGCCAGTTCGCGGTGACCTACGACCTGCCCAACGACGCGATCTACTTTGAGCGCTACATCAACTACGGCACGCCGGATATCGCGGACCGTGGCGGCGTGTGGCTCGAGTTGGCGGCGGACGGGTTCAAGGTCGTCGACGTCGTGGCGGCCGGCCCGGCGGCGCAGGCCGGCCTCAAGACCGGTGATGTGATCGTCGAAGTGAACGGGCGAGCGTGGTCGGAACTCACGCTGCCGGTGGTGCGGGACATCCTGCGCGGAACACCGGGCGTGCGTGTGCGTGTCAAGACCGGCGGCGGGACCGAAGGCGCGATCGTGTTGCGCGACCTCGTCTGACGATGGCGTGAAGTCGCCGCAGCGTTACTGCGGCGCGCACATCACGACGATGTCCGGACCATCGCCTTCGGCGACCCAGCCCTTGGCCACCATCTGGTCACGCACGGCCTTGCTGGTCGTATAGCGGTGGTTGGCATCGGCGCGATTGCTGAATACGCGATAGACGTTGACCTGTCCGGCGCCGCAATTGCCGAGGTTGGGCGGGTAGAGATAGAAGAAGTTCGACGACTCGAGGATGAACGTCGGGTTCTTGCTCATCGTGCCATCGCACTCGTTCGCATCGCGGCCGAAGAAGTGGCCGTCGCCCTTGCCTGGCGGAATGTAGATGCGGCACACGGCGGAAGTACCCGCCTGCGTGGTGGCAAAGACACGGAAGGACAGGCCGGTGCGCGCCCAGCCCACGAACGTGCCGTTGTCGAGCTTGGTGATTTCACCGGGGACGTAGGTGATGAAATAGTGGTCGAGTGCGGCGTTGTAGAACTCGATCGCGGTCACCGGCGTGCCAGTGGACGGTTGCGAGGCCTTCACGGCGGCGGCCGCATCGAGGATGCCGTATCCCCACGTGTAGTTGGGGTTGGGCGGTACATCGGGTGCGGCGGGATTGAACGCCGGCAGGTTGGTGGAGAACGGATTGGTCTGCACGGTCGAGTAGAGCCGCGCCTTCACCGTCTCCGGCGTCATCGTCGGATCCTGCTGCAGCATCAGCGCCACGGCGCCGGCGATATGCGGCGTGGCCATGCTCGTGCCGTCCGAACCATAGTGCACGCCATCGGCTTCGATGGTCGACGCCTCCGCCGGTTTTATCTTGTCCGCGGTAAGCGAGGCCATGATCTTCGACCCCGGCGCGGTGACCTCGGGCTTCATGATCGGCGGGCACTTGGCCAGATTGCTGCAATTGCGCCTCGGGCCGCGGCTGCTGAAATTGGAAATGTCGGAAACCGCGCCGCTGGAGGTGTCGGTACGGGGCCCATTGACGCTGTTCCACGTCGTGCGCGTGTTATATGACGCCACGGCGATCACGCGGCGTGAGCTTGAGACATCCGTCAGGATCTCGGTGGTGATCGGCGCGATGTGATCGGTGAACACGGGGCCCGTGACATCTTCGCCGTTGACGATCGAGAACGGATGGCTGCCGCCGTCGACGACGTTGCCGACCAGCGTGATCTTCCACGCGCCCTTGACGAGCGGCGAAGTGTTGGTGGATCCGATGGCGACCTTGATCTGCCGGTCGTCGTTGTTGGCGAGTACGCCGGTGGAGGCGAACTCCACCCCGCCACATGCCGTCTGGACCGTGCCCGGGGTTTCGCCCGGATTGACCGTGATCGTGGCGGCACAGCCTGGGCCTGCCACGTTGACGCCATAACTGTTGGTGCCGGGGTACCAGACCTCGAGTTCCGCAGAGGTGCTGGCCTCGGGAATCGTGAAGCCCACCGTGACGCCCGCACCCTGCGTGATCGTGCCCGTGGCGCGGATCGGCGCCGTGGCTTCGTTCCCGGCGGCGCCCACGAGAATGACCCCGGGGCCGGCGAGATTGCTCATCGCTGTTTCGTAGTTCGACGTGCCGTCGCGCGCACCGAAGTACGAGCCGAAGCTCATGTTGATCACCAGCGGACGGCCCAGCGCGGCGGCCGTGGCCTTCATCCAGGCAATCGCATCGAGCACCCGTGCATTGCCGTTGCCGTTGGCCACGAGGAAGTTTGCGGAAGGTGCCATGCCGATCATCCGGAAGCCGAGTTGGCCGTTGCCGGTGGCCTGCCCGTTGCCGGCGGCGATGCCTGCCACGTGGGTACCGTGGCCGTCGGTATCCTTCTGGGTACAGGCGGCCGGGTCGCCGGCGATGCCGGCATTGATCATCGCGGTGGTACACACGCCGCCGTAGGCATAGCCCGCTGGGGGCGAACCCGCCGCGCCGGTATCCCGCTGATCCCAGATCGCAACGACGCGCGTAGTGCCATCACCATTCCGGAAGTCGCGGTGTTTGAAGTCGATGCCGGAGTCGATGACGCCGACGATCACGCCTGCGCCGGTGCCCGCGCTCCACGTGGGCGGCGTACCGACGCGCAGCGTGTCGGCGCGCGCATCGGGCACGCTCTTGTCGAGCCGCAACGGTTGCGCGCGTGCAGCCTCGATCGAAACGACGTTGGGCAGCGCCGCGATGGCGGCCAGCTTGTCGGGGGGGATGTCGACGGTGGCGATGTTGCCCATCACCGAGCGGACGACGCCGCCTTGCGCTCTTACCGCATCGAGGTTGCCTTCAAAGCGCAGGATGGTCTCGATCATGGCCCGGTCGGTGGCGGGCTCGATGCGCATCAGCTTGCGCGAGATGCCGGCGATGCCGTTCTTCGCGATGGCGGATAGCGTGGCGTCGAGCTTCTGCGTTGGCGCCGCCGTTGCGGCACTGACGGACAGCGCCAGCGGTGCGATCAACAGCGCCAATGCGATGCCAGTCCAGCTTGAAATTGCGACAGGCTTGCGAGCCATGGTGGTCATCCCCTGTGTTTTAATTTTGGTGCTTGAGTCAGGCAACGGTGGCAACCGCGAGACGTCGCAGTGTGTCGGATTTGCTTGGGGATGTGTTGGACGGCGGATGGGCGGACCGCGTAACGGCATGTACGTGTTGCGTCTACGCGACCACACGATGGCGAATGTTCGGTACTACGACACTGCGGCGCCATGTTAGGTTGGTCCTTCCCGTCGACATCCTGGAACTGGCCATGGCTGATCTCGATCCTCAGACCCCGCCGGCGCTGTCCCGCCGCCGCTTTCTGCAGGGCGCCGCGGCCGCGACTGCCGGCGCGGCATTGCCGGGGTGCCTGTCCACGGAGTACACGAAGATCCTCGAATGTGCGAAGGCCACGGCGTGCGCTGGCACCGACCTGTCCTCGGTCAAGCACATCGTGATGTTCATGCAGGAGAATCGCTCGTTCGACCACTACTTCGGCATGCTGCCGGGCGTGCGGGGCTTCGGCGATCCGACGGGACTCTTCAAGCAGCCGGTGCCGCCCGTGGCGGTGTCTGCAGCGCCCATGTCCAAGGCGCAGCGGTTGCCGCAATCAGGCGTGGCGGGAAAAGGCGCCGCGCGCTGATCACCTGCTGACTACAGTCCCAGCCACTCGATCGCGGCAGTCTCGACCTGCGGATTGGGGGCAAGGAAACCCTTGTAGCCGACGGTGTCGAGGGCTTCGCGGCCACCCTTCGCGTCGCGCAGGCCGATCAGTGCCTCGCGGATGCGCGCCTGCTCGTCCGGCGCCATAGTGCTCGAGACGATGAACTGCTTGATGGGTACCGGCTTCGACTTCACCAGCACCTTGCCTCCCTTGTCGGTCCAGCCCTTGACGACCGCGTTGGCGGCCGTGGCGGCGACCATCGCGAAACCGTTCTCGAGGTAGAACGGCACGGCGTCCTGGTAGCGCGTGGTGATGACGCGGACAGTGGCGGGCGGAGGATCTCGGTCGGCCGTCCACTTGATGTTGTCGGTGCGCAGCATCGCGCGGACCATCACGGCGGTGATCGAATCGGGATCGGGCGTGACCAGCGTATGGCCCTTCAGCTCGCCCAAGGCCTTGAGCGGCGTGCCCGGGAGCATCAGCATCGAGACCGTGTATTCGGTGAAGCCGGTGGTCCAGGCCACGGACTTGTACCGTCCCGCCTTGATCTCGGCCATCGACACATGGGCCGGATGGATGAACGCGACGTCGTATTCCTGGGTGGCAAGGCCGGCGCGGACATCATTGTAGGACGGGACCAGCACGGTGCGCACCCGCCGGCCGGTGGCCCGGGCCAGCACGTCAGCGATCGGCGCGAACTTGTCGCGGATTTCCTTCGGGGTGGCCTGGTAGGTGACGCCCTCCGTCACTGCAAAGACGAGTTCGTTACCCTGGCCGTGGCTATTGCCGGCCAGCAGCACCGACATCAACAGGATTGCAACGAGTTTCCCCACCATCGCGACTACTCCCCCAAAAACGCTATTTGTACTGTGAAAAGCGAAGGATCACAGCGCAGCTTCGTGGCTGCGGCGCATCCCCGGCCCCGCGGTCACACGGTTGGCGGTCCGGCGCGGCCTCGGAAGTGGACGCAATAGTCGCGCCACCGGACCGCGCGAAATGCGACGGTGTCGACGACAACGGCCCCGGCGAGGCGCAGTCTCCGGCAATGGTGCAGCAGACTGCGGATGATGGCGTGAATTTCTTGACGGGTCAAAGATTGCGGCGTGGGCGGTGGGACAGGCGCCTGAAGCGGTGCCCTTGCCAATGCCCGCCGCCGCCGTCACGCTGGCGAAATCCAGGGAAATCGGCGAGGGCGCGAGCGAAGCTCTGGTGGAGACCATCGATGTGCCGGTGACGGCGAACTCTACGACCTCGAGCGCGACCCCGGCGAATTCGACAACCTGTGGGACGACCCGGCGCACCGAGAACTGAAGCTTGATCGCGTCAAGTATCACCTCGACGCGATGATGGGGACGATCGGCATCGGGCCGCCGCGGTTCGCGAATTACTAGGCGTCGTGGTGGCGGTCCGCGCGGTCTCTCCGGCGTGGCGCGGGGAACCGGCATAGTATCCGGCGTATGACCGAGGACCCAGCCGTTGCGCTGCCACCCGAATCCGCCAGGAGCATCTCGCATGACGAGATGAATGCGTTGCCTATCCGGCGCTATGAAGGCCCGATCCATGTGGTCGCCGGCGACCAGGATCTACCGCGTGCGATGCAGGACATCCTGCAGGAAGGCGTGGTCGGTTTCGACACGGAGACGCGGCCCGCCTTCAAGCCTGGCGAGAGCTACCTGCCGTCCATCGCGCAGTTTGCGACCGGCCGCGCGGTCTACATCCTGCGGGTCCAGCAGCAGGAGACCTTCTCCGCCATACAGCAGATTCTGTCGGCCGAGGGAGTCATCAAGGTAGGCGTGTCGGTGAGCGACGACCTGCGCAACCTCAGGAAACTGTTCCTGTTCGATGAACAATCGGTGGTCGACCTCGGCAAGGTGGCGAAGCGCCATGGGATGAAGCAGACCGGCGTGCGGAACCTCGCCGGGATTTTTCTCGGCACCCGGATTCCCAAGGGCGCGAAGACGACGAACTGGGCCGCACGGTCGTTGACGCCGCAGCAGATTACCTACGCGGCGACCGATGCGTGGGCATGCCGGGAGCTCTACCTGCGCTTCCGCGAATTGAAGCTGGTCGGGTGACGGCGCCTACAACGGCGCGCACATTACAACGAAGTCCGGACCATCGCCCTCTGC
>Ga0335394_10004449_pt1 | contig 15938 bp, 16 predicted proteins | sample MAT03_FD_205741 | JGI IMG/M metagenome (GOLD analysis project Ga0335394, IMG submission 205741) | Freshwater microbial communities from Lake Fryxell liftoff mats and glacier meltwater in Antarctica - MAT-03 (spades assembly) (version 2) ... | reverse complement strand
CGCTCGGACGCTCGGAGTACACAGAGGCGCGATTGAAGCGAATGAAAACACGGAGGCACGGGGTCAATTGCAGCGCGATTGAAGCGAATGAAAACACGGAGGCACGGAGTACACAGAGGCGCGATTGAAGCGAATGAAAACACGGAGGCACGGAGTCACGGAGGCGCAATTGAAGCGAATGAAAACACGGAGGCACGGAGTACACAGAGGCGCAATTGAAGCGAAAATGAAATGAGGTGCATAAATTCATAAAATGATGAAATGTTCCACTAAAGAACCAAAAAACTAAAAAATCAATAAACTAATTTTGGAACCCTGGCACTACGTACTAGCAATTACAGCAGGATTTTTTGCAGGCATCATTAATACGCTTGCGGGGAGCGGGTCGTTGTTTACGTTGCCCGTATTGTTGTTCTTGGGATTGCCTGCGAATATTGCCAATGGCACCAATCGGGTTGGAATTTTAACACAAACTTTTGTTGGTGCAATTATACTTTACAGAAATGGAAATTATCGGCTTGGGAAGGATGTTTATTATATAATCCCAACCGTTCTAGGTTCGGTTTCGGGAGCACTAATAGCGACGTGGATTGATGAGGTCACGTTGAGATTAATTATAGGAATAGTAATGCTCTTGCTATTAGTGGTGATTTTAATGAATTATTCTTCGTTGTTGCGAGAAATTGATGAGCCGGTTTCGGGTGCGAAAAAATTCTGGTCGTATCCATTGCTTTTTGTTATTGGAGCCTATGGTGGCTTTATTCAATTAGGTGTAGGAATATTCACTCTTGCGGCTCTATTATTGGTTTTGAATTTCACTTTTCAGCATGGCAATGCACTTAAAAACATTATGAACTTCTGGCTCACCGTACCCGCCCTTCTGATCTTTGCCTATAACGATCAAATTAACTGGGAGTTGGGATGTATCATTGCGGTCGGACAAACTTTCGGTGCATGGGTGGCTGCGAAGTACGCATCTCAAAATAAATCGGCATCTATTTGGATCAGGAGACTTTTAGTGGTGATGACGCTGATATCTGCACTGAAATTATTTAATGTCATTTGAAGAAAAAGATTGATGAAAAATCGATTCTTATCTATCGTAAGCCAATCAGAATGTTTTGCAATTACAGGAAGGTGACATGTAAATTTCCGTTTTAGGAAGGAGTTCAAAAAAGTGCTGATGTTGTTCCTCCGAAAAAAGTATTCCTCTTAAATCAAGAGATCTCAGATTATGAAGTTCCTTAATTTCTTCAGGTAAGGTACCCAGTTCGTTATCCCACAATTCAATGTACTCGAGTAATTTCAACATTCCAATCTCAACGGGCAACTCTTCAATCACATTCCTGTTTAAAGCCAGCTTTCGCAGATTAGTCAATTGACCAATCGAAGCAGGCAACGTTTTTAATTTGTTATTAGAAAGATCAAATTCAATGAGAGAGGACAGTTGTGAAATTGATTCTGGGAGGACTTTGATTTTATTTCGGCTCAAATCCAATACCACGAGTTTAGGAAGTTTAAAAACACCTTCCGGAATTTCCTTCAGGTTTTTACCTTTCAATTCTAAAATGTAAACGGAGTCGGGGTTTTGTAATGCAGCACTTAAACTTTTATAAACCTTGTAAGTTGGACGCACATATGCACGGGCCGGGTGATCATCGTCCTGTGCAAACAATGTGCTATTCTGCGCCAGCAAAAGCAGACTAAAAATTAAAATTTTTACGTGGCGCATCTTTTTTTATTAAAGTAATTTTTCGGTTGAATTCAATAAGGAATTATATTGAAGTATGAATATTGGTCTGTTTATCTTCCTCACCCTTAACCCGTCTCCCAAGGACAGGGAGATTGGAAGATTTTGAGAGATGCCCTAAAATCATTCTTAATTTTAGAACTACGACTTCCTGTATTTCAAAGTATAAACGAGATCCTCTTGAATTTGTTTGGTTAATTCCTCCATTGAGGCAAACTTTTTATCGCCCCTGATCCATTTCAGTATCTTCAAAGTAACATTGGAACCATAAATATCTTTGTCGAAGTCAAGTAGAAAGACCTCAATCCGCAGGCCGCCATTTTTTAATACTGTTGGCCTTTTTCCTATACTCAGCATACCTGTTAAGGTTTCATTTCCAACAAGTGCTTCTACAACGTACACCCCATCAGCAGGAATAAGTTTATAATCTTCTTCAACCAATAGATTGGCAGTAGGAAATCCAATGGTTCTGCCAATTTTATCGCCATGAACGACCATTCCGGTGATGGTGTATGGACGTCCCAGGTAACTGATGGCTGTGTCGATATCTCCCGATTTCAACGCCTTACGGATCAAAGTTGAACTTACGGCAATGTCATTCACATCTTCCTCCTCAATCTTCTCCACTTCGAAACCCAATTCAGGAGCTAGTTTTAGTAAATCCTCAAAGGTACCTTCCCTATTCTTACCAAAACGATGGTCATAGCCGATGATGAGTTTTTTTGTCTTCAACTTATTGGAAATAACATCATTAATAAACTCTTCAGAAGATAACTCCGAAAAACTTTGATCGAAAGGATGGATGATCAGATGATCGATACCTGTATCGGCCAAAAGTGATATTTTTTCATCCACTGTGTTCAACAATTCAATACCATGTTCCTCCGGATACAAAATCATTCTTGGATGCGGAAAAAAAGTTAAAATCATTGATTTTCCATTGATTTCTTTTGCCAGCTCAAGCACTCGTTTAATCAATTTAAGATGCCCCAGATGAACACCATCAAAAGTACCAATCGTAACAACCACATTGTCAATTGGTTGGAATTCATCTAAGGAATTATAAATTTTCAAAATTTGTTAGTTTTGGATGTGGTTGTAAAGTTTTAGATTATTGTTTTTCAATAGTTTATATAATCAACAAATGGCTTTCCATACTTTTTATCAACATTAGCATTTTTAGCGTTGTAAATATTCTGAATTAACAGATATAAACAGTACTTTTGCGCTCGCAAATCTAAAAATTCCAATTTACATTAAATAATATGAAGAACGTAGGTAAAGTAGTTCAGGTTATTGGGCCGGTAGTCGATGTTAGCTTCGATCAGGTTGGGGCGGTATTGCCAAACATCCTCGATGCATTGATTATCACCAAAGATAATGGTCAGACGGTAATTCTTGAATGTCAGAAGCACGTGGGCGAAGATACAATTCGCGCTATTGCAATGGACTCCACCGACGGATTAGTTCGTGGTTTGGATGTTGTTGCAACGGGAGCTCCAATTCAAATGCCATCAGGTGATGCTGTAAAAGGTCGTCTTTTTAATGTTGTTGGTGAGGCCATCGATGGTATCGGACCTGTTCCAATACTACCGGGAAAAGGATTATCTATTCACCGCGAAGCCCCAAGATTTGAAGATCTTTCGACTGAAAGTAAGGTTCTTTTTACCGGAATTAAAGTAATTGATCTTATTGAGCCGTATTCAAAAGGAGGAAAAATTGGTTTGTTTGGTGGAGCCGGTGTAGGCAAAACCGTTTTGATTATGGAGCTTGTAAATAATATCGCCAAGGCTTATGCGGGTCTTTCAGTTTTTGCCGGTGTAGGTGAGCGTACTCGTGAAGGAAATGATCTTCTCCGTGAGTTCCTTGAATCAGGAGTAATTAATTATGGAGATGCTTTCCGTCACTCTATGGAGTCAGGTGGATGGGATCTTTCAAATATCGATTTCAAAAAATTAGAAGAATCAAAAGCTACCCTGGTGTTCGGACAAATGAATGAGCCTCCGGGAGCACGTGCTCGTGTGGCTTTGTCGGGATTAACTATGGCTGAATATTTCCGAGACGGAGATGAGCAGTCAGGTGGTCGTGATATCCTTTTCTTCATCGACAATATTTTCCGTTTCACTCAGGCGGGTTCTGAAGTATCTGCCCTTTTAGGACGTATGCCATCGGCTGTAGGTTATCAGCCAACACTGGCAACTGAGATGGGTGCCATGCAGGAAAGAATTACCTCTACAAAACGTGGTTCTATCACCTCTGTACAGGCTGTTTATGTTCCTGCTGATGACTTGACCGACCCTGCTCCGGCAACAACCTTTGCTCACTTGGATGCTACTACTGTATTGAGTCGTAAAATTGCCGAGTTAGGTATTTATCCAGCTGTGGATCCTTTAGATTCTACATCAAGAATTCTTACTCCTGCAATTGTGGGCGAAGAACATTACCGTACTGCTCAAAGAGTAAAAGAAATTCTTCAGCGTTACAAAGAACTTCAGGATATTATTGCCATTTTAGGTTTGGATGAACTTTCTGACGAAGACAAGCTGACAGTAACTCGCGCTCGTCGTGTTCAACGTTTCCTTTCACAGCCATTCTTCGTTGCCGAACAGTTCACCGGATTAAAGGGTGTACTGGTTCCAATTGAAGAAACTATTAAAGGATTTAATATGATTATGGATGGTGAAGTAGATATGTATCCTGAAGCAGCATTCAACCTGGTGGGTACCATTGATGATGCAATTGAAAAAGGTAAGAAGTTATTAGCCGAATCTAATCAATGATCAATTGATTCCATCATAATAAATCAATCATAATAAATCCATCATAAAAGATCATAAAGATCATAACAATCACAAAAGCACAAAATGTATCTAGAAATAATCACTCCCGAAAAAAAGGTATTCTCCGGTGAAGTTACCTCCGTTCATGTGCCCGGAACTTTAGGGCAATTTCAGATATTGAATAACCACGCGCCTATTATTTCTACTCTCGCTAATGGTAAAGTAAAAATAAAATCCGCTGCAGGAATTCAAACTTTTGATGTAAAAGGTGGTGTTGTTGAAGTGTTGAAAAATAAGATTATTGTTTTAGCGGAATCGGTGTAAACACAATACATAGTTTAATGCAAAGGCGCTATTTATCGATAGCGCCTTTTTTGTTTACTTAATGATATTTATGGTCGTTGAAAATAAATTATACCATCTGAATACAGATAATTATAATCATATTTAGAGCCTGAAAATTTTAACACTTTTTCAATTCAAAAATTCTACTTCAATTTTTCATTCTGTTTATGCCGTTCAGAATCTCTTTTCGTCTTTTTTTCTAAATTTTTTTTGAGCGCTTGTTCAAGGTTCACACCGGTTTGGTTAGCGAGACAAATCAGCACAAAAAGAACATCGGCCATTTCATCGGCCGGGTCACGGTTTTTGTCGGATTCTTTGAAGGTTTGTTCACCATAAACTCTTGCCATGATACTCGCCAGTTCACCCACTTCTTCGGTAAGGAGCGCAATGTTGGTTAATTCATTGAAGTAGCGAACACCATGTTCTTTAATCCAAGTGTCGACGGTTGTTTGTGCTTCGGTCAAATTCATAATTAAATGGGGAATTCAGTGGTTGATTCAATGGGTAATTCAGTAGTTGATTCGATGGTTGATTCAATGGGTAATTCAGTAGTTGATTCGATGGTTGATTCGGTGGTAGATTCGGGCTGACTGCCGTCTGCTGACTGCCGACAGAAGTCTGCCGACTGAAGACTACTCCTTCGTATCAATAATAATCGTCACCGGACCATCATTTACGAGGGCAATTTTCATATCGGCTCCAAATTCGCCGGTGCATATTTTTTTGTTGGTTTCTTTGGAGAGGAGATCGATAAATTTTTGGTAGAGAGGTATTGCCTGTTCGGGTCGTGCGGATTTTATGTAGGAGGGGCGATTTCCTTTACGGGTATCGGCGTGTAGAGTGAATTGACTTACGACAAGGTAATCGCCATTGACGTCGGAACTTGATAAATTCATCAATCCATTTTCATCGCTAAAAATACGAAGCTTTGCTATTTTGGATGCTAATTTTTCAACATCTTCAATGGTATCATTAGTTTCAATTCCTAGCAATATGAGCAAACCTTTGTTGATGTAAGAATGCACCGAATCATTGATGGATACAGAGGCGGAGGAGACACGTTGGATGACGACACGCATAAATTAGTACGATTGATTTCAATTGCTTAGGCAAATATATGGAATCAACGCATATCAGCTGGCAGGGACCTGGCGGGTGGTGACGAGGGGACCTGGCGGGTGGTGACGAGGGGACCTGGCGGGTGGTGATGTAGGGGTGGAGGTTATTTTTTATTATTTAAAAATATCCTCATTATTCAAAATGCTGATGTAACTCGAATACCTGGTGAGTGCTATTTGGGAATTTTCGATGGCTTTTAATACAGCGCAATCTTTTTCGTTTACGTGCAGACAATTTCCATATTTGCATGCTTTTGATGCCTGAAAAATTTCCGGAAAATAATGAGATACCTGGTATTTATCGAACTCCAGAATTCCGAATTCACGAATGCCCGGTGTATCGATGATGTAACCTCCTCCGGGGATGGGATGCATTTCGGCGAAGGTGGTGGTGTGTTTTCCCTTGAGGTGTTGTGCAGAAATTTCGGCTGTTTTCAAATCCAATCCCGGAATTAATGCATTTACCAAAGTACTTTTTCCTGTACCTGAATGTCCCGAAAAAAGGGTTGTTTTACTTTTGAGTACAGTTTTTAATTCTGTAAGAGTTTCTTGTTTCAAAGCTGAAACAATGTAAGTGCTGTAGCCAACATCACGATACATTTCGGAAAGTTCGTCAACATATGCTTTGACATCCTTATCATACAAATCGGATTTGTTAAAAACTACCCCGGCCGGAATGTTATACGCTTCAGCAGTAGACAGAAAACGATCGATAAAACCTGTTGATGTACGAGGGTAAACCGGAGTTGCAACAACTAATGCCAAATCCATGTTCACTGCCAGTATTTGTGCCTGTCGAGATAAATTTACCGATTTACGAATGATATAATTTTTTCGCTCCAAAACCTCACTAATCATCCCCTCATCAACATCGCCCTCTTTCTCAAAAATCACCCTATCACCCACCGAAACCGGATTGGTGGTGTCTTTATTTAAAGTACGCATTTTACCTTTCGTACGGCAACGAAATATAGTGCCTTCTTCATCAATAACCTGATAAAAACTGCCGGTAGATTTTAGTACGAGTCCTTTCATGAAAAAAATGTTAATGTGGCGGGTGGTGCGGGTTTTGCGGGTATTGAGAGTGGTGGTTCGGCTTCGCTCACCATGACGGTTTTGCGTCTCGGCTTCGCTCGACGTTGTAGTTTTGCGTCTCGGCTTCGCTCGACGATCTAGTTTTGCGTCTCGGCTTCGCTCGACGTTCTAGTTTTGCGTCTCGGCTTCGCTCGACGTTTTGGCACATGTCACGTATCACTTGTCACTTGTCGCTAATTTCCGCTGCGGTATTTTTCCATACTTTTGCAACTCATAATAAATGAATATGTCGGTAAAGATAGAGCATATTACCAAAATATACGGAACTCAGAAGGCTTTGGATGATGTTAGTTTTGAGATGAGTTCGGGGCAGGTGGTGGGATTTTTGGGGCCCAATGGAGCAGGTAAATCCACTATGATGAAAATTATTAGTTGTTTTTTACCACAAACTTCAGGGAGCGTGACTGTGGAGGGATTTGATACCGTTGAGCAATCTATTGAAGTTCGAAGAAAGGTTGGCTACCTTCCTGAACATAACCCTTTGTATTTAGATATGTATGTGAAGGAATACCTTTCATTCGTGGCAGGGCTGCATATGAAAACGGCGGCGATTGATAAAAGTGTGAAGGAAATGGTTGAACTCACGGGTTTAGGCCCGGAACAAAAAAAGAAAATCGGGGCGCTATCGAAAGGTTACCGCCAACGCGTAGGACTGGCACAGGCTATGATACACAATCCGGAGGTACTCATATTAGATGAACCCACTTCCGGTTTGGATCCTAATCAGCTGGTTGAAATACGCAGTCTTATAAGTTCCATCGGTAAAAAGAAAACTGTTATACTTTCTACTCACATTATGCAGGAGGTTGAAGCTATCTGTGACAGAGTAATTATCATCAACAAAGGCAAGATAGTAGCCGACGACCGCACCGAAGTAATTCAGCAAAAAACGCAACCGGAAAGTATACTGGAAGTTGAATTTGAAATTGCTACCGATATTGCCTTGCTGAAATCAATGCAAGGTGTTTCAAGAGTGGAATCTTCAGGTAAAAATAAATTTAAGTTGCACAGTCCAAAAGGCAACGATTTAAGAAGTGAACTTTTTGAGTTTGCTGTGAAAAACAACTTGAAAATCCTCACACTTCAGAAAACTGAAAGTTCATTGGAAGAAATATTCCATCAGCTTACCAGGTAATTATTTTTAGAAGGATATTGCTGAATACAACCCCATCCCGTGCAGATCCTTCCAGGGTACACAAACCATTTTAACATCTCTTCTTTTCCACCGGTATTGGTGCGTAACTGAAACCATTTTCACTGACAGAATTCCTATTCCCGCCCCGGCGAGAACATCAGAAATCCAATGTCGGTTGTTTAAAATTCGTGAAATACCTACTGAGGTAGCAACAGCATATCCACCAATACTGATCCATTTGCTTAAATGACGGTACTGTTCATCCAAAAAAGTAGCTGCTAAAAAAGCTTGTGCTGTATGTCCGGATGGAAAAGTGGTAGGTGCACCTGAATCGGGGCGAGCTCCGTGTGTGATAATTTTTAGTGGGTACACTATGGCCATCATCATCAATTCAGATTTGGCTAGCTTTAAGGTTTTGTTGAGTAAATTATCTTTACTTTTTAAATTCGTAAACTCTAACCCATAAGCAGCAGCTATAGGTGCAAATTGCAAATAGTCATCAGCTGTGACATGAAAGTTTACATAATGTTCATTCCGCTCTTCAGCTATTTCGTACTTATTGATTTTGGCATCATCCGTTGAGGCATATACACCAGACACAATTAAAAGTGAAGGCACAATAAATGGTTTTATTCCTTTATTCTTAAAAAGAGAAACTGTGTCGTAAGGATATTCTACAACCTGACAAGAAGCCTGGATAACACTGGCTGAAATGAAAACTAAAACAAGAGAGTAGAAAATGTTTCTGACCGACAAAATTTTCAATATCAAATATTCATGCAAAGATGATGAATTAACAACCATAATTGGTCTGTGATATTGCATAAGATTTGAAATAGATCGTATCGTCTTAAACAATCCTTTACAAGGCGAACGCTCCAATTCCGAAACAGTATGCAGTTTTAAGGAAAGAAGCAGCAGTCGACCGCTTTGCAGGTCAATAATCTTGGTGCAAAAAAATACAAATTCTATAAACATTTAGGAGTGTTTGTAAATTCTTATGGTAAAGAAGTTCCTATGTTTAATGATTTTACTAATTTTGCACCGTCAAATTATGAAAAAGGCTGAAAGACAGGGTTTTTACAAAATTGACAATAGCTTATCTAACTAACAAACAACATATTTTAAATTTCAAAAATGGCTTATTTATTCACCTCAGAATCAGTGTCGGAAGGGCATCCTGATAAAGTTTCGGATCAGATCTCTGATGCGTTAATCGATTATTTCCTGGCTTATGATCCTATGTCGAAGGTGGCCTGTGAAACTTTGGTAACTACCGGATTAGTTGTCCTTGCCGGAGAAGTAAAATCGGAAGCTTATTTGGATGTGCAGGAAATTGCCAGAGAAGTGGTTCGCCACATTGGATATACCAAGAGTGAATATATGTTTGAAGCAAACTCTTGCGGTATTTTATCAGCTATTCACGAGCAGTCGCCCGATATCAACCAGGGAGTTGTTCGTCGTAAGCCTGAGGAGCAAGGTGCCGGTGACCAGGGAATGATGTTCGGCTATGCAAATCGCGAAACCGACAATTATATGCCATTACCTCTTGAATTGGCACATTTACTTTTATTTGAATTGGCCGCCATCCGTAAAGAAGGCAAAACCATGAAGTATTTGAGACCGGATTCTAAAAGCCAGGTGACCATTGAATACAACGATGACAATGTTCCTCAGCGCATAGATACTATTGTTATTTCAACACAACACGATGATTTCGCAACTGAAAAAGCTATGCAAGAGCAAATCAAAAAAGATGTAAAATCTATTTTGATTCCAAGAGTGATGAAGAAATTACCAAAGAGAGTTCAGGCTCTTTTTAATGATAAAATTTATTACCATGTGAACCCAACCGGAAAGTTTGTTATTGGTGGACCGCACGGTGATACCGGTTTAACAGGCCGTAAAATTATTGTAGATACCTACGGTGGAAAAGGTGCTCACGGTGGTGGGGCTTTCTCAGGAAAAGATCCATCCAAAGTTGATCGTTCAGCCGCCTACGCAACCCGTCATATTGCCAAACATTTGGTAGCTGCCGGAGTTTGTGATGAGGTTCTGGTACAGGTAGCTTACGCGATAGGTGTGGCACAGCCTGTTGGATTGTATGTAAACACTTATGGCACTTCAAAAGTACCGTTGACCGATGGCCAGATTGCAGGTGTTGTTGGTAAGATGAAAGAGTTTGACATGCGTCCTTATTTTATTGAAAAACGTTTTAAACTGCGTACTCCAATTTATTTTGAAACTGCTGCATACGGACATATGGGTCGCGAAACAAAAGAGGTGACCAAAGTATTTAATAAAGGAAAGAAAAACGAAAAGAAAATTAAAGTAAAACTGTTTCCTTGGGAGGAATTGAACAATGTTGATGCTGTAAAAAAAGCTTTTGGTATCAGCCGGGCTAGCAGTAATGGAAAGCTCTCTAAGAAAAAAGCAGTACTTGCTTAACATTTAAAGGCCGGCTTAACACCGGCCTTTTTTTATACCATGAAAAACAATAACGCCAACAACATCAAGTGGCTCCTCATGATTGCTCTTGCTCTCATTTGGGGAAGTTCGTTTATACTGATGAAAAGAGGACTCTTAGATTTTAGTCCTAACCAGGTTGCTTCTATCCGTATGCTGGCTGCTTTTTTATGTTTGTTTCCTTTTGTGATAGCACATACTTCTAAAATTAAAAAAGAGCAGTGGAAATTCATTTTTGCAACGGGCTTGTTGGGCAATGGAATACCTGCATTCTTATTTGCCACTGCACAAATGGAGGTACCAAGTTCCGTTGCCGGGATGCTCAATTCGCTCACACCATTATTCACACTAGTGATAGGATATTTTGTTTTTAAAACACCAATTACCGCCTATAGATTAGCAGGTGTTGGTTTGGGTTTGTTGGGAGCAATTGGTTTAATAATGATGAATTCAAGCAACTTTGCAGGAACATTTTCATGGTATCCTATGATGATTGTTTTGGCAACACTTTTATATGCCATGAGTGTGAACATTATCAGGAATAAATTGCAGGAAGTGGAAGCTATTCATATCTCAGGATTCGCCCTTTTCATTGTGGGCCCTCCCACCGGAATCTATTTATTTATGACTGACTTTGTTTCCATCCTCAATACCAATCCACATGCATACATTTCGTTAGGTTATGTTTTGTTGCTCGGAATTTTCGGGACTGCGATTTCAATTGTACTTTTCAATAAATTGATCAAAATATCGGGTGCCCTATTTGCCTCCTCGGTAACTTACCTGATACCTATTGTGGCTATGCTTTGGGGAATAGCGGACCACGAAAACCTGGGATGGCTGCATTTGTTGGCTTTGCTGGCCATTTTAGGAGGAGTATATCTCATTAACCTGAAAAACAAGGAGGTAAAAGAAAAATGATCTTTTTTTTTACCTCCTTTTTGGGATTTTAATCAAAGCTTTCGTACATTTGCATCCCCTGAATAAAATTCGGGCTTATTTATTTAAAAACAATTCCAATGTACGCTATTGTAACAATCGCCGGTCAGCAAATGAAAGTAACTGAAAATCAATCAGTTATAGTTCACAGACTTGATGCAAATGAAGGTGATAAAGTAGAATTTAATGATGTATTAATGGTAGAAAATGGTGGTAAAGCCCAAATCGGATTTCCACTTTTAGGCGGTGCCAAAGTTTCTGCTACGGTAGTTTCTCATCTAAAAGGAGACAAAGTAATTGTTTTCAAAAAGAAGAGAAGAAAAACCTATCAGAAGTCTAACGGTCACAGACAACAATTTACCAAAATTCAAATCAGCGGTATCATCGCTTAATTATCTCATTCAGAACCATTAAAAAATTAATATAAGATGGCACATAAAAAAGGAGTCGGTAGTTCCAGAAACGGTAGAGAATCGCATAGTAAGCGTTTGGGCATCAAAATATTCGGTGGACAAATTGCAATTGCAGGAAATATAATTGTTCGTCAGAGAGGCACAAAGCATATGCCGGCTGATGGTGTTGGAATTGGAAGAGATCACACACTATTCGCTTTGCGCGATGGTTTTGTTACTTTCAGAAAAAAGGCTGATGATAAGTCTTTTGTTTCCATCACTCCATTCGAACAAAACTAATATAGTTTTAACCCATAAAAAAAGCCTTCCGCTAATCAGGAAGGCTTTTTTTATGGGTCATTTTTTAGCTCATCGCCGCATTTAAAAATTTTAGAAACGGATTCATTACCTTATACACTTCTGCACATTTTTTCACAATATTTTTAGAAGTAAAATCGACATCCGCCAAGGCTTTTTCCACAATAAAACTGGTATGTTTTATATATTCAATTCCGGGATTGTCGGGGGTATAACCTTTGGGAGTAGTTTTGAGTTTCATGTCTGATAATGTTCCAAAAAATAATTTAAATTTTTTCTCTTTCATTACCTTTTCAAAGTCAGCAAGGTTATAATCAATTTCCTGCCGGATGGCTTTCAACGCCGGAGCTTGTGGCATCCAGCACCCACCTGCTATGAAATTATTTCCCGGTTCGAGTTGGATGTAAAACCCGGCTTTCTCCGACTTCTTCCCTCCTTCAACAAAATAACAACCTAAGTTAGTTTTATAAGGTGCTTTATTTTTAGAAAATCGTACATCGCGGTAGATTCTAAAAACACAATCTTTTACTTCAAGCGAACCCAATGCAGGATTTATTTTCGCCAGCTCTTTAATTAGTTCTTGCGTAAATTGTGCATGATCGGCTTTGGCCAGTTCATACTTTCCGCGGTTTTTTTCGAACCATTCGCGATCGTTGTTTTTTTTGAGGGCTTTTAGGAAGGAGAGTGTTGATAGGGAGAGCATGATTGTATGTGTATATTGACCAGTGTTCTGTGACCAGTATGCTTTATGCAAATATAATGCTAATATGCTGAATTGCAAACAGTATACTTCACTAAATCGAGCCGGATAGAAACATAAGTGTTCGATATTTTGTACATTTTCTAATTGATTTGTAATCATTTCTGTGCTTCCAATTTGGAAACTATCTATATTCGAGTGATGATGTGCATAAATCCATTAAGCAATGTGAGAAAATTCAAGTTTGTCGTAAAATTCTACTGCAAAAGCTTCATTCAGGATATCACCTTTGTAGTGTGCGGGGTAGTTTAAAATAACAATCCAAAGTATGCATACATACCGGGGGAACTAGTATTAAAAAGAAACCTACATTTGTAAATCCGGATCAGGACTAATATATCTTTTGTGAAAAATCTAAACTATATAATTTCTTTTATTAGAATATTGGTATTCTTTTTATGCTGTTTAATTCATTCAAGTATTCAGGCGCAAACTGAGGCAAATAATTTTTCGAATGAGTCCCGAAATTTAAAAGTTGATACTTCTGAAATAAATAAGCTCAATACAATTTCAGCATCGGAGCTGAATAAAGATTATAACAAAGCATTAGCTTTTGGTGAGGCCGCGCTGAAAAAGTCGCAACAAATAAAATATAAAACCGGAGAGGCAGAAAGTTTTTACAATATCGCCCAAGCTCTATATCGACAAAATAAATTGACCGATGCAAGTGCTAACTTAACCAATGCACTTGAACTGAATATTCAACTTAAAAACGCAAAAGGTATTGCTATGAACTATAATGCATTTGGAGATATTTATTTCAGTCTTCAAAAATTTGATAGTTGTGTAATGATGCATACCAAAGCATTAAAAATTTTCACGGAACTTGGCGATAACCAAGGTATTGTTCAATCGAATAATAAAATAGGGAAAAGTTTTTTTACCCGTGAAAAGTATAAAATTGCAATGGAGTATTATTTAAAATCGCTCAAGCTGGCTGAAGAAAGCGGAATGAAAAGTGAAATTGCAAAGAGTTATGTGAACGTAAGTAATGTGGTAAGCACACAAGGTAACCCCAATGCAGCTATAGTTTACCTGAAAAAAGCACTTATTTTGTTTCAAGCATTGGATGATCAATATTACATCGGAATTTGTCTGAATAATATTGCTGCTAATTATATTGAACAAGATAGCCTCCAACTAGCTATAAATTATCTCAAAAAATCACAAGAGACTCATACGTTACTAAACGATTTGAAGGGAGAGGCGGCAGCCTATTTAAATATGGGTATTGTATCTGACAAAAACAAAGAATTTACAAAAGCAGTTGAATATTACAATGCGGCTCTTCACATTAACGAAAAGCTCAACGACAAATACCGGATTTTAACTTGCCTTAGCAATCTGTCAGTTTCCTATCGCAATTTAAAATTGTATGATAAAGTTATTGCGAACTGCGAAAGGGGTTTGAAAATGGCGGAGGAAACCAATGCCGCATCCATAAAAAAAATATTTTATGAAAATTTATCCGCTACCTATGATAGTTTGCAAGACTATAAAAATGCCTTTGAAAATTATAAATTATTAAAGCAAATGGATGATAGCCTTTTCCTGGTGGAGAAAAGAGCTGAAATATTGGAGATGGAGGCCAAATATCAGAGTGAAAAAAAAGAAATACAAATAAGTAATTTAACCAAAGATGTACAGTTGCAGGCTGTAGAATTAGCAAATAAAAAGAATCTTCAAATATTTCTACTGGTAACCGGCTTACTCGCATTATTTTTGCTGATAGTTTATTACAGATTGTATGCGTTAAAATTGAACTCATCCAAACTGTTATCCCAGAAAAACAAGGATCTTGAAAAAGTAAATGAATCGCTTACTGTTTCTGAATCGACATTGCTCGAGCTAAATGCTACCAAAGACAAATTCTTTACAATAATTGCTCATGACATAAATAACACATTAAGCGCATACCGATCAGTCACCAAAATGCTTGCACAAAATTTTTATGATTTAAGTGAGCAAAAGAAATTAGAGCAGATTATAGGCATCAGCAAATCCTCCGAAAACCTGTATAACCTTTTGCAAAACCTTTTGCAATGGTCCACCTCTCAAACCGGTACCATGCCCTTTAATCCTAAAGAAATAGATTTAGGAATTATTGCCTTTAAGGCGGTAACACTTTTACAGGATAGTGCCGATAAAAAAAATATTGATATTGCCATGAATATCCATACTAACACTTTTGTGTTTGCTGATATCAACATGGTATCCATTATCATGCTAAATCTGGTTTCAAATGCTATAAAATATTCCCATATTAATGGCAACATTCAAATTGATGCAAAAGAAGCCGGAGATTTCTTTTGCGTTTCAATCAGCGATAATGGAATTGGAATTTCAAAAGAAGATATTCCAAAATTATTTCGTGTTGAATTTGACCACAAAACCATTGGCAACTCAAATGAAAAAGGGACCGGTATTGGACTTATTTTATGTTATGAATTTGTTCTAAAAAACGGTGGGAACATTTGGGTTGAAAGTGAAATTGGAAAAGGATCCACATTCATTTTTACCTTGCCGAAAATTAAATAATAGTAATATTTTATATCACGTAAAGTATGCAAGAAAAAATTAAAATAGCACTTATTGACGATCATCAACTTATAATGGACGGCATAGCCTCGTTGCTGTTTAACGTCCCGGAAATTGAAATAGCGGGAAAGTTCTCGAACAGCGCAGACTTATTTTCATTGCTTGAGAAAACAAAGATTCATATTGCCATGATTGATATTTTTTTGCCAAAGCCTGAAGGTATCGAAATCCTAAAATCAATACACAAACTTCATCCCAAGATTAAAGTCATTATTTTAAGCGGTAACGAAGAAGAGGAACTT
>Ga0335394_10004448_pt1 | contig 15938 bp, 10 predicted proteins | sample MAT03_FD_205741 | JGI IMG/M metagenome (GOLD analysis project Ga0335394, IMG submission 205741) | Freshwater microbial communities from Lake Fryxell liftoff mats and glacier meltwater in Antarctica - MAT-03 (spades assembly) (version 2) ... | reverse complement strand
ACGGCCACCTGTGGCAGTTGAAATACGATCTGGTCGATGGCTCCGGTCACATCGTGGTCGAGACCACCCGTCCAGAAACGTTCTTCGGCGACACCGCCGTAGCGGTTAATCCCGCGGATCCGCGTTACCAGGCGTTGATCGGCAAGATGGTCCGCCTGCCCATCATCGGCCGTGAGATCCCCATCGTCGCTGATGACTACGCGAATCCCGAGAAGGGTTCGGGTGCGGTGAAGATCACTCCGGCGCACGATCCCAACGACTACGAACTCGGCAAACGTCACAATCTGCCGCTCATCCGCGTCATCGATTTCGACGGCACCATGACGAAAGAAGCAGCGCACTACGCCGGCCACGACCGCTTCGTCTGCCGCAAGGCACTGCTCAAGGAACTGGAAGCCAGCGGCGTGCTGCTCGGCGCCACCGAGATCAGCCACGCAGTCGGCCACAGCTACCGTTCTGGCGTGCCCATCGAACCGATGGTGACCGAACAGTGGTTCGTCAAGATGGCTCCCCTCGCCGAACGTGCGGTCAAAGAAACCCGCGAAGGTCGACTGCACTTTCATCCGGAGCGTTGGGGCAAGGTCTACGAACACTGGCTCGACAACGTGCGCGACTGGTGCATCTCGCGCCAGATCTGGTGGGGCCATCGTATTCCCGCCTGGCACTGCGCGGCATGCAACAAGGCGACCGTGGCGATCGAGACGCCATCGACCTGCAAGCACTGCGGTTCCGCCCAGATCACCCAGGATCCGGACGTGCTCGACACCTGGTTCAGTTCGGCGCTGTGGCCGTACTCGACGCTCGGCTGGCCCGATTGGGAAGCCGCCGCGAAGCACTATTTTCCGACCAGCACCCTGGTGACCGACCGCGGCATCATCTTCTTCTGGGTCGCACGCATGGTGATGACGTCGTTGTTCGCCAACGACGTGCGTCCCTTCGATGACGTGTACATCCACGGCACCGTGCTAGATGAACGCGGCGACAAGATGTCGAAGTCCAAGGGCAACGGCATCGACCCGATCGTGATGATCGAGGGCGGCTCGCAGATGTACCTCAAGAAGCAGTATGACTGCCCAGGCTACGGCGCCGATGCGGTGCGCTACACGCTGCTCGACATGACCACCGAGGGCCAGGATCTGAAGCTCTCGCCATCGAAGTTCGAGACCGGCCGCAATTTCGCGAACAAGGTCTGGAATGCCGGACGCTTTGTGTTGATGAATCTCGGCGAACGCACGCTGCCCGCCGCACCGACAGCGGAATCGCTGGCGAAGCTGCCACTCGGTTTCCCTGAACGCTGGATCCTCGACCGCCTGCAGTCCGCCATCGACGATTGCACCGGCGCGCTCACCGCTTGGCGTTTCAACGACTACGCCAACGGCGCCTACCGCTTCTTCCGCGACGACCTGTGCGACTGGTACCTCGAATGGGCGAAGCGCGCGTTCAAGGCCGGCGACGCTACAGCTGACACCGCAGCGCAGGTGCTGTCCTACTGCTTCGACCGGGTGTTGCGCCTGCTGCACCCGGGCATGCCGTTCGTCACCGAATACCTCTGGCAGCTCCAGCAGCCGACCATCGGCGGCACGTCGTGGTCAGGGAAATACCTGATGACCGAAGAGTGGCCGGAAGCAGAAGCCCCACTGCGCTTGGCAACGGCCGGTGAACGTATGAGCGAGCTCCAGGCGATCGTCACCGCCGTGCGCAACGTGCGCAACCTGGTGAGCCTCGCTGACGGCGTGGCGCTCGCCGCGACCGTCGCGACACCGGATGCCAGCAAAGCCACCGAACTAAACTCCGATGGCGAGTTCATCACCGACCGCGCGAATCTCTCTGCACTCACCATCGCCGCCAGCGCAGCGAAACCGGCAGGGTCCGTAACCAACGTGGTCGGTTCACTGAAGGTCCACATCCCGCTGTCGGGCATCGTTGACCTGGGCAAACTCAAGGACCAGCTCAGCAAACGCGCCATCGCCGTGGAAAAATCCATCGCCGGCAAACAAGGTCGCCTCGGCAACACCGACTATATCGCCCGTGCGCCTGCTCAGCAGGTGATCGAAACGCGCGAGATGTTGGCGAAGGAAGAAGTCGAGTTGACGAACCTCAAGGACACGCTGGCCGGGCTCTGATTAAGCTAGGTTGTCTGACTTCGACGGGGCAGCGCCGGAGGCGCGTTGTTGGGGTGCCAGCCCTGCTGGCGCACCCCAACTTAACAAACAGCCCTGCTGGCGCACCCCAACTTAAGAACTATCCCGCAACCTTGTCGAGATACTTAATCGCCACCACGCGATTGCCCCGCGCATTGTAAATCAGCTTGTCCATCAGGTGCTTGATCAGGTGGATGCCGTAACCGCCGAGACGTTTGCCGTCGGACTTGCGGCGCTCGAGGTGTGCAATGGGATCGACGCTCGGATCCGGCACGTGGTTGGGATCGAAGCCGTCACCCTCGTCTTCAATGTAGACGATGATCTTGCCCGGCAGGATACGACAGCCGAAACGCACTTTCTTGGCGCGGTCGTTGTGATTGCCCCACTCGATGGCGTTGCGGCCGAGTTCCTCAAGCGCCAGACGCACTTCGCTGGCAGCGGGTTCGGCGATTTTGAACTTGTCGAGCAGGCCAAGGAAGCGGCGGTACTTGTACAAGATCCCAGGATCGCTTTCACCGGCGACCTCAAACCAGCCGTGCGGATCGTACTCGACCTCCAGGGCACGACCGACCATCGGCATGTGTTGCAGTGCGTTGGCGGCAGCCGCGGTGAGTTCGTCGATCCCGACGGGTTTCACCAAGTAATCGCACGCCCCCTGCCGCAGACAGCGGACGATCATGTCGTCCTGCCCGAGCGCGGTGAGCATGATCACGGCCGCCGGATAATCCCGGCGACGGAGTTCGGTCAGCACCGCTTCGCCATCTAGGCGCGGCATGATAATGTCGCACATGATGAGTTGGTACGGCTCAGTGGCCTGATCGATCATCTGCAGCGCTTCGCGACCGTCGTTGGCCTTGTGCACCACCACCGTGTCGCCGAGATCAGCGAGGGTTTCGGCAATGTGGGCCTGGAGCGCCGGCATGTCTTCGATCACCAGGATACGGTGCACGTCGGATGTGGTGCCAGTCATGGACGAATTTCCCGTAGGCGTGGCGGTCATGGTTCAGACTTCGTTGGCTGTGATGTAGTGGATTCGGAACCCGCCTGGTGACGATTGGCATCGATCTGATTGGGCAACGTCACCTTGAAACGGCACCCTTTGCCGGTGCCACTTTCAAGACCGATGCTGCCACCATGGCGGTCGACGATGCTCTTCACGATGGCCAGACCCAGCCCGACACCGTGTGCGTTGCTCGTCATGCCGCCGCTCGGCCGCTGATAGTAGGGCGCAAAGATGCGGTCGCGCTCGCTGAGCGGAATCCCTGGGCCGTTGTCGGCGACCACCAAGTGGACCTCACGACGATCACTGCTCATTTCCACCGTGACGACACCACCGCGCGGCGTGAACTTGCGGGCGTTGTCCACCAGATTGACGAGCACTTGGACGATGCGACGGCGATCGACCAAGGCGATCTTGCCCTGCAGGGAATCGGCCATCGGCCAGCGCGCTTCGATGCCGGCGTTGTCCAGCACTGGCAGAGTTGCAGCCTTTAGATCGTCGAGCAGCATTTGCAGCGGAACTAGCTCAAGACGCAGCAGCACATGTCCGGATTCCAAACTGCTGAGGTCGAGCAGTTCATTGATCATCGCCAGCAGCGCATGGCCATTACGATTGATGGCGGCGATGAACTCGGTGTGTTTCTTGTTCATCCGCCCACCGACCTCGCCGGTGATCAGATCGGAGAAGCCGATGATGCTGTTGAGCGGTGTGCGCAGGTCGTGGCTGACGCGAGCGAGGAACTCGGTCTTGAGCTGATCCAGTTCCAGCAGCCGACGACGCTCCAACTCCAGCCGCTCGTTCTCGGCCAACAGTTCGACGTTGGCCTGCAGCACGTCGAAAGTCACATCATCGAAGGTGTTCACGCGGGTCGCCTCACTCAGCCACCTCTCCGGACGGATCGGACGGATGGACGCGTGGAGTCTACCTCACGATGGCGACGCGGCGCAAGAACCGATGGCGCAGGCCGGCGACACCTCGTCCGGCACGTCTGCAACGATCGGATAGATCAAGCGGGACTGAGGAAACTCCGCTCGTAGCCCTCGGGCGCCTGATAACCCATCAGGAACAGCGCGGTCGCCGCGACGTTGGCCAGCCCAGGTTTAGCCACGCTGGCGTCCAGGCGGTATTCGCCGGTGAACTGCGGGTCGTAGATGATCGCCGGCACCTGATTGAGCGTGTGGCTGGTCTTGGATTTGGGCCGGCTGTTCTCCATCTTCACGCCGCCCTTCTTGTCCATTTCGTACATCTCATCGGCGTTGCCGTGATCGGCGGTGACGATGGCGATGCCACCGAGGGCCTTGATCGCCGGGAGCAGACGGGCGAGGGCAAGATCCACGGTTTCCACCGCAAGGCGCGCGGCGTCGAAGTTGCCGGTGTGGCCAACCATATCGGCATTGGCGTAGTTGAGGCGCGTGAAGCCATACGGCTTGGCCTGGAGTTCTGCGATCACCGCGTCGGTGATCTCTGCGGCCTTCATCCACGGACGCTGATCGAAGGAGATGCGATCCGATGGGACTTCGATGTAGGTCTCCAGCGACTTGTCGAGGTAGCCGCTGCGATTGCCGTTCCAGAAGTAGGTCACGTGGCCGAACTTCTGCGTTTCGCTGCAGGCGAGCTGACGTACGCCGCTGGCTACCAAGTATTCACCCAGCGTGCGATCGATGAGTGGCGGGGTGACCAAGATGCGGGGCGGCAGGTTGGTATCACCATCATAGGTCATCATGCCGGCGTAACACACGTTCGGAATGCGCACGCGATCGAAGGGCACCGCATTGGGCGACACGCCGACGAAAGCCTTGCTGATCTCCACCGCACGGTCGCCACGAAAGTTGAAGAACACCACCGAATCGCCGTCAACGATCGGCGCAAATGGTTTGCCCTCACGGGCAACTACAAAGCTAGGGAGGTCCTGATCGATCGTGCCTGGTTTCTCCAAGCGAAACGCTTTCACCGCCGCGCTGGCAGAGGGAAACTGTCGGCCTTCGCCAAGCACGTGGACCCTCCAGCCACGCTCGACCATCGACCAATCCGCATCGTACCGGTCCATGGTGATCTGCATGCGACCACCACCGGAGGCGATGCCGTAATTGGAATCAACCGAGGTGATCCATGCTTCAAAGGGTTCGGTGTAGTCGAGCGCCGAGGTCTCACCGACATCGCGGCCATCGATCAGCGCATGCACGGCAACCTTCGCCACGCCACGTTTCTTGGCGTCAGCGACCAGCGCCTTCACATGGTTGATGTGGCTGTGGACGTTGCCGTCGGACAGCAGGCCCATCAAGTGGAGGGTCGACTTCTTCGCCAAGCAGTTGGCGATGATCTCCTGCCAGCCCTTGCCGGCAAACAGCGCGCCGCTGTCGATTGCCTGCTGCACCAGCTTGGCGCCCTGATCGAAAACTCGGCCAGCACCGAGCGCATTATGACCGACTTCCGAGTTGCCCATGTCGGCGTCGGAGGGCATGCCCACCGCGGTGCCATGGGCATTCAAACGCGTCCACACGCTGGATGCCATTAGGCCATCGAGCGTGGGCTTGCAGGCGGCTTTCACGGCGTTGCCAGCGTAGTCAGGTCCCAAGCCAACGCCGTCCATCACCACCACCACCACCGGGCCTGTACGCTTGCCGTGGAATGCGGTTTTGATCAGGGACTTGCTCATGGGAAAACCTCCGTCGCTGGGGAGGCGGGAGCTTAGGGAGGCGTCTGGCGACGCTAGTAGCTACGAGCTGCGAGCTGCGAGCTACGAGCTGCGAGCTGCGAGCTACGAGCTGCGAGCTGCGAGCTACGAGCTACGAGCTACGAGCTACGAGTCCGACTGCCAATTTCTGTTTTACTGGACACCAACGATAAACCCCGGTGGCAACCACCGGGGTTCGCTTGGCTGAACTCGAAACTCGTAGCTCGAAGCTCGTAGCTCGTAGCTCGAAGCTCGTAACGCGCCGCGTCAGCCGGCCTGGGCACCGAGCTGTTCGATCAGTTTGATCAGCGGCATGAACAACGCGATGACGATGAAACCGACCGCACCACCCATGAAGACGATCAGCAGCGGTTCGAGCAACGACATCATCGCGGCCACGGCGGAGTCGACCTCTTCGTCGTAGTTGTCGGCGATCTTGATCAGCATCTTGTCGAGCTCACCCGTCTCTTCACCAACCTTGATCATGTTGACCACGATGTCGTCGAACACGCCCGAGCGGCGCAGCGGTTCGTTGATGGTTTCACCCTCCTTCACCGAATCGCGCACGGCCTGGATGGCGTTGCGCACGACGATGTTCGGAGTCGCGGATTTGGTGATGTCGAGCGCATCAAGGAAACCCACGCCGGACGTCACCAGTGTACCGAGCGTACGGGTGAAACGCGCGACCGAACTCTTTTTGATGATATTGCCGAATACCGGGGTCTTCATCATCAGTCGGTCGATGAAGTTACCGCCCTTCTCGGTCTGGCGCAGCATCTTGATACCGATGATGGCGAGGATGAAAGCGAGGAGCAGCGACGCGCCCCACCACGAGCCGATGAAATTCGAGAAGTCGATCAGGGCGATGGTCACCCCTGGGAGCTGCACGCCGAGTTCCTTGAAGATCTGTTCGAATTTGGGCACGATGAAGACCATGATGAAGGTCAGGATCGCACCGGCGATGGTCATGACCGCCGCTGGATAGACCAGGGCACCGATGACCTTCCTCTTCAACCGCTCAGCCTTTTCACGGAACTCCGCCAGACGGCGAAGGATGACATCAAGCGCACCGGCGGATTCACCGGCTTTCACCAGGTTGGTGTAGAGCTTGTCCCAGATCTTCGGGAAGCGGCTCATCGCGTCGGAGAGCTGCGTGCCGCTCTGGACTTCTTCGGTCACACCACTCAGCGACGATTTGAACTTACCCGGACGCTGCATGTCGGCGAGGATCTGCAGCGATTGCACGATCGGCAGACCGGCGTCCTGCAGGGTCGATAGTTGGCGGGTGAACAACGTGACGATCTTGGGTTTGACCCCACCGAAGCTGAAGCCGCCGCCTTTGGCTCCGCCGCCAGCTTGCGACTTGCCACTCTTGGCCTTGGCCTCTTTGACTTCGATTGGCAAAAGACCCTGACGTTTGATGGCGGCGATGGCCTCCATCTGCGACGATGCCTCAATGGAGTCGGAGATCTCCTTGTTCGAGCGCTTGTCGTGGGCTTTGAATTGGAAGACCGGCATGGCCAGCTCCGGGGTTCAGAGGGTGAAGGTCGCTATCTGCTTTGCTGTCGTCGTCTGCTGCTGCTGCTTAGTCTTCAGCTCAATGTCTTCAGCTCAATCCTCGGCAGCCAAGGTCTCGCGGATGACTTCTTCGATGGTGGTGATGCCGGCATAGATCTTCTGGATGCCTGCGTCGCGCAAGGTGCGCATGCCTGCACGTTGAGCCGTGATGCGCAACTGGGCCGCTGAGGCCCGGTTGAGCATCTGTTCACGAATGGTGTCGTTGACGTCGAGCATTTCGTGGATCGCGGTACGTCCGCGATACCCGGTGTTCTTGCAGTTGTCGCAGCCTTTGCCGTAGTAGAAGCGCTGCGACTCGGCATCGCGGGTTTTGATGCCGAGCGACAGCAGTTCGTCCTCGCTCGGCTGGTACGGCGCCTTGCACTTGGTACAGATCGTCCGCACCAAGCGCTGGGCAACGATGGTCTCCAACGTCGCGGAGAGCAAGAACGGCTCAATACCCATGTCGAGCAAACGCGTGATCGCGGTCGGCGCATCGTTGGTGTGCAGCGTGGTGAAAACCAAGTGACCGGTCAGCGACGCCTCGATGGCGATCTTGGCGGTCTCCTGGTCACGCACCTCGCCGACCAGCAGGATGTCGGGGTCCTGACGCAGAATTGCGCGCAGACAGTGGGCGAAGGAACGACCAACCGAATCGTCCACCGGAACCTGGATCAGGCCTTTGATTTCGTATTCGACGGGGTCTTCGGTGGTGATGATCTTGACCGAGTCCTCGTTCACCGCCGATAACGCGGCGTAGAGCGTGGTGGTCTTGCCGGAACCGGTCGGACCGGTGACGACCACGATGCCATTGGGTTCTTCGATGACCTGTTTGAACTGTGCCAGCAGATCGTCGGTGAAACCGACCTTGTCGATGTCGAGGCTGACCACCGAACGGTCGAGAATACGAATCACGACGGATTCGCCGAACATCGTCGGCAAGGAACTCACGCGCAGGTCAACTTCCTTATCACCGATGCGGATCGGGATCTTGCCGTCCTGCGGCATACGACGTTCGGAAATGTCGAGATGCGACATGACCTTGATGCGCGCCACCAGAGCGGGCGCCAGGGTCTTGGGCACCGGCAACATTTCGTAGAGCACGCCGTCGATACGATTGCGCACGCGGAAGATGTCTTCGAAGGGCTCGAAGTGGACGTCCGAGGCCTGCGCCTTCACCGCCGTGAGCAGAATGAGATTGAGCAGCTTGCGCACTGGCGCGGACTCGGCCTGCGCTGCGGCATCGTTGGCGTCGAGACCTTTGAACGCCTCCATATCGATGGAAAAGGTTTCCTGTCCACCTGGACCGGTGCTGGAGGCATCCTCTTCACCAATGGTATCCATCAGTGCCTTGACGGCACTCTGCTGATTCTCGCGGTCCTGCGAATAGTACTGGGTCAGGGCCTCGGTGATCGAGGCCTCGCTGGTCAGTGCCGGACGCACCTGCGCGACACCAAGCATGAACTTGAGATCATCGAGCGCCGAAAGATTGTCCGGGTCGGCGGTGGCGATGACCAGGGTCTTGTCTTCCATGCGCACCGGGATGATGCGGTAGGAGTTGGCAACGTTGCTGGGGACCTTGTCGATCAAGCCTTGCGGCAACACCAAGCCGCTGAGCTGGACCGGCTCCAGGCCCAGCATTTGGGCGCACGCGTACATCACCACTGATTCCGGGATGCCATGTTTCAGGCAGGCCGCGACGATGTCGAGGCCACCCTTCTTGTGATCGTTGTAGATGTTTTGTGCCGTCGCTTGGTCGACCTCTTCCATCTTGTGGAGGAGTTTGAGCAGCGCTTTGGCATCGACGCGGATCACGGCGTTGCTCCCGCCGCGCCGCCCATTTCCTGAACCTTACGCTGCAGAAACGCCTGATCCTTGCAGTAGCCCATCATCTGCTGGAAGTCGATGGTCTCCTGCTGGTAGAGTTTGAAGAGCCAGTCGTCGAGCAGGATCATGCCCTGGTTGGCGCTGGTCTGGATGGTCGAGTCGATACGGAAGGATTTGTTCTCGCGGATCAAGTTCGAGATCGCGGGGTTCATGATCATGATCTCAAAGGCGGCCACGCGGCCCTTACCTTCCTTCTTTGGCACCAGGGCCTGCGAGATCACCGAGATCAAGTTGCCGGCCAGCTGGGTGCGCACCATCTCTTGCTGGTTGGTCGGGAACACGTCGATGATGCGGTCGACCGTGCGCGAAGCGCCCGTAGTGTGCAGGGTGCCGAACACCAAGTGACCGGTTTCAGCAGCGGAAATCGCCGCGCTGATGGTGGCCAAGTCACGCATTTCACCGACCAGGATGACGTCCGGATCTTCACGCAGCGCACGCCGCAGGCCTTCCTCGAAGGACGGCACGTCGATGTGCAGTTCGCGTTGATTGACGATCGCCTTCTTGTGATGGTGGTAGTACTCAATCGGGTCTTCGATGGTGATGATGTGCATTTCTTCCTCAGTATTGAGGAAGTCGATCATCGTCGCCAGGGTGGTGGACTTGCCCGAGCCGGTCGGGCCGGTGACCAGGATCAAACCACGCGGACGCGCGATCAGATCCTTCACGTGCGCCGGCAGACCGATCTGTTCAAAGGTCAGGATCTCTGACGGGATCAGGCGCAGCACCATCGCGATGCGGCCCTTCTGTTTGAACACGTTGACGCGAAAACGCGCCTTGTCGAAGTAGCCGATGGCAAAGTCGGTGGAGCCCACTTCCGCGATCTCAGCCTGGCCCCGTTCGCTGGTGATCTGCTTCATCAACATGGCCGTATCGTCGGCTGTCAGCGCGGGCATCTTGAGGCTCTTGATCGACCCGCTGATGCGGAAACTCGGCGGTCTACCAACGGTGATATGAATGTCGGAAGCCCTCTGCTGCAAACAGACTTCCAGCAATTGATTCATGTCCAAAGCCATGGGGTCACCTACCGGCCAGTAATCATGGACCAGCCACCTGAGCGGCAATCAAGCCGGACTCAGCGCATCTGCGGGGTGTGTGACCAAGCTTTGCGCGTGCTGCACACGCGCGCCGACATGCGCCAGGCCTTACGCTCAGCGGACATCAGCGCGCAGCGGACATCAGCGCGCAGCGGACATCAGCACGCAGCGGACATCAGCGCTCAGGGCGCGGGCGCCTCGGCCGGCACGTCGACCGGCAGTTCGTCGGGAAGAGCGGATGACAAACCCGCATCGGCGACACGTTGGCTGATCAGCGTCGGCAGACTGCGGTAATCGATCACCGCTGCACGCCGCAGGTCATCAAGCACCCGCTTGGTGCGGTCGGCCAGTTCGCTGTCGACGATGTCCGCCACCAGTTGTGCGCGGAGTTCAGCAAAGACCGGTTCCTTGCCCGCACGCCGGGCATGCACCAGCAGCAGGTCGATGCCCAATTCGGCGGCCACTGGCGACAACAGCACCGGATACGGCGGTTGCGCCGCGAAGGCTTCGTCCATCGCCCGTTGGGAGACCCGGCGGGCGCCCTTGATCGGACGACTGCCATCGCGATTGACCAAACCCAGACGTCCACCGGCATCTGCATTCTGCTCGTAAGGGCGGCCCCAGATCTGGAAAGTGCGTTCGAAACTGAGCTCCCGTTTGAAGACCGCCTGGTGGAACTGCACCATCACGCTGGTCAGACGATCCTTCTCCTCCTGCGTCACCTGGTCCTTACCGTCAGGTCCCTTGGTGGTCTTGAACGGGATATAGATGGAACTGATGTCCGCCGCCGCTTGTACGCGGTAACGATCAATATGCCTGTCGAACCATTCCGTGAGGTGAGCGTCGGTCAGTTGCGCAGCAGCGCGCCGTTCGACCAACGCGCGGATACCCGCACCCATGCGAAAACCTTCTTGCGCAATGTACTGCTCGAATGGCACTTTCTGGGTCTGCTCGATGAAGGCACGAAAATCCATGTGCGGTTGTTTGCGCGCTTCGAGGCCTTCGTAGTGGCGCTTCTCCATGCGCTTGACCTCGGTGGCGATGAGTGCGTCGTCGACCACCACGCCTTCCTTGGTCAGCGCGTTACGCACCAGCATGATACCGATGAGGTCCTCACGCGCATCGCCGGCCTTCTGTTTGAGCAGCTGCGCCACGACGCTGACGCGGTTGACGCGCCAACTGTTGATCTGGACCAGAATGTCGTGGTCGCCGAGGCGTTCCCAGTTGGTGCGCTTGAACTCCTCGTCGAGCATGGTCATCAGTTGCTGCACGCCCTCCTGTTTGAGCAAGGTGTTCTCGACCTCGCGCAAGGAAATGGCGTGGCCATCGACTAGCGCGACGGGGGCCTTGCCAGCGTCGCTTGCGACTGCCGCAACCGGAGTGGTCTTTGCCGGCTTAGTGACGGGTAATGGTCCCCCTGCCGTCGGCGTGGCGGAAGCCGTGGTCGGACGCAGCGCGTAGACCAGCAATCCGCCCGCGATCAGACCAATGACTAAGAACTTCAGGCGTACACCCAGGGGCACGGCAGCAGGCTCACTCACGGAGAAGGTCCTTCCTCGCCAGGCGCGGCGGTGTTTACGACATCCGCGCCGACAGCACGGTGCAGCGCCAGCAGCTCTGGCGCATCAAGGGATTCCAGCCTGCGGTCGGCAGCGATGCCGCAAGCGCTGCAGGCCGCTTCGGCGGCATCGCGTTCCACGCCGTGATCACGCAGCGCCCGCACCACCACCTTGCGCCGTGACGAGAACACCGCGCGACACCAACGCCCGAACCCATCGGGCAACGCGGCCAACGGTTCCCAGCGCAGCACCGCACTGTCGACGCGTGGACGTGGATGGAAACAATTCGGCGGCAATTTGCGCAGCAACTTTGGTCGACCAGCAGCCTGGAGCGTGGCGGCACTGGCACCCCAGGCATCCTGTCCCGGACGTGCACACAAACGCTCGGCGGCTTCCCACTGCACGGTCACCACCGCTAGTTCCGGCGGGCGCGGCAACGCGGCGGCATTCAGCAGCACCGGCAAAGCCACGTCGTACGGCAGATTCGCACCTAGCCGCCACGGACCTGCTGCCGACGCACTGATGATCGCCGGATGCAGGAGGTTCTTGGTCTGCAGGCAATCGCCATGCACCAGCGTCAGTTGCCCTGGGATCTGTTGCGCAAAACGTCCGGCGAGCAGATCGTGCAGACCTCGGTCGATCTCCACCGCGGTGACGCGCGCGCCGAATTCCAAAAGACGTGCGGTCAACACGCCGGTACCTGGGCCGACCTCGACCACTGCGACCTCAGGGGACAACGCCAATTCCGCCACCAGCGTCTGCAACGCCGCGGCATCGATCATGAAGTTCTGCCCATACCGGTGCAGCGGCGACAGGCCCGCACCCGCAAGCGCCGACAACACTTCTTGTTTCAGACTCATGGGCTTGCCGGTTTCACCGGAGCGTTCGTCGGAGCGTTCGTCGGGTCAGCCAGGAATTGTTTTACCGGCGGCAACAACGCCGGCAGCAAATCAGCCCCCAGAAACTGCCGACCACCGACAAGGCTGCGCGCGCCCGCGCCGTCCACCACCACCGGCAGTTCACCGCCTTGCACGTGGCCAAGGTTGAGCGTCATCCGAACGCTGGCGTCGCCGGTGCCTGGATAGACGAAAACTACCGAGCCACTGAGTTGGTCGGCGGCAAAGGCACTCGCCGTCGGATCACTGCGTATTGCCCGCAGTCCGTTGATGAGGCGAAGAAAGCGACGCACCTCCACCACCTCCGCAGGCTGCGGATCCTGCACGGGTCGACCGGTGGAATCGAGCGTCTGCACCAGCCACACCTCACCGCGCAGGATCACGGCGAAACGTCCAGAAATACCGGTGATTTCAATGCGCGTGACCTGACTGGGTACCAGCGGCAGGACCAGATCATCCGTGAGTGGCGCCTGAAGCAGGTCGAGCAACTCCGCATCAACCAGATGACTGATGCCACTCTCCTTCTCGACCGCCCGCCAACGATCACCTTCTGGCGCGAACGCAAAACCGAGATCCTGGTCGGTGGTATCGCCCAGCCGGCTGTGGTCGTTGGACAAGCGCACCTGCGCCTGAGCGAAGCGGATGTCCAATTCGAAGGTCGGAGCAGCGATCACCGCGCGATCCGCGGCGGTCGGCAGACGTACCGACAGACTGCGGGCACTGCAGAACGCGCGGGCCAAGCGATCGACGGCCAAGGCGCTGATGCCACCGCCGGCATCCTTCGGCCAGGTGCGCCGCCAGGAGCCCTCGACCGTTCCCGTACCGGCGGCAACCGCGACCACCTCGCTGCGGCCGGCTTCTGCTCCCTGATGCCACTGGCGTTGGATCTTCACCACCCGTTCGGCACCGCGCAGGGTGAGCGCTTGGTCGAGCATGTCATCGGGCACCAGTCGTCGCAGCAAGTCCGGCAGCATAATCGCGGTCGCCACATGCGTCGGGCTCCAGATGCGCTCGCCATCAATGGCGACTTCCAACGTCCGTTGATCGATCTTGAAGACGAAGGTCAGACGACGCGCTGTCGCTGGCGGCAGGTCGCCGGCCTGGCGACGATTGGGATCACGCACCGCCACTTCGTCGAGCGCCATGGCGATCATGGCGGCCGCAGTTTCGCTCGCCGCCTCGCGCCCCCCTGGCCACACCACGTCCCATTGACTGCGACCATGCTGGACATCGTTCAGGCCGTGTTTCTCCAAACGGAAGCGCAGGCCATCGCTGTCATGTACGCGGATTTCACCAAGCGGGCGCAGAGCGAACTCGGTTTCGAGGTTGAACAGATAGTCGCCGGAAAAGGTCGCGATCACCGCCTGCCAACGCGCCAGATCGGCAGCGACCAGACGCTGCACCGGCAGGCTGTCGACTTGCAGCAGTCCGCCGTCGCCGTCCGTCGCTGACCACACACGCACAAGTCGTTCTGGCGCCGTGATGTCCTGATGACTCAAGCGCACTTGATGCAGCGGCGGTGCCAACGGAGCCGTGCGACGCGTGAGATCATCCAAGCGCAATCGTTCGAGCAGATCGTAGAGCTTGTTGATGCGGCGATTGAAATCCGGTCGCTCGCTGTGCAGCGCGTCACGCCAACCACCGCCATCAAGCCGTAGGCTCAACCCATCGACGATCACACCGCGAACCGGAGGTAGATCGATGAGCACCGCCCGATCCAACCGCCGCGCGAGCGCATCAAACCGATCTGTGATGTCCTTGCCGCACGGGATCAAACGTCGGCCATCCCACACGTAATAATCGTTCCCGCTGCCGCCCCAGCGCAGTTGCTGGCCATCACCTGACAATTCGCGCCCTGGACCTACCCCGTACTCACCCAGGCGGTCCTCTGCCGCCGGAATGGCGACGCTCTCCTTCACCGTCAGCGAACGCACGAAAGACCACAACATGCTATGGAGATTGCCATCGAGCGGGCGTTCGAGATCGCCAATACGTACCTGCTCGCCGTCGACCTCCTGGGACAGGCCACCGGCAACCAGACGGTAACGGGTCGGCATTTCACCACGCCAAAGCGGCGGATCGCGCTCCGGTTCGCCAGTCGGCCAGAACACGTAGGCGCCACCGATGACCAGCAGCGAAACCAGGATGATATAGCCGATGCGTCCCATCGCCGGTCAGTTCCTGCTCGCCGGACGCGGCGTGGCCATCGGGTTTAAGCTCCGAATTCGTGGCGACGAGGCAGATCTTCAACGCGCCCCAGACCGAAGCGGCTGAGAAATGCATCGGTGGTGGTGTAGAGCAATGGACGACCGAGGGCCTCCTCGTCGCGACCGACGACCTGCACCAGCTTGAGATCCATCAGCTGACGCAGCACTGGTCCACACTGCACACCGCGAACATCTTCAATCGCGCCACGCGTGATCGGCTGTTTGTACGCAACGATCGCTAAGGTTTCGAGCGCGCTCTTCGAGAGTTTGGTCGGCAGTTCACGACGTTCGAGTTGACGTACCCAGGGATACAGTTCACGACGCGTGAGCAGTTGCCAGCCACCGGCGATGTGCCGCAGTTCCCAGCCACGCCGCTCACGTTCGTAGCGCGTCGACAGGCCGGTGAGAAATCCTTCAAGGTAGCTCGCGCTGGTTCCCGGCAACACTCGTTGCAGGCGCTCAATGGTCAGCGGCCGGGTGGCGACGAACAACACCGCCTCGACCGCAGCGCGCAGTTCGGCCGCTGGCAGATCGCTGACATCCGGAGCCACTGGCGGCTCATCACTGACCGGCGCTTCACCGCTCTTCAGGTCCGCCGCATCGATGGTTTCCACCAGCGGATCGCTGAGCGCTTCGCCGAGGGTCGGCTGGACTTCACCACTGAGGTCTGCTGAATCAGCGTCCGTGGTCAGCGGCACGGCATCATCCGGCGCGGTCGTCGCTGCGGTCTGCGCGGTCTGCGCATTCACCGAGTCCACCGCGTCGTCCAGGCCCTGATGGTCTTCGGGAAGGTTCATCGCCGGCCCTCCAGAAAGTTGCGCAGCATCTGGTGACCGTGCTGGGTGAGGAAGCTCTCAGGATGAAACTGTACGCCTTCGATCGGCAGTTCTTTATGCCGTAAGCCCATCAGCTCACCGCGATCAACGGTCCACGCGCTGGGCTCCAGGCACGCCGGCAGCGCATCGTCGACCACCAAGCTGTGA
>Ga0335394_10004442_pt1 | contig 15954 bp, 17 predicted proteins | sample MAT03_FD_205741 | JGI IMG/M metagenome (GOLD analysis project Ga0335394, IMG submission 205741) | Freshwater microbial communities from Lake Fryxell liftoff mats and glacier meltwater in Antarctica - MAT-03 (spades assembly) (version 2) ... | reverse complement strand
GACCTACACCTCGCGATCGGATCTCGCGCCCTCGACCTCGACCAACATCACGCCGGCCGCGTTGGGCCTCGGCGACGCGACGGTCGAGGACATTGCGGCAGCGATGAAGGGGAACACGAGCACGACGGGCGCCGCGCTCTGCAAGGGTGCACCTCACAAGATGAGCGGCATGACCGACGGCGACCTCGCCGACATCGCCACGTACCTCCACGCGCTGCCGCCGATCGAAAGTGGCCCCTTCCAGTGTGAGGAGTGACGCGTGATGCCGCCGCTGCTTCGATTTGTCGGCGTGACGCTCCTGACTTCGCTGGCGGCCTGTGCGAGCGATGGTTCGGGGGCTGGCGGCAACGGAACGGCGGCCATCGAGGGCCCCGCGAAGTGGTCCTCGATCTATGAGGACTACTTCGCGCCGGCCGGCGCTGCGAGCTGCGGCGGCGACGACTCCAGCTGTCACTCGACGGCGGAGGACCCTGGCACCGTCGTCAGCAGCTTGCTCTGTACGGGCCCCGACGACTGCTATGAAACCATGACCGGGGCCTCGAAGCTCGCCTTGCCCAGCGACGCGGCTGACCCTTCCGCGTCCAAACTATTCCGGTACCTCCGGACACCCAGCGGCAAGGGAAGGATGCCCTTGGGGTCGAAGTTCGAATTTCAAGACGGCGACATCGCCCGCATCCAGGAATGGATTGCGAAGGGTGCTCGGAAGGATTGAGTGAGGACCATCATGCGTGAATGCATCTTCGCGGCCGTGCTCGTGACGCTCGCAGCCCCCTCCGTGGCGTGTGGCTCCTCTGACGTCGACGGTACGGGAGGGGCCAGCGGCGACGGGGGAGCCGGTCAAGGTGGCGCAACCGCCACCGGAGCCACGGGCACCGGAGCGACGGGCACCGGCGGAGACTCGGCCGAGCTCACCTGCGACTACTATTGCGCCAAGATCATGGGCAATTGCGTGGATGGCAACCAGCAGTATCCCTCTGAGGAGAGCTGCCAGGCGGCCTGCGAGACGTATCCGCCGGGCGCGCTCGGGGACAGACGCGGCGACACACTCGGCTGTCGGATCTACCAGCTCGGCTTCCTGAAGCTCTCGGCAGACACGAAGTGCGCCCACGGCGGTCCGAGTGGGGGCGATCTTCGCGGCGGACTCGACGGGATCTGCGGTGACGGCTGCGAGGCATTCTGCGCGCTAGAGGCCGCGGTATGTGATGGCGAAAACCAGCAATACGCGGATAGCAGTGCATGTCTCGCGGCGTGCGACGCGTTCCCGGGTCCGGAATCCTCGAACGACTTCGACGTTGGCGACCAGGCCGAAGACACCTTCAACTGTCGGCTCTACCACTTGACGGCTGCCACGTCGGATCCAGCCACCCATTGCCCACACACGAAGCCCTCCGAGACGGGCGACCCGTGCTCGGGGATGTAGGCCCGTGAAGCGGGATCACCCGGGATCACCCCGGGATCACCCCGGGATCACCCCGGGATCACCCCGGGATCACCCCGGGATCACCCCGGGATCACCCCGGGATCACCCCGGGATCACCCCGGGATCACCCGGGATCACCCCACCGGGGGTCGCCCGTACGCCGCCAACGACATCCACCGCCAGATGACGCCTCTCTTCGCGTACTTCAACCCCGACGCACCGATCGAGGTCGTGGACATGGATGCCTACTTCCTCCGCATCGGGCTCGACGCCTTCTTCGGTGACTGGGCCGCTGCGTGGACGACGCTGGCTGCACGGCACCTCTGACCTGTGAAGTTGCCTCGGGCAAGTGCATCCCGTGAACGACGCGGCAGATCGGCTTCCGGGACGCCGACGTCTCCTGGTGTTCTTCGGAGGCTTGGCTTGTGGTTGCGCGAGCTCCGGAGACGGCGCATCGAGCTCGGGCGGTGCGAGCGGCGCCTGCGCGACGCCCTCCGACAACGCAGGCGCGCTGTTCTGCCTGCTCGAGGCACTCATCATTCGCGTACCCAACGCGGCGTCCCTCGCCATGGGCAGCTCCGTTCTCGTAAATGTGGACGACCACACCGCCATCGTGTGGAGCCGCGACGAAGGCGGCCTCTTCGCCCGCTCGGCGATCTGCACGCACGCCTGCTGTGTCGTCTCGCTCTGCGGCGACGCCCCGTGCAATCAACTGAGCGCAACGCCGCGTCCGTGCGAGCCTCTCGCAAGCTCGAGTGCAATGGCGCTCTGTCCGTGTCACGGCTCCAAGTTCCGGCTCTCGGACGGGGTGCCCATGAACGGTCCGGCGACGACGCCCCTCCCCGCCTAGCGGCTGTTTGTGCATGCGCAGCGCTCGCTTCGTCGGGTCGACACGATGGACCAGGTCCGCGAAGGTCAGCTCGACATGGCCGCCACCGACTGCGCGATGTTGCGCGGCGGACACACCATCGTCGACGCCAACGGCATGGTGAAGGTCGACGGCGCGCAAGTTCACATCGGCTGAAAGACAGGAGTCCTTGCCATGTTCGCGAATACCCAGATGGGCGGGATCAATCTCGCCTTCCCCGATGTCTGCAAGACGCCTCCGGTGGCGATCCCCATTCCTTACCCCAATGTCGCGCTCGGCGCGATGGGCGTGCCGCCGGTGGGCAAAGTGCTCTTTCGTGCGCGCCCGCCCACAATACGGCCACCACCATCCCCATGACGATGGGTGACAACCCTGGCGTGATGATGGGAATGGTCTCGCAGACGGTGATGGCGCCTTCGAGGCAGACGACCGCGGCGTTCACCGTGATCCTGTGCGGCCTGCCTGCGACGCGGCTGACCAGCATGTCGATCCAGAACGTCGTGAACATCCCGCCGGGCGTGAAGATTGCGCCGAGTCAGGTGAAGGTTGTGCTGCTCGCGCCGTGAGTAGTCGTGAGCAGTCCCTCCGCCGACCCTCCGCCCCAAGTAACGTGAGTCATGGTCGGTCGGCCAGGCGAAAGGCATCGGCCATCAGCTCCTGTTCGTCGCGTGCGATGCCCAGCGCCATGGCCTCGGTGCGCCAGCCGACGACCACTCTGCGGACTTCTTCGATGATCGCGGAAGCCCGCAGGGCGCCGACGCGGAAGGCGGGGGCGATCTCGCGGGCGAGGTCGAGGTCCTGGGCGTTGTCGGTCTCCGAGATGTTCAGCGTCAGGCCAGCGCCGGTGGGCACTGGATTCATGTCGTAGGCCGGCGAAAGCGACCAGCCATTCGGTTCGAGAAGGAAGCCGTGGTTGCGTAGGTGGTCATCCACGTTGGAGACGCAGACGTTGAAGACGATCCGACGCCACAACTGCTCCAGGTCGCGCGCGGCATGGGCACCTTCGCGCATCAGGACCTCGGCGATGTCGAGGTAGCTCGCACCCGATTCGCCGTCGCTGCGTTCGAGCATGGTCATCGCGGACGCAAAGTGGATGCGCTCCTGCCCGCTTCGATCGAATCGACGCGATACGAAGGTGTGATGCCGTCCGCCGAAGCGCCGGCACGACGCCTCCGCCGTCGTCACGGCAGCGCGGCCGGCGAGGATGTGCACGACGCGCTCCCAGGCTCCCAGGTCGTGGGCGTCGCCCTCGCTTGGAAACTTGGCGATCCACAGTCGCTTCTGCTCGTCGATGACGCTCGCCTTGGGACGCGCTCCCCCGAGCGAACGCCCGGGAGCGATGAGCATCGCGAGCCACTTGCCATAGCTCGGATCGTCCTCGACTCCCGTTTGCTCGAGACGAAGGCTCGCCGCTTCCAGCTCTCGGAGCCTGGCCCAAGGCGGGGTCGCGAGCTTCGCGTCGTCGTCGAGGAAAGGCCCGTCTTCGATGCGAAAGCGAAGCCCCCCCATTCGATGACCATCGAAAACGCCCAGCAGGAAGTCGGTCTCGTCGAGCGCACGCGCCCGCCGCGCCTCTTCCTTTGCGCGGAGCGCCTCGCGCCGATTCATAAGGACGCGGCCCCAACGGTCGGGAGACGAATCGAGGAACAAGCCGAAGTTGTCGCGGCCTTGCGCCACGTACTGGGGGCCACCAAACAGACGCAACGCGGGGTCGAGCGATCGCCCACTGCCTGACGAGAGCCACGCGTCGTCGTACTCGAAGGCGAAGACGGTCTTGTCACGCGAGCGCGTGGCGTGGAGCGTCCCCATTGGCGTGGGCCCACCGAGGCCCTGCCAATCGGCGACCACGAAGGCGGTGCGACGCGGAGCTGTCACCCGCTCACCGTCGGCTTCGGCTTCGGCTTCGGCTTCGGTGTCGAGCGACGCGGCGCAAGCTTGAGGTCTTGCAGCTTGCGGCCCAGCACGTCGTCACGGGCGACGCCGAGGAGGTCCTTCTCCAGGCCAAGGCTGTGCAGCACGTTGGCGAGCGCCCCGAGCGTCACGCCGTCGTCTCCGCGTTCGATCGCGCGCAGGGTCGGCCGCGACATCCCCGCGCGCTCGGCAAGGAGGTTCATCGAGAAGCCGCGACGGCGACGAGCGAGACGCACGTTCTCTCCCACCTCCACGAGGACGCGACGCACTGCGGGCAGCGGCTGGCTCGTCTTGCGCGACATGGAAACTATACCTTACATCAGATGCCAAAATCGTAACCAATAATTCCCCTGCAGAGGACAAACCGAGCATGCACCACGGGTCACCACGTGGCCGCGACCACCGCGCGGCCGCGACCCGCAGAGAAGGCGAAGACCGAGTCAGAAATCGAGCGTCACCCCGCCACCGAGCCCCGGCCCTCCTGACGCTGCGCGCCGCGCCTGATAACCACCCTCCAGTTGGGCCGAGAAGCCGGCCCCCAGCGCCACGTCGACCCGTGCGAGCAGGCGCACGCCATAGCGCTCTGCATTGGGCATGTCGGTGATCTCGATGGTCGGCGACACGGTCACCCGATCGCTCGCCGCCAGATCGACCCGCGAGAAGAACGTGCTGCCGAAGTACGTCTCCTCGGAGAGGCCAACGAAGGATGCACCGAGGACCAGCTTGGATCCGTAGGGGTTGCCGATGAGGAGCTTGGTGCCGCCACCGGTGGAGAAGCCCTCGTCGGAGATGCTGGCGAGACCCTCGAACTCCATGTGCCAGAGATCGTGGAATCGCAAGCGGACGCTGGAGGCGCCATAGTTGATGCCAACCTCGCGCTGCTCACCCGACGCCGCCAGGGCGACGCCCGGAGATGTGCCGCGGATCACGCCGCCGCGAAACCCGAACTCGGCAATGGTGCGGAGCGGCCGGTAGGTGTAGCGCCCCTCCACGCCCCAGTAGCGATCGGTCTCCTCGCGATCTCCGCGGGTGACGCTGCCGAAATCGACGTATTGGCCCGAGGCGGAGGCACTGGAACGCCTGCCCCCGAGCTTTGCGAGGAGCGCCTTCTCATGCTCGTCCATGGCATCGGGGAGGATCAGCACCGGATGCAGATCGCCGCGGCTTGCGAAGGCTGCGACCCGCTGTCCTTCCAGCGTCGTCAGCTCGATGGCGTACGCGAGGCCCGGGCTCACGTCGGCGCCGGCGACGACGACGCGATACCCCGCGGTCGATCGCGCAAGCGGCGTCTCCTGGATGGGTCCCTTTCCTACGCGACGGACCAGTGTGAGCCCCTTGGCGAGGTGCGGCTCGTCGAGGATCACGTCGATGACGAGATCGCTGCCTGCGATGGCCGACGATATCGGCGAATGGTGAACCACTGCGCGGGTCGCGACCGTCTGGGCCTTGGTGTCGCCCGGCGCTGCAGCGGGGGCGGGGGCGGGGGCGGGGGCGGAGGGTGCGGGCGGCGCGGACGTTTCGCCGGTCGACGAGTCTCCTGCGGGTGGCCCCGACGGCACGGGCGGTGCGTCGGCGACGGGTGGCGCGGACGGTGCGTCGGCGAGCGGTGGATCCAGCCAGCCGGGCGGGGGCTCGTCGGCGCGTGCCGAGCTCGACGTCGCGACGGTGGCCACGACGGCGCAAGTGGCGAGCCACGCTGCGGCAGAAAGGCGGCTTTTGGTCACCACGAGTACTCCACTCCCCCGCCGAAGCCCGGTCCGGCATGCTCGATGGTCCGACCTTGGAACGATCCGCGCGCTCGCAATACGAGAGTATCGACGGCACGAAAGCCGACCTCGAAGATGCCGCGTGCGCCGACATCGGTACTCTCCAGCGCCCGCAGGCCATCCCCCTCGTCGTCGTCTTGGCTCGGCGACGCGCCTGCTGGTTGATTGGCCACCTCGGTGCGAAAGAGGATGGGAAAGCGATCGAAAACTGCCAGCTCGAGCTGCGCGATGCCGCGCACGCCCACGCTTCCCAGGGCTTCGCCGCCGAAGAGGAGATTGGTCTCGAGATCGTTGCCGATGCGCACGAGGATCTGACCGCCACCGGTGACGCCGTCGTCTCCCAGGCCGACCACGACCCGAGGGATCAGGCTGAAGGCGTGCGCCGGCGCGAATTCACCTTCCAGATAGCCATAGGTGAGGCCAACATCGCGCGGCTCGAGATCGCGCAGGTCGAGGTCGTCGACGCTGCCGCCCACGCCCCGGTAGATGCCGAAGCCGGAGCGGACGGCGCGCGCGCCTTCGTCGTTCAGACGCAGGCCGAATTCGCCCTCCGTCTGCCACGCATAGTCATTGCCGCGAAATCGGTTGTAATCGGCGTAGTCGGTCCACAGCTTGACGGTCGTGCGCATCGGCGCGGGCGCATCCTGCATCTCGATCGGCCGGACCTCGGCTTCGAGCGGCGTATCCGGCAGTCCAAACACCGGCGCCGCCGTGCCGTCCTCGGCGACGGCTTCGACGAAGAGCTGGAGGGTCGGCGAAACCAGGCGCTCTTTCGGAATGGTGACCGCGTAGTAATCAGGCCCGATGGCGACCATCGGAAGCGTCACGTATGACGGATCCTGGGGACTTCGCACGTGGAGCACGGCGCCCCGGGCGCGTACGATTTCCAGTGCGATGCGCAAGGGTTCGCCGGCACGTGCCTCGAATTCGCGGGGGGCGCTACGCAGCAGCGGGCGAAGCTCCTCCGACCGCTCGGCCACCCGCAACGCCTCCGCCTCTCCAAGGAGGAATGCGACGTATTTCGAGTCGCGATGCGAGCGCGCGAAGCGCTCGTACTCGGTGGCGCGTCGCTGTCGCGATGCGCCCTGCATCGCTCCGAAGAGTGCAAGTACCCCGCGGGTATCGCCGTCCATTCCTTCGCCGGTCGACGGACTGGGCTGCATAGCCGCAGAAGGCGAGGTGGTGTCGGACGGGGTCGCAACGCCGCTCGAGCCTTCGGCGTTGGACGGTGCAGGCAGAGCGGCGCCTGCGACGAGCACGACGTCACCGGGCAATGGCTCGCGCGCAAGCTCGCTCCAAGGACGCGCCAGCGATAGCGACGGCCGCACCTGAACGATCTCGAGCTCTCCGATGAGAAAGCGATCCTTGACGATGCGCTTCGTCACCGGATGCTTGATCGACAGCGGCCGCCATATCTGCACGCGCTGTCCGACGACGAGGCGTGCCGACACGCCGACATCGAGGACGAGGTCTCCCTGTTGGACTTCGACCACATATCCCTCCACTTGCTTCGTCACGGGAGAAAGCTCGTCCGCGAGCGCGTGCGCGGTCGCGCACGCCGTGGCCCACGCACACAGCACTCCCATGACCCAATGACGACGGGCCATCACGCCTCCAGGCTCCGCGCGGGCTCACTCGCCACGCGCCGTGCTCGCAGCTCTAAGCAGTGATCGAGCCAAGGGCAGTGGCGAGCCCTCGACACCTGTCGAAACCCGCGATTCGTCTGCATACGAGCTGACTCACGCCGCCTGGGCGGGCCACGCTCCGCGCCCTCGGACCCGGGTGGCCCGAGGATGGCGCGAAAGCTACGCGCAGCTGACCGCGAACGCCGCGAACCGCGCGGCGCAGGCTGCCGCTGTGCGTGCAGATTTCTGCACATGCGCGCGTGCGTCTGCTCACTCGACGCGTCTGTTGCCTCGACGCTCAGCGGCGGCGGCGGCGCGACACGATCTCGAAAGCACGATGCGGCAGGTTGGTGATGAGGCCGTCGACGCCGAGATCGAGCAGCGACTCCATCTCCGCCGGGTCGTCGATGGTCCAGGCGTGCACCTCCATCCCCAGGGCATGGGCGCGCGCGACCGTTTCCTTTGTAATGATGGGCATGTCGCCGAACAACACCGGTACCTGCAGCGCATGGCCCGGCGATCGATACGTGGCGGCGTCGACCGGCATGAGAAACCCGAAGGCGTCCTCGGCCGACATGCCGGTGAGCGCGTCGGGCCTCAGCTCGCGCAAGCGGCGCATGATCGGCGCGCTCTCCGCGGCGAGCAGCGTCCGATCGAGCGCGCCGTGCGCCTCGAGCAGCGCGATGAAAGCAGCCTCCACCGAGGGCTCGCCTTGCTTGAGCTCGATGTTGAAGAGCGCGGTGGGGAACGCGACGAGCACCTCTTCGAGCGTCGGGACGCGCAGCGGGCCGTCGAAGCCCGCCGCGGTTTCGCCGTCGTACACGACGAACTTCGCCGATGCATCCAGCGCGCGAATGGCCTCGAGGGTCATCGCGCGAACCTCGCCAGCGCCGTCGGTGGTCCGGTCGACCGCATCATCGTGGATGACCACGAGGTGGCCATCGGAGGTTGCGTGCACGTCCATTTCGAGCACATCAGCGCCCGCGTCGATCGCTGCACGGAACGAAGCGAGGGTGTTTTCTGGGGCCACGCCGGCCGCGCCACGATGCCCCATCACCCGCGGCCGCGGACGTCGTCGGTAGCTCATGGCGGCGGAGGCTACCGCAATGGCAACAACCCGTTGTCATCAGGGCACCTCCCGCTTCGCGCTCGGCCGCTTAGGCGGCGGGCGGGAAGCGAGAGTATCGGCGGGTGATGCAAAACCAATTTCCGCCCGCCGCCTTATGTTGCGCGGACCATGAGCAAGCTCCTCCGCGGCGTTCGGCGACGCGCGCGCGCCGAGCCCGCCGCCTCGCGCGTGGGCTTCGCGCGCCGATGCCGACGTCGCCATTGCGACGATCCGCCTGGAGGCGGGCGCCGAATGGGTCCTGCCGCCAGCGGCCGACGCGCGAACCAGCCGGACGCTCTACTTCTTCGAGGGTCCAGCGGTCGAGGTCGGCGACCACGTCCAGCGGACGCCCGCCGCGCTCACCGTTCGCCCCGACACCGAGGCGAAGTTGCGGGCGTCCGAGGGCGGAGTCGAGCTGTTGCTGCTTCAAGGGCGACCCATTGGCGAGCCCGTCGTTCAGCATGGTCCCTTCGTGATGAACGCGCGCGAGGAGATCGTGCAGGCAATGCGCGACTACCAGCGCACCCGCTTCGGGGGATGGCCGTGGAGCGCGTCGGACCCGGTCCACGCGCGACAAGAAGGTCGCTTCGCCAAGCATGCCGACGGTCGCATCGAGCGCGCCGAGGACTGACATGATGGTTTCACGATCATCAGCTCCGATCGCGAGATTCCCTGCGACGCGACCGACGCGAACGCGACGCGCATCTTCACGTTTGCGATTCCGCCGGGACCCGACGGCGGCTTCTTTTCGGGGCACGAGATCGCCGTCGCTGCAGCGCTGCTCATCGACCCTCTACGAATCTACGAAGCAGAGAGCCGCTGCATCCGCCTTCGCCCCGGGCGCGCCTTCACGCTCACCGACAGTGACTCGCACCGGCTCGACGGTCGCTACGTCCCGCCCGCTCCCGCGCTTCCCCCGAAAACTTCCCCCTCCTGCACGCGGGTGCGAAGCTCATGGGGCCATGCGTGCGTCGTCCGCCTCCTTGTTCGCGTCCGCGAAGAGCCTCGGGCTCTTCTTCTGCCTCTCGCTCGCTGCCGCTTGCGGTGGTGCTCCGAGAAAGTACGAGGCGGATCCCAACTGGGCGTCGAAGGACACGATCTCCACGGAAGATGACGCGTCGGCGTTCGTCGACGTGCGGGCGCCGCAGATCGCCGACGTGAACTTCGATTGGGTCGGCGTTCGCCCCGATCTCGCGATCGCGCGGACCCAGCCGCGCAAGGCCGACTGCAGCTGCCTCTCGGTCGAGATTGGGCAGCCCTTCGATCCAAAGTTCACCTGGGAAGGAGCTCCCCCGAAGATCTCGGGCAACAAGCTCGCGGTCGCGGTGAGCTCGTTCGGGATCGACTGCCCGGGCGGCCCCCAGGACCAGGCGGAGCGTCGGCCCAGCATCCGCGCCGTCGATCGCCGCGGAAACGACGTGATCATCGAGATCGAGGACATCTCGGTGGAGCGGCCTGTCGCTTCGGGCGCGATCTTCAATCCGCCTGGCGCCGGCGGCGCGGTGTACATCCGGCCTCGAAATGCGGGTCTTCCGTACGCGCGACCGAGCTCCGGATCGCTCTGCCGCGCGCTCTGAGCCGCGTCCGCTCGCTGCCGGCCGCGCGCTGACGGCCCTTTACAGCCCCTGCCCGTCGCGGCACCTTTCGGATCATGGGCATCTTCGACCGGATGGGGCGCGTCATCTCGAGCAACATGAACGCGTTGCTCGACAAGGCCGAGGATCCCAAAAAATCCATCGACCTGCTCCTCGAGGAGATGAAGGAGCAGGTTCGCGCGGGCAAGAAGGAGATCGTCGAGGGCCTCGCCGCGGAGAAGATGCTCCGCAAGAAGGTCGACGAGCTCGATGTCGAGGTCGAAAAGTGGGAGCGCCGCGCGGAGCTGGCGCTCAAGGCCGACGACGAGAAGCTCGCGCGTGAAGCGCTGGTCCAGAAGAAGCGCGCGGTAGGCGAGCGCGATCGCGCCGAAGCGCTGCGCGCCGAGCAACGCTCCGCCGTGCTGTCGATGAAGTCCGAGCTCGAGCGGATGGAGACCAAGCAGAAGGAGCTGGAGGGTCGCAAGGGCACCCTGGCCAACCAGCTCCGGCAGGCGCGCGGCGGCAGCGGTGGCGCCGAGGGTCTCGGTAGCAAGGTCGGCGGAGCCGCTTTCGACGAGTTCCGTCGGATGGAGGCGCAGATCGACGGCCATGCCGCCGAGGCGGATGCCCATCGGGAGGTCGACGACGCGCTGCGCGACGGCAAGATGTCGGACGGCGATCTCGAGTCGAAGTTCGCGGCTCTCGAGCGGGGCGGCACCGGCCGGGATGCCCAGCCCGGCGGGCCTGAGGTCGACGACGATCTGGCACGCTTGAAGAAGAAAATCCGAATCGGAAGCTGAGCCCTTTGCCCTCTCGATTCGTCGTCGCGCTCCGCGCGAACAAGCCCGATCTCGACCAGGCGTTGCGCGTGAAAGAACGCGCCGACGCGCTAGGCGGCACGTTGTGCGCGTGGGGCGCCTACGAGCTGTGCTTCAGCTTCGAGCCCTCCGATGTCGACGAGGCCATCGCGCTGGCGAGCGCCGCCTCGACCGTCGAGAGCGGGGCCTTCGCGGCTGCCCTCGCCTTCGGTCGCCTCGAGACGGTCGTTGGGTCCACCGCACTCGCCGAGCTCGGCTGGGGCGCACCGATGTCGGACGCCACCGCCATCGTGGAGGGCGCCGCCCCCGGGACGATCCACATCCACGTGAGCGCGGTCGCCTCGGTGGAGAGCACGTTGCACGCTGGGCTCCTTGGTGCGGTCGTCACGTTCCGCCGTCCCAGTGGCGCGGCGCCGCAAGCCCGCCCGCTCATGCCGAGCACGGCGACGCCGCAACCGCCATCCACCCGCCGTTCGACGGGCCTGTCCGAGATGCCACCGGCCCCCGAAGTCCGCGCGGCCGGCGATCTGGTGGTCGACGCGATCCGGCGCGGTGATCTCGCCTCCTTCGAGAAGCACGTGGAGGAGCTGCGCGTGGGGGGAGCCTCGCCAGAGCTCATCACCCGCCTCTCCGGTCTCGCCGCGCTCGGGCGGGGCGCCACGCTGGATGCGCTGCGCACGTTGCGCATCGCTGCCGAGTCTGCCGAGCCAGAGACGCGGACCCGGGCGTCGCTCGCCTACGCGGTCGCGCTCGGCGCCGCCGGCCGAAGTGACGAAGCGCTCCTCGCCGCGCTCGGTGCACTGGGCGCGGCACGCACCCTCGAGGATCGCTTTGGCGAGCGAGCGTGCGCGCGCTTCCTCGCGCAGCTCAGCGCGTCGGGGGGCTTCACCGACGCCTCGCTGTCCTGGGAGCGGGTGGCCCTGAGCGCCGCAGCCACCGCGACCGGCGCCGCCGTCGGGAACTGACCCGGCCACGCGACGACGGGGCGGCCGTGAGGTATCGCTGCCCTTGACCTCGCGTCCGACGGGGGCGAAACCCCCCGCGATGGCAACGTCGCTGTTTCCGCCGAAGGCTCGCCTCGCATTGCTGGCATTCGTTGCCGGAGGCGCGATCGCAGGGGTGACGTATCGCTCGTGGGCGATGCAGTACAGCCGCCCCAAGCCGAAATTTTCGCCGTGCTTCATGGTCGCGAAAGGGGTCCTTGCGAAGCCCGAGGTCGAGAGCGGTACCGAGCCGCACGAGCTCGAGAACGGAGAGACCGTGTACCTGACGACCCGCGCGGATCGCGCCGTGCGCTGCGCCACGATCATGGGCGACGGCAAGACCACCCACAAACGTCTCACCGCCCTCATCGTCGAGGAGAATCCCGAGGCGCGTGCCAAGCTGCTCACCAGCTACCTCGACGGGTTCCCCAAGGACGCTTCCGGTGACTTCGAAGCGTCGGCCTTCGGGCTCCTCACCGACGTGACGTTCGCCGCTCTGCCGGCAAGCGATGCCAACCTTGCTGAAAAACGCCGAGTGAACGACCTCGTCGAGTGTCGCTACGACACGCCTGCCTGCCAGTCGCGCCACCCGATTCCGATCGTAACCTGGCTCGCCGCGGGCGTCGGCGTCGCTGGCCTGATCGGCGCGATCGCGGGGCTGGTTGTCGGCATCCTCGCGCGCCGCGCCGCCGCGCGGTCGGTCGACGCGGACGCCCCGGCGCCTCGCAAGAAAAAGAAGAAGAAGGAAGCTGCGGCGAGCGCAGCGGCATCGTTGCTTTCGCTGCTCTTCCTCGTCGCTTGCCAGACGGCGGCTCGACCCGCCGACAAGCCGACCGCGCAAGCTGGGCCCGCACACTCGGGCGCACCTGCGAAGGAGACGCCGGCCGAGGCGCCGCCCACCGTGCCGCCCAGTCAGCCGGTCACCCCGCCGCCGGCTGCCACGACCACCGAGCCGGTCACCTCGAATGCATCGCAATCGTCGCCGCTGATGCCACGCGAAGCCCCGCCGAACGGGGCGTGCCCGGGCGACATGATCCTCGTGGAGGGCGGGTACTGCACCGACGTCGAACACCATTGCTTGAAGAGCTGGTACGACAAATCCAACAAGAAAGAGGTCTGCGAAGAGTTCGCGCCAAAGGCCAAGTGCACCGGGCCCACGGTCAAAAAGCGGTTCTGCATCGACCGCTTCTCCTGGCCGAACGTGCGCGCCGAGCGCCCCGAGGTGATGAACAACTTCTATCAAGCCCAGGTCAAGTGCGCCGCCGTCGACAAGCGTATCTGCACCGAAAGCGAATGGACGATGTCGTGCGAAGGGCCGGAGATGAAGCCCTTCCCCTACGGCTGGAAGCGCGATTCGACCAAGTGCAATGGCGACCACATGTGGGACGAGCCGCACATGTTGGCCGTGGGCAAGCGTGACCCCAAGGAGCTGGCCCGCCTGTGGAAGGGCGTACCCAATGGCGCGCAGCCCGAGTGCATCAGCGACTATGGCGTCCCGGATCTGCCTGGCAACACCGACGACATCGCCTCCAGCGAGACGTATTCGTCAGACTATCGCGGCAAATTCGACAGCGTGACGACCGGGGGGCCTTGGTACAAGGGCACGCGCAACCAGTGCCGGCCCAAGATCTACACCCACGACGAGGGCTTCTATTACTACTACCTGGGGTTTCGCTGCTGCGCCGAGGCCGACGGCAAGCCGACCGATCCGCGGACACCCAAGCAGCGCAAAGACGACTGGAAGTTTTCGCGCGTCGAGGGCCTGGGTCGCTTCACCGTCACGCAGATGAAGGACAAGCTGGAGCAAAAGAAGACCGGAAAGTGCTCCTGCAAGGACAAGGACACGCTCTGCAAGACGATGTGCGGCACGCTCCTCGGCCCGGGCGCCAAGGACATCGATCTCAAGGCGCCTCGCGAATAGGCCAGCCTTTTCTGCGTCGGCTCCGACGCGTACCGCGAGAAACGCTAGACCCCAGTCGATGGTCGAGTAGGGTCGCCGCCATGCGAAAGCTCGCGCTCGGACTCGCTGCAGTTTCCATTGTTTGCGCGTCTTCCTGCTCGTCTCCGGAGCCGAAGACCCCGCCCGCTCCCGACCCGCCCGCCGATCCGCCCGCCGCCCAGAAGAAGTCGGTCCCGGTGTCGCTTGCGCAGGTCGGCCTCTCCAAGCCGGCGCTCGATCAGCAGACCGCTGCCTGCGACGACTTCTACCAGCTCGCGTGCGGCGGCTGGCTCGCCTCCACCGAGATCCCGGCCGACAAGTCGCGCTGGGTCCGCAGCTTCAACGAGATTAGCGATCGCAACGAGCTCGAGTTGCGCACCATTCTCGAGGAGGCTGCGAAGAAGAAGGGCCAACCCGGGATCGACGGCCAGATTGGGTCGTTCTGGTCCTCCTGCATGGACGAAGCGGCGATTGAAAAGGCCGGCACCGCTCCCCTCAAGCCGCTGACCGACGTCATCTTGAAGGTGACCGACGCAAAGACGCTCGGCGTGGCCATCACCGAGCTGCACAAACACGGGATCTGGGCCTTCTTCAGCATCCACTCCGAGCAGGACCACAAGGATGCAACGAAGATGATCGCGTCGGTCGATCAGTCCGGCCTCGGCATGCCGGATCGCGATTACTACACACGCGCCGACGACGACGCCAAGAAGCTCCGCGAGGCCTATGTCGCGCACGTCGAGCGCACCCTCGTCCTCTATGGTGTGAAGGGTCCCGCCGCCAAAGCGGCGTCGGTCGACGTCATGCGCATCGAGACCGAGCTTGCCAAGGTTTCCAAGACGCGCGTCGAGCGGCGCGACCCCAAGAGCCTCTACAATCGACTCGACCGCGAGGGCTTGAGCAAGGCTGTGCCCTCGCTTCCCTGGGCCGAATACGACCAGGCCATGGGCGTCCCCGATCTGCGCGAGATCAGCGTGACGGCGCCCAAGTTCATGGAAGGGGTGGAGACGCTTATCAAGAAGGAGCCGCCTGCTGCATTGCGCAGCTACCTGACCTGGAGCGTGCTCAATCAGATGTCCGCCGAGCTGCCCCAGGCCTTCGTCGAGGAGGACTTCAAGTTCGTGCAGACCATCACCGGCCAGAAGGAGCTGCGACCGCGCTGGAAGCGCTGCATCACCGCTGCCGACGCCGCGCTCGGCGAGTCCCTCGCCCAGGCGTTCGTCGCAAAGAAGTTCGCCGGATCGAGCAAGCAGGCCGCCGAGACCTACGTCCGCGAGATCGCCAAGGCATTCGGAGAGGAGCTGGGGACCCTCGGATGGATGGACGCGACGACGAAGGAGCGGGCGCGCAAGAAGCTGACCGCGATGGCCTATCTCATTGGGTATCCCGCGAAGTGGCGTACCTACGATTGGCCGGTCACCGAGTCGTACACGAAGAACGCACTCGCGACGCAGGCCTTCGAGCGGCGCTACGACATGAACAAGATCGGAAAGCCGGTCGACCGTGACGAGTGGCAGATGACGCCCCCCACGGTGAACGCCTACTACGATCCGCAGCGCAACCACATGGTGTTCCCGGCGGGCATCCTGCAACCGCCGTTCTATTCGGTGAATGCCAGCGTGGCGGTCAACCTCGGCGCAATGGGAATGGTCGTCGGCCACGAGCTGACCCACGGCTTCGACGATCAGGGCGCGCAATACGACGACGCCGGCAACCTGAAGGACTGGTGGGAGGCCTCCACGCAGGACGCATTCAAGTCGCGCACCAAGTGCATCGACGAGCAGTACAGCGCCTACGAGGTCCTGCCCGGCGCCAAGATCAACGGGCAGCTGACGCTGGGCGAGAACATCGCCGACGCCGGCGGGGTGAAGCTCGCCTTCCACGCCTATCGATCGATGCGCAAGGACGCGCCGGAGGAGCAGATCGCCGACGGCTACACCGA
>Ga0335394_10004431_pt1 | contig 15970 bp, 11 predicted proteins | sample MAT03_FD_205741 | JGI IMG/M metagenome (GOLD analysis project Ga0335394, IMG submission 205741) | Freshwater microbial communities from Lake Fryxell liftoff mats and glacier meltwater in Antarctica - MAT-03 (spades assembly) (version 2) ... | reverse complement strand
TTAGCACCTGTCCTTTAGCACCTGTCCTTTAGCACCTGTCCTTTCCGCCATGCCTCGACTCTTCACTTTCGGTACGCCTCCCTCGACCCCCGCGGACTCGCCGACTGCGGGGGCGCCCGACTGGGTGCAGGCCAACCCGGCGCGCATCGAGCGGTCGCTGGCGCGGGCGCTGGCCCTGCCTTCGGGCGGCTGGTACGCGGTCGACGCCAGCGAGCGCATCGCGGGTACGCCGGTGGGGTACACGATCGAGGGCCAGGAGGTGGTGTTGTGGCGCGCCCAGGACGGCGCGCTGCGGGCCGGGCCGGGTGCCTGCCCGCACATGGGCGCGTCGCTGGCGTGCGGGCGGGTACGCGGCGACAACCTGGTGTGTCCGTGGCACGGGCTCGAGCTCGGCGACGGCCCGCACGGCCGCTGGCGGCCGCTGGTGGCCCACGACGACGGCGTGCTGGCGTGGGTGCAACTGCCGACGCGCGCGGAGGACTACACACCTACGCCGATCCTCGCGCCGCGGCCGAGCCCGGCGCTGTCTGGCGTGATCCGGATGGAGGCGAACTGCGACCCGGGGGACATCCTCGCCAACCGGCTCGACCCGTGGCACGGCGCCCACTACCACCCGCACTCGTTCGCCCGCCTCACGGTGCTGGAGGACCGCGAGGACGCGATCCTGGTGCGCGTGGCGTACCGCGTGGTCGGGCCGCTGGCGGTCGAGGTCGACGCGACCTTTCACTGCCCCGACCCGCGCACGATCGTGATGACGATCGTCGCGGGCGAGGGCCGCGGCTCGGTGGTCGAGACCCACGCGACGCCGATCGGGCCGGGACGCACGGCGATGATCGAGGCGACGCTCGCGAGCTCCGATCGGCCCGGCTTTCGCCACGCGCTAAAGCTCGCCCGGTGGCTGCGGCCGGCGATGAACGCCCGCGCGGCGAGGCTGTGGGTCGAGGACATCGCCTACGCGGAGCGCCGGCATGCGTTGCGGGCCCGGCCGGTCCGCCTGCGTACGATCGCGGGCGGTGAATCTTGACGGCGGCGCGTCGGGGTTGATCTTTCGCGCCGATCGCGTCGGCTGCGAGACGCACGATCTTTCGATGTGCGTTACACCGCGCGCGGTGGTCGTCGCAGCGGCGCGAGCATGACGTATGCAGGACGCATGGCGACGGTCCATATCCTCCGGGGGCGCGACACGCTGCGGATCACCCTGTCCGGGCCGCGGTTGATCACGGGCGAGGGCGACTCGGCGATCGTGCAGGCGTTCGCCAGCGAGGAGGCGGCCCGCTCGCACCTCGAGATGGTGCTCGCGCGTCGGCGCCGCTCCGGCTACGCGATCGAGACCCAGGAGCTCGACGAGGAGCCGGCGCTGCCCGACCCGCTGGTCGGCGTGGTCGAGTACGACGCGACCCGCCGCAACATGCGGGTGACCTTCAAGGGCTCGGAGATCCCCGCCGGCCGGTGCGACGCGATCGTCGCCCGCGCGGCCGAGGTCAAGCCGCTGTGCCTGCAGATCCTGTGCGACCACGTCAGCCCGGGCGCCGCGCTGTCGTCCGCGCTGGCCGGCGTGCGCCTGCCGTCGATCCGTAGCTTCATCTTCGACACCTACTTCCAGACCGTGACGCGCCAGGCCGGTAACTCGCCCGGAGACCTCGCCGCGGTGCTCGAGGCGCTGCCAGGACTCGAGGCCGCGTTCATCACCGGCGACGTGCTGCTGCGCCCGCTGGACCACGCGAGCCTGCGCGCGCTGTTCCTGCTCGCCGACCCGCTGACCCCGCGCAGCCTCGCCGGCCTCGCCGGCAGCCACTTCCCGGCCCTGACGACCCTCGGCCTGGCGCTGTGCAGCGACAGCGAGCCGATGGCGGGGGCGCCGGTGGCCGCGGCGCTGCTCAAGCTCGGCGCGCCGAAGCTGGCGCGCATCGAGGTCGAGGGCGTCGACGACGTCGTCAGTCTGCTGTCGGCGCTCACGAGCAAGGCGCTGCCGGCCTCGTGGTCGACGCTGCGGCTCGACGGCGGCATCGCCGACGAGGACGCGCTGCTCACCGTGATCGGCGAGCGCAAGGCGAAGATGAGCAAGCTGACGACCCTGGCCCTGCCGCTCGCCGACGAGGTGTCGCAAGACGCCGCCGAGCACGGCGCGAAGCTGCTGCCGGCCCTCAAGGACTGCGACGACGTGCCGACCTCGCTGCTGCCTGCCACCTACGAAAAGTGGTGAGAGGGCCTCGCCATCACGGCGCTTTTTCTGCTGAAGGATGGCGCGGGGTGGACGCCAACGAAGCCCGCAAGTGCGGCTGACGCCAGGCGTTTGCTCGGCCGCGATGATCGTGCGCAGCGGCGCGCTCCCCCGCTTGGCCCACCCGGCCGCATTTCCGATGGTGTGCATACGAGCGTGTGTGCAGGCTGGAAAGTACCTGGTGCGGTCAAAGCGCACGGGGTACAGACTCATGATCTCAACGGGATGGCCAGGAGCAGCGACAGACCGTGCTGTAACACACGATCAAAGTGCGTGCGAGGCCTGGCATTGACAAAGAATCGAGAACCAGTGAGCATACGCGCATGAGCAACTCCATTAACTATACGTCGACCGAAGTCAGCGACAATCCGGCGAAGGAGCACTTCGCTGCCAGCGTTGCTCGATGCTATACAATTAACTACGATCTAATGTTGGAATTCGCGGTCGATGACGGATCTCCGACATATTCAGCATTAGCGATCATCGCTAGCAAGACTAGTATCAGGGAACTTGTCCGACTCAGCCAAGGACTCAATGTCTCGGGGGGAACCTCGGGAAGGTGGTCGCCTGATCTAAAAAGGCGATTGCTGGTAGCTGCGCCGCGTAGAGCGTCGGTGTTCCATGTTTCTGTCGCAGGTTCGCATGGCGTTGCTATAATCTCTGCGGCGATGTTTGATATGTTGTCAATGCTGCAAGGGGACCCGCCATCGGCGGGACCCGTGCTTTTGGTGCCAGCTTTCGTGAGCGTGAGTCTTAACGTGGATGCCTTCGCCGATCTGCTGGCTGACGTCAACGAATGTCTAGGCGGTCTATGAGAGGCACAACTCTCGGGCTCATGATGCTCGGCTCCTCAGCAAGCGGAGCGATTACAGCACATGCTGAAACGTCCCATGCCGGGGTTTCTGCCGCCGCGGAGAGTGCAAATCTCCCGGTACGTGCGCTGCCTCTGCACCCCGATGCGCTTAGAGAGCTAATCTCCGATAACAGTTGTTTGGCACCGAAGGCCTTGTTGGGCGCGCTCAGGCAGGACAACTTGACGATGCCTAGCCTGTACGAATTGCTGTTGTTGGCCGAGCATGCGCGAGTTATAGATCCGAAACACCGGGAAGAATTCGGCATCCTTCTGTTAAAACACGCGCGCTCATTGCGGGATTTGGACGACGACGCGGCGAATCCGCCGCTATGGACTGCGATCCGTCGTTTTGCAAGTCTCGCACCACCTGAATCAGCGGTTGAACTGGTCGAATTCCTGCGGCCGAACGATTCGGCAGAAATTCGCCAATCCGCTTTGCTGGGAATTTATAGCATTCTCGAATTGCGGTCGCTGCCGGAAATTGTCAATGCGAGTGCTTTGCGCTCGCGGTTGACCGAACTCACCCACAAGTATTTGGATCATGATTGGCTTGTCTCGGGGCAAAATACAGCGTTGGCACTCGGAGCCTTTACCGCGGCGGTACTTACGGAAGCCGAATCCGCTCCGATACTTGCGGAAAAGCTCAGAGGTCTAGGACGTACAAGGCTGCTGCGCCGTGCGGTCAGCAGGTTGGAAGGGGCCGTTCGGTCACGACATGAACGTGGTCTCCCCGTATCAAGCCAACTTCATCAGATCATTGGCGCGCTCAATGCCGGTCCATCGGCGTAAACTCCGTTCGGAGATCCTCTGAGATGGCGGCAATTATTCTCGGGATCGCGGATGCCGCTCGTTTCGACGTCGTTGGCTCACGCCACGAGGAGACTGGAATTATTCTTCACGTCGGATTAATGGCGGGCGAGGCCCGTTTAGAGATGGGCAGAGTCGTGCAAGTGCATGATATGGGACCACCTCTGAACGTCGAGCCACCCAACACCTTTCCGGTCGCTGTGCATGGATCACTGCCGCTTACACGGGAAGAGCGTGAAGGGATTGATGAATGGCTGGCGGAGATCCTTCCCCTAGCCAGCAGTTGCAAGTATCTTGCCTCGCCGTCGGCACGTCTGCATCGCGATGAGATCACCGAACAGATCGCCTTTTGGGAGTTCAGTTGCGCAGGCTTCGTGGCGATGGCATATGAACGAGGAGCCGATGTTGTGCTTGTTGAGCAGAGCGAGTTGCCGCCCTTAAGTGCCGACCAAGCTTACGCACTGTGGGGCCAAGGCCGCAGGCGGGAGGTATTCGCTCGACTGGCTTCGTCGTCTGGACTGCATGGTGAAGGTCCATGGCTGGTGTTGGTGCCTGGTCATATCTTTCATGCGCTTCAGCAGGGCCGTTCTTTCTTGCCGTATCGTCCATCCTCCATGGATATTTCATTCCCTTGACGGCCAGTGATTTTGCATTGGGCGAGATCTTACGAGATGCACCGGTCTGTGAATGATGACGGCGAGAAAGCCAATTGAATCTTGATTTTCATGGATATCTGGTGGACGTCGCCCCGAATCAAGGATGACAGGTCGACATACCGCTGGCCTCATGCCGTCATGGCGCCGGCGGCCGTCAGGGCCGCGAGCAACATCTTCGCGAGCAGGTCGCGCAGTTGCTCACGCGGCAGGTCGCGGCGCTCGAGCCAGTCGAGGCTCGCGGCCTCGACCAGCCCGATCCACCCGCGCATCGCGGCGCGCAGCAGCGCGGAGGGCTCGTCGCTGCTGAGCTTGGAGAGGATGCGCTCGGCGATCGTGCGGCGCGTGGCCTCCAATAACTGGACGACCTCGGGGTCGCTGCCGATGCCGCCGCGGACCAGCGCGGTGTACGATCGGGCGTGCTGCTCGACGAAGTCGAGGTAGGCGTCGAGGCCGTGGTGCAGGGCGTCAGGCGTGGCCTCGCCGGTGGCCTCGCCGGTGCGCTCGAGCAGCAGGGCCGCCGCGCTGCGCACGACCTCGACGTAGTAGTCGCGCTTGCTCGGGAAGTAGTGATAGAGCAGCCCCTTCGAGATGCCGGCCGCGCGGGCGATGTCGTCGATGCCGAGCTCGTCGTAGCTGCGGTCGGAGAACAACTGGAGGCCGAGCTCCAGCAACTGACTCCGGCGGGCGTCGACCCCGAGTCGGGCGCGTTCGCGCGCGTTGCGTTGCGGGGCGGCCACAGGAGGGCGACCATACCCGATCTGGCTATTGACCTCCGTTCAATAGCAGGTAGATTGAGGCCCTGGAGGTCAGCCATGAAGACGACGACGACGGCGCCGAAGGAGCTCGGGGAGATCCGCCCGAGGACGATGGGCTTCGAGTTCGACGAGGACTTTCCGCGGTTCTGGGTCGCGGGCGCGGCCGTGCCGACGCACATGGCCAACGCGCTGCACCTCATCTTCCCGATGGGTGAGCGCTTCTTCGTGCGCAGCGTCCGGCGCTACGAGGCGAGCATCACCGACCCGGAGCTTCGCGCCCAGATCAAGGGCTTCTACGCGCAGGAGGGCAGCCACGCGCGGGAGCACGAGCGGGTGTTCGCGCTGATCGAGGCGCAGGGCTACGACATCCGGGGTTTTTTGGAGCTGTACCGCAAGCTGGCTTTCGCGTTCATCGAGCGGGTGAGCCCGGCCAAGCTGCGGCTCGCGGCGACGGCGGCGCTCGAGCACTACACGGCGATCATGGCCGAGAATGCGCTCGAGCACGGGCTGGTGAACCGGGTGCATCCTGCGATGCGCGCGCTGCTGCTGTGGCACGCCTGCGAGGAGATCGAGCACAAGGCGGTCGCGTACGACGTGTTGCAAGCGGTCGCGCCGAGCTACGCGCTGCGGGTCGCGGGCATGGTGATGGCGACCTCGACGCTGATAGGATTTTGGTTCCTGGGCACCGCGATGCTGCTGCGCCAGGAGGAGGGGCTCGGGCTGCGCGAGGTCCTCCGCCAGCTCAAGGTGTCCGGCAAGGAGAATCCTCTCGGTCGCAAGGTGTTCCTCCGCGGGCTGCGTGAGTACCTGCGCCGCGACTTCCACCCGTGGAAGACCGACAATCTGCACCTGGCGCGCACGTACCTGGCGCGGGTCGGCCAGGCCACCGCGGCCTGAGAGCCCGCGCGTGCGCGCGCGTTGGCCCGAGACCTGAACGGGGTGTGACCCGCGGGCCCTTGATGTATCGTGGCGCCGGACGATGGGCGGCTGGTTGCAGATCCGCAAGGAGAACTCGCTGGTGGCCAACAGCCACCTGACGGGCTCGCGGGTGGTGATCGGTCGCTCGCCGGACTGCGACGTGGTGCTGGCGAGTGACTCGGTGTCGCGCCAGCACGCCGAGCTGGTCGCACACGGCGAGGCGTGGGCGGTGCGTGACCTCGGCAGCCGCAACGGCACCGGCGTCAACGGGGTCCGGATCCAGGGCGAGCGCGCGCTGCAACCCGGGGACGTCGTGCAGATCGACGTGTTCGAGATGCTGTATCGCAGCGAACACTCGGCGCTGGCCCGGCCCGGCGGGGCGCCGCAGCAGCGACCGTCCGGCGTGACGATGATGGACGCGGCCGCGTACGGGCCGGTGCGCACGCTGCACGAGCTCGCGCCGCCGAAGATCGACGCGACCCACCTGTCGAAGCTGATCCACTTCAGCGGCGCGCTGCTCAGCGAGGCCGACGCCAGCGAGCGACCCGCGATGCTCGCCGCGCTCATGACCGGCAAGACGTTCAACGGCCAGGCCGCGATGCTGCTGCGGCTGGCACGCAATGACGCCAACGCGGAGCCCGAGGTGCTGCATGGACCGGTGCTGCAAGGGGTGGCCCGCGAACCACCGCACGTGTCGCGCTCGGTGCTGCGGGCGGTGCTGGCCGGCGAGTCGGCGGTGCTCGCCTCGAGCAAGCCGCAGGTCGGCAAGGACATGGTCCAACTGTCGATGGCGGCGAGCAGCGGCCAGGCCATCTCGGCGGTCGCGTGCCCGATCCGCGCCGACGCGACCCACATGGACCTGCTGTACGTGATGTTCCCGGGGCAGTACGGGACCGCGGAGTGGCTCGCGCTGGTGTCGCTGGCGGCCTCGCTCTACACCCAGGCCGAGACCGCGTGGATCGCCCGCGAGGCCGCCCAGACCCAGGCCCTGCTGGAAGAGGAGCTGCGCCGCGCCAGCGAGATCCAGATGCGACTGGTCCCGGAAGACTTCACCCGCGGCGAGGTCGACGTCGGCGTCGGCTTCGTGCCCTTCAAGGGCGTCGGCGGCGACTACGTGGACGCGCTGCCGATGGCCGACGGCCGCGTGCTGGTGACGGTGATGGACGTCGCCGGCAAGGGCATGGACGCGGCCCTGATCGCGTCGGGACTCCATACGGCGGTACACTTGTCGGTGCGCCTGGGGCTGTCGCTGGTCGACATCGTCCAGACGCTCAATCGCCATTTGATCGATACGTGGTTCGCGTCGACGTCGGTCACGGTGGCCGCCGCGATCCTCGACCCGAAGACCGGCAAGGTCGAGGCCGTGAACTGCGGCCACCCTGCGCCGCTGGTGGTCACGGCCGACGGCCGCTGCCGCGAGCTGGTCTGCCACGAGGAGGTGCCGCTCGGCCTCATCGAGTTCGAGCTGCAAGTCGGCCACGACCGCCTCGCCCCCGGCGAGCTGCTCGCGCTCTACAGCGACGGCCTGTCCGAGCTGTTCGACGAGGCCGGCGAGATGCTCGGCGTCGAGGGGGTGACCCGCTACCTCGCGGAGATCCGTCGCAGCCTCGGACCGCGCAGCCGCGCCAGTGAAATAGCGACGCAACTGCACCAGCGCCTGGCGAGCTTCCGCGGCAAAGCCCAGGCGTCCGACGACATCAGCTTCATCCTGGCGCAGGCCGGCGCGCCGCTGTCGTTGACCCGGGAGTCGAGCTAAACGCGAGGCGTGGTCGACCGGGGTCGGTCCGCACCTGTTCGTCGCGGTGCTCGAGCGCTACCTTAGGTGGCGAATGAGACGTCGTAATTCGCGGATCCGACTCGATCCCGCCATCACCCACCGGGTGGTGTGTACTATCGAGGACGGCGTAATCGGCGAACCCGGCTCGCCGGGGTCGGGGTGGTAGTGGCTCCGGGCCACGCGATCGCATGCAGCGCCAGGAGGTGCTGGAATCTGGTCCAGGTCACGCCGCATAGCTCCGCGGCGCCCTCGATGTCGCCCATCTCGGCGAGCGCAGCGAGGATGACGGCGCGCTCGACCCTTGCGAGATTACAGGTGCTCAGGACGATTCGCATGGGTGCCTTCCTGGCATGGCGCGGCCATCGAGCATTGCGATGGAACTGCGGATATCGTGACTGTTGGAGATTCCATCAGCACAGAGATTGCTGTTGAAGCGCGATCGCAGTGGCACAGTCCGTTGGATACGCTTGGTGTAAAAGTGGCATCCTGGTTCTTGGGTACTCGCAGAGTACTTCTAGAAAACTTACAGGAAACCATGGTCAGACTCAAGACCTGTTCTTGAAAGCGCGCACACGCTGCCGTTAGAGTGGCGCCGGTGGCCTGGACCACGACCACAGCCGCCATCGCGGAGGCCGCAGGCGTAACCGGAAAAACGGTACGGGTCTGGGCAAAACGCGGCCTGCTGCCGACGCCCCGGCTGTCGCACCGCGGAAGGCGGGGTACCGTGGCCCTGTGGCCCGACTCGGCGCCCGGGCAGGCGGTATGGGTTCATGGCCAACTGGAGGCGGGCCGTACGATCCCCGAGATCGTGGAGGCGCTCAAGGCTGGCGCCTACCCTGTCGACACAGAGGACCAGGAGGCGGGCGAGCCGAGCGCTACCTGAAACCCGTCCGGAACTGTACTCCATGTTCATCCATCAGCCCGCATCCGTGGACCCATGGGACCGCCGGTACCCAACTCCAGCCTCCCGGGCTCATGGCCACAGGGTTTCGACTGTCACGTGGCCGCGTGGGTGCACGCGGTAGGAGCAGGACTCGGGCGCGAAAGTCAGGTCGATCTCGAGGTCCGGCGCCGCACAGGTGCTGAGCGACAGTATCGATGAACCTCGGATCGTCCCCGACGCTCCCGATCAGGCGCATCGCGCCGGCGCCGGCGAGTGGCTTGGCGACATGCCCTCGCGGCGCTGACAAGCGGCGACGCTCTGGCCGGGCGGCACGGCCATAACACGGGGCGGGTGGTTTTGGGCTAAGGTCCGGCGGTGACGAGTCACTTCGCAAGCATCGGCATCACCCTCGCATCGGCCGACGACATGCAGGCGCTGGTCGAGCGCGTGGCGGACGAGGGCGAGTACGTCGAGGTGCCGGGCGGCGTGTATCTGGTGTGGGTGGGTGGCGACGGGCCCGAGCTGTGGTTGCAGTGTGACGCGGAGGACAATCTGGTCGGCATGAGCCCGCACTTCGCCGGGCCCACGCGCATGAAGGTCGGCATCGTCGCGGAGATCGAGCGACCGGGGCAGACGGAGCTGGACGGGGCGCTGTATGGGTGGGTCAACCCGCGGGACGACGACCCGGGGTCGGGCGACTATCCGCTGGTGTTCGACTGCCCGGACGCGGCGATGCACGCGGAGCTCGAGCTGCCCTGCGTGGCGACGGTGCAGCTCGCCGGGTTCGCGCACCACCTGACGGTGTGGGACGACGTCGACGCGTACGAGCGCGAGCGTGACGGCGACGACGCGCAACTGTCGTCGCGCTCGTTCATCCCCGCGGGGTTGTTGCGACCCGAGGGTGATGACGACCCGCCGCCGCCGGTGGCCTACGCGCTCGTGACGGGTCACGTGCTCGCGGCCGAGGTCCGCGAGAACCCGCTGACCGGGGTGCAGTACCAGTGGGCGGCGGTGGCGACCCACGGCGGCACGCTGGACGTGGTCGCCGAGATGAGCCTGGTGACCCGGGAGATCCGCGAGGGCAGCGTGGTGTCGGGCGGCTTCTGGCTCTCGGGACAGATCGTCGAGGACGACGATGCGCTCGACGACGCGACCGACGCCTGAGTCGGTCCTATGAGCATATCCACGACCGGGCATTAAACGCGGCTGCCGGCGACCGGGAGACCCGGCGCCGGCAGGCGTGCTCACCAGCGCGTGTTACGGCCTGACGCGGACGGCGTCGGACACGACGACGAAGCCAGCGGGGGCCCAGCGGGACACCATGACCATGTTCCAGCCGGCGGTGAAGGTGTAGTTACCCGCGGGGACCCAGCCCTTGCCGCCCTGCTGCATGTCGATCGTCTGGTAGCCGATCTCGTTGTTCTTGGCGTCGAACGCGACGATGGCGGCGTTGTCAGACCGGTTGGCGCCGGGGGTGTACCAGACGTCGACGTTATAGGTGCCGCCGGCCTCGATGTAGAACCAGTGCTCGGCGCCGTTATCCTGGGTGGTGGTCGCGGCGTAGGCGTAGTTGTTGCCGTAGTAGCCCGGCGTCGAGGCGGTCGAGGTCCACGTGTCGGGCGCGTAGTAGTCGGCGTTCGACAGGTTGTTGCTGTTGTCGTTGTCGATGATGATCTCCTTCGCGTCGGCGGGCGGAGGCACATCGGGCGGCGGGTCTGCCGGCGGGTCGTCCGGGTACGGGTCGGTGGTGGTGCCGTCACCGGTGGTGGTGCTGTCGTCGGGCGGCGGGTCGTCGGGCGGATCGTCGTGCGGCGGCGGCTTGGGCGGCGGGTCGACCGGCTCGTCCATCGGCTGGCCGCCTCCGCCACAGGCGGCGTTGATCTTGGTGAAGTAGGTCGCCCACGGCCAGTTCGGGCCCGGGTCGCTGCGGTTGTACGGCTGGAGCTGACCGTGGCCGACGATGTGGAACTTGTCGCGGGGCAGGCCCTGGCGCCTGGTGATGTCACAGACGAGCTTGGCCGACTGGTCGATCAGGTTGGAGTTCCAGGCCTTCTGGCTGCCGAAGCCGGCGTGCTCGATGCCGACGGTGAAGTTGTTGTTGCTCGAGCCCTCGACCTCCACGAACTGTCCGCCGTTGAGCGCCTTCTTGTACTTGGCGGCGATGTGCCAGGCCTTGTCGGACTCCTTGACGAGCTGGGTGATCTCCGAGCCGTCCTCCTTGACCACATAGTGGGCGCTGACGCCCGACTCCTTCTTGGCCAGCCAGCCCCAACAGCCCGAGTACGCGCCCTCGCAGGTGTGGATGATGACCATGCGGACCTTGCCGGTGCTGCCGGCCGGACGACCGCTGAAGTTGGGCGTGGTGCGCCAGGTGGCGCCGGCGTAGTCGGGGTTGGCCGCGAGCACCGGATCGTGCGGAGACTTGTAGTCGACCACGATGCCGACCTTGGGATCGATCTTTGAGAGCACGTTGCCGGCGAGGTCGGTGACGACGAGGCCGTTGGAGATCAGCGAGTAGACGTTCTGGTGGATGTAGCTCATCGCCGCGGGCGACTCGGGCTCGATGCCCGAGAGCTCGGCGATCGCCGGGGCCCAGGCGCCGAGGTCCTTGCGGTCGAAGCCCTTGATGTCGGCCTTCTCGCGCAGGACCGCCGCGGCGGCGCGGATGTTGAGCGGGCGGGTGGACTTGACGGCGTCCTCCTCGGCGCCGATCAACGCGGCGCCGCGCGTCAGGTTCGGGCCGCGCAGGGCCATGGCGCCGAAGGCCGGGTCGAGGCCGTCGAACTCGACCTCACCGGCGACCATCTGCCACTGCGACTCGACGTAACCGACGGCCTTGAGCACGTCGATCGGGACGTCGAACTCGGTGGCGGCGGCCTCGAACTCGGCCTCGATGCCCTTGAGGTAGTCGCCGGGGTCGGCCTGCTCCGCCGGGTCCATCGGCTCCGGCACCGGGAACTCGCCCTCACCCGCGCTGTCACCGGGATCCCGCCCGCTGCCCTCGCAGCCAGGATTTAGGGCGGCGATTGGGATCGCGGCGAGGAGTGTGATCGAAAGTCGGCGCAGCATCACATACGTCTATATCGAAGCCGGCAACGGCCCACAAGCGGCATAAAGACGCCCGCTTGCGGACGGGGGTGTGAAACGCGTGACAACGACGATGTGCGAAGAGATAGGCCGGGGGCGGCGGCCCCCGTGCGGCGATGGCGAGCCCGCGATGCATAAGGTCGCCGTGTTACATTCGCAGTCGGGCGATGGCGGCGGACGACGATACCAACAGGGGGCTGGGGAAGCAGGAGGCGCTCGGCGAGACGCGGGCGAGTGAGCCGCTGCAAGACCCGAACGCGACAGCGGCGCCGGCAGAGGAGCCGGGTTGGCAGCAGCCTGCATTGGCGGCCACGATGGCGCCAGCACAGGCGATCCCCGACGCTATTGTGGGCCCGCGAACGCAGCCCCTGGCGAAGGAGCTGAGGGCGACGTTGATGGAACAGGGCGGCCCGGCGCCGCGGGTGGACCTCGCGGAGACCCGCGACTCGCTGGCGCGCACCGGGCCGGTCCCCGGAGGGCCGGTGCGGCCAGAGATGCCCGAGCGCCTCGGTCGCTACATCGTGATCAAGGAGCTCGGGGCCGGCGGGATGGGCGTGGTCTACAAGGCCTTCGACCCGGACCTCGACCGCAAAGTGGCGCTCAAGCTGCTGCTCGGACAGGCGACCCCGCAGGCGCGCGCGCGGCTGCTCCGCGAGGCGCAGGCGATGGCGAAGCTGTCGCACCCGAACGTGGTGCCGGTGTTCGACGTCGGGGTGTTCGACGGCCAGGTGTTCGTGGCGATGGACTTCGTCGACGGCACGACGCTAGGCGGGTGGATGGAGTCGAGCCATCCCTGGCAAGAGGTGGTCGAGCTGTTCGTGCAGGCGGGGCGCGGGCTGGCGGCGGCCCACGCCGCGGGGCTCATCCACCGCGACTTCAAGCCCGACAACGTGCTGCTGCGTCGGGATCCGGGGACCGGCGAGTGGCGGGCGCAGGTGGCAGACTTCGGGCTGGCGCGCCGCGATGATGATACCCCGGAGACGCTCGCGCCGGCCGAGTCGACGGCGGTGTTGCAGTCGCGGCACAGCCTGCTCGACCAGGGGCTGACGCGGGTCGGGGCGGTGATCGGCACGCCGACGTATATGTCGCCGGAGCAGCACGAAGGGGCGCCGGTCGACCCGCGCACCGATCAATTCAGCTTCTGCGTCGCGCTGTGGGAGGCGCTGTACGGGGACCGGCCGTTCACCGGCGATACGCTCGAGGAGCTGGCGACGGCCGCCAGCGGACCACGGTCGACGCCGCCGGATCGCAGGGTGCCGGGCTGGCTGTATCGACTGTGCCTGCGAGGCCTGCAGCCACGACGCGAGGCCCGGTTCGCGGACATGGAGGCGCTGCTGCTCGAGGTGGCCCGGCGCCGGGCCCAGGGCCGCAACCGCTGGTTCGCCGGCGCCAGTGGGGTGGCGATCGTCGGCGCGCTCGGGGCAGTGCTGGCGACCCGGGGAGAGCCGGCGGAGCAGCGCTGCGCGGGCGGGCCGGCGCGGCTCGCCGGGGTGTGGGACGAGGCGGTGCAGGCGCAGGCGCAGCAGGCGTTCACGGCGACGGGGGTGGTGTACGCGGCGGACGCGTGGAAGACCGCGAAGGCGCAGGTCGACCGCTTCGGCGAGGGCTGGCTGCTGATGCATCGCGACAGTTGCGAGGCGACCGCGCGCGGTGAGCAATCCGCGGAGCTGATGGACCTGCGCACGGGCTGCCTCGGGCGCGCGCTGCAGGACCTGGGGGCGTTGACGCGGTTGTATGTGGCCGCCGACAAGCAGGTGGTCAAGCAGGCGGTGGACATCGCGCTGGCCCTGCCTGGGCTCGACGCCTGCGCCGACGCGACGGCGCTGAGGGCCGTGGGGGACGCGCCTGCGCCGGAGCAGGCGCGGCAGGTGGAGGCGGTGCGCGAGACGCTGGCGCTGGCGCGTTCGCTACTTGCTTCGGGCAAGTACAAAGAGGCGGTGACCCTGGCGGGCGGCGCCCAGGAGGCCGCGGCGGCGCTGGGATATTTGCCGCTGACTGCGGAGGCGAAGCTGGTGCTCGGGTTCGCGAAGTTGCGGGCCGGCGAACACGAGGCGGCGATCCCGGTGTTGACGGCGGCGGTCTCGTCGGCGCTCGCCAGCCGCGACGACGCGCGCCTGCTGACAGGGCTGCTCAACCTCGAGGAGGTGGTCGGCTACAACCTCGGGCGCGACAAGGAGGCCGCGGCGTGGGCGGAGCTGGCCGCGGGCGCGCTGCTGCGAACCGGCAGCAAGCGGCGCGACGAGCTGCGGGTGCTCAGCACGCGGGCGCTGGTCGACATCGCGGCCAGTCGCTTCGCGGCGGCCGAGACGGCGCTGCTGCGTGAGCTGGAGCTGCTCGAGGCCGAGTACGGTCCAAACGACCCACGCCTCGGGGGCGCGATCAATGCGCTGGGGGGGGTGTACCTGCGCACGGGTCGCTACGTCGAGGCGGAGACGCTGTTTGTCCGCGCGGTCGAGCTGGCCGAGGCGGCCGGGGGAGCGTTGCACCCGGGGGTCGCGTCGCCGCTCAATAACCTCGCGCTGAGCCACGAGCGTCAGGGTCGGCGGCTCGACGCGGTCGCGGCGCTGCGCCGGGCCAAGACGATCTTCGAGCGCACCAGCGGGCCTGATCATCCCAACGTCGGGTTGTTGCAACAAAACATCGGCGGCATGCTGCGGTTGGCCGGCAAACTGGCGGAGGCGCGGGTCGAGCTCGACGCCTCGCGGACGCTGCTCGAGGCGAAGCTCGGCCTGGAGCACCCGGCGCTCGCGGCGGTGTACTCGTTTAGCGGCGACGTGGCGCTCGACCAGGGCGACCTCGTGCGCGCGCGGGCCGACTTCCAGCACGCCGACGATCTGCGGCGCAAGGTGCTGGGCGCCGAGCACCCCGACCGCGCGCTGACGCTGCTGGGCCTCGGCAAGGTCGCGTTGGCCGAGGGTGAGCCGGAGGCGGCGGCGGCCTCGCTCGAGCTGGCGCTCACGGTTTCGAAGGCGACCACGCCCGACCCGCAGGACATCGGCGAGGTGCGCTGGAACCTGGCGCGGGCGCTGTGGACGACCGACAACCCGCGCGCGCGGGTGTTGATCGCCGAGGCGCGGGCGCACTTCGTCGAGGCGGGGACCAACTCGAAGGGCCTGCTGCAGGAGACGGACGCGTGGCTGGCCCGGTACCCGGCGAAGTGAGCTGTCCGAAGGGACAGATGGATTTCACGGGCTCGCGGCGCGCCAGCGGCGGTACAGGGCGCCCTCGTCCTGCGCGAATGCTGCGGTCGGGGCGACCTCGGCGAGGTAGCGGCGAAACCCCGCGGCGAACTCGGCGGGGTCGTCGTCGAAGTGACGCGCGGCCGCGAGGTCGCCGTGCTGGACCCGCTCGAAGCGCAGGCGAGTGATGAACAGTGCGGCGAGGCGCAGGCCGTCAGGGTCGACGGCGGCGAGGGTCGACTGCAAGGAGACGGGGGCGCGCGCGAGGGCGGCGACCGGGTCCGGGGCGCGCAGCACCGCGGCGAGGGCCCGCTCGTGCGCGCGCTGGGTCGCGAGGGCGTGCGGATCGAGCATAGGTGGCAGGGCGGGCAAGGATGTGCTGGCGCCAGGGCGGTGGCGCTGGTGGATCATGCTTCGTGCGCGGCGCAGCTCGTCGGCGAGGGCGAGCTCGTCGCCTGGTTGGAGGCTGCCCTCCATGCGCTCGACGATCACGGCGCCGAGCGCCGGGCAGCGCGGCAGGACCTGCTCGAACAGCGCCCACACGGGGGCGGGCACGTGGTCGTCGTGGCTGTCGACGCGCAGGCTGCGGCGCGAGGGCAACCATCGCGGCTCGCTGTCGCTGCCGCCGGCGAGGTGGACCTCGATGACGCGCGAGAGGTCGAGGCGCGCGAGCCAGGCCAGCGGATCGAAGCCGAGGTTCTCGGCCATGGTGTGGAGGTTGTGCAGGTCGAGCAGGAGGTGATGCTGGTCGCCGAGGATCTGCGCGAGGAAGCCGGGCTCGGCGAGCGGGTCGCCGAGCACGAAGTAGATCGCGGTGTTCTCGAGGCCGACGCG